>Ga0209166_10003722_pt1 | contig 10882 bp, 8 predicted proteins | sample Coa_R1_3_FD_187151 | JGI IMG/M metagenome (GOLD analysis project Ga0209166, IMG submission 187151) | Surface soil microbial communities from Centralia Pennsylvania, which are recovering from an underground coalmine fire - Coalmine... | ecosystem: Environmental > Terrestrial > Soil > Unclassified... | reverse complement strand
TCTTTTATCGATAATAAAAGCGTGCTACGATTATTGTATCGATGGAGAAAGCGTATGTCAATTCACTTGGATTAACTTTGGACTTCGCTGAATCCCGGCCACTTCTTTTTGGCCTTCGGACAGAGCCTAGTACAATCTTCTCTTTCCGAAGCAACCTCAATTTTGAAAGGTAGAGCATGAAGCGAATCCTGTCGTTGGTCCTTTCTCTGGCGGGCACGTACTGCTTGACCAGCGCGCAAGAGCAGGCCCCCAAGAAACTCAGCGGGGCGGATGAACGATTCAAAGCGGACATCCTGGTGGTTGTAGCGCATCCGGATGATGAGGGTGCGGTGACGCCGTATCTGGCTCGGGCAATTTACGATTTACATAAGCGCGTCGCGGTGGTCTATGGCACGCATGGCGACAGCGGCGGAAACAATTATGGGCGGGAACACGCCGCGGGTTTGGGAGATATCCGGGAGATGGAAGCCCGCGAGTCCTGCGCGCGGATGGGAATCAAAAACGTCTGGTTTTTGGATGGAAAGGATACGGCGTCGCAAAACGTCCTGAATTCACTGGCGAATTGGCACCACGGAGCAAGTCTGGAAAGGCTGGTGGAACTTGTCCGGCTCACCCGGCCCGATGTGATCATTACCTCCCTGCCAGGAGCTTTCATCGGCGAAAACCACGGCGATCATCAGGCCGCTGGGGTGCTGGCAACGGAGGCATTTGACCTGGCAGGAAATCCTGTCATGTTTCCGTCGCAGATTGCCGGAGCATCCGAACACCGTGAAATCTATCTGGACAATCTGCAAGCCTGGCAGGTAAAGAAAATCTATTACTGGGCGGATGCAAACGACGATAGGCAATTCTTTGGCATGGGCCCGTCCTATTCGATTAGGGAAGTTTCCCCAGCGCAGAAAAAGCCCTATTGGCGCATCGCCCTGGATGCGGCCACCACGCACCTGACGCAGTACCCTGCCGACATCGAACGAATTCAGAAGATGAGCGATGCCGAAGCGGAAAAAATGATGAGCGATCCGGACGCGGCGTGGTGGACGGACCCGGAAACCCTGATATTTGGCAAATCGTACAACGTGAGCAAAGCGACTGACGACGTATTCGCAAATCTGGAGGGCGAACCGAATCGCTGCCCTGAGCTTTCCGGGAAACCGCCGCGGCCTCCAACAGCGACGACAATCAAGTTGGGAGGACCATGGGGCTTTTACCAATCCTTCCGTGAAGCGCATTGCCTTGGCTCCCTGCGGCTGGCGGATCCTCCGGAAATTGCGGTAATGGCCGGCGCACAGGTTTATGTTCCGCTCACAATCGCCCATGCGGGCAACAAAGCGCTCAAGCTGCGGTTAAGAGTGGAAGCCCCAAAAGGCTGGAAAGTGACCAGCGGCGAAGGGGAGTTTGAGCTACCCGCGGAAGCAACCAGCGAAATGCGGGTGGAAGTGGAGACGCCTGCGCTGACAGGAAGCGAATTGAAAGGAAACGGCGTGCAGGAAATCATCGTACACACGCTGGTGGACGGAGTCTCCGCGGGCGACACCAAGCTGCGCGTGCTGCTCCGGGCGCACGGCCTGCCCCAGTAGATTATTTCTTCGGGCGCGCGGATTCCAGTTGCTCCCAGACGGCGTCGGGCAGCATGCCGAGGTCATTAAATTCTCCGGCGCCCCGCAGCCACTGGGCGCCGTCAATCACGACGCACTCTCCATTGATGTACTCGGCCATGTCGCTCAGAAGAAACGCGGCGAGGTTGGTTAGCTCTTCATGCTTGCCGAAGCGTTTCATCGGATGCTTGCTGATGGCGTGCTCTTCAAATTGTTTCGAAGGGATCAGGCGGGACCACGCGCCTTCCGTTGGAAACGGACCGGGGGCAATCGCGTTCACACGAATATGGTATTTCGCCCACTCGACCGCAAGCGACGTAGTCAGCGCCAGCACCCCCGCTTTTGCGCACGAGGAGGGCACCACATAACCGCTGCCGGAATTTGCGGCCGCGTAGGTAGTGGTGATGTTCAGAATGTTCCCGCCAAGTTTCTTTTCGATACGGCGCTTCGCAAACGCTTCCGTACAATGAAACGTGCCGTTCAAGACGATCCCCACGACCGCGTTGAAGGCGTTTGGAGAAAGCTTTTCGGTCCGCGCCATAAAATTCCCCGCGGCATTGTTGACCAGTGTATCGATTTCCCCAAATTGCGCCTCTGCTGCGGAAAACGCAGCCTCGACGGCGTCGTACTCGCGCACGTCGCAGGTGGCGTAGGCGGCCGCGCCACCGTCCCGGTGAATGTCATCGCATGTGGATTTAAGCGGCTCTTCCCGGCGGCCGACGACGAACAACCGCGCGCCTAACTTGGCGAAGTGAATGGCCATCGAGCGTCCGAGTCCGCTGCCGCCGCCCGTGAGGAAAATGGCGCGATCTTTCAGAAGGCCGGGTTGAAACATGGCGTACCACCTTTCGAAAATGAAAGAGCATTGTAGCAGCGACCAGCGTTGAAATTATTTTGCAGAAAGAAAAAAGCGGGAAAGGGACCTGGCCCCTTCCCGCCTCTACTGCGGCCGCAGGGATTCCGTTAGCCGCAAACTCGCCTTGGTTTTAACGCTCTCTTGCCGGCCATCTCTTTTTCCGCGAGAACCGCGCGGCCGGCGCTCAATTGCCTGCTGATCTTTTCCAGTTTCGTGTGATGACCCAAACCCGCCTTCCCCGTCTTCTTCATTACGCCCTCCCGAAATCACGCCGCACAGAGCAACTCCGTCTTCGCGATCTCAAGGCAGTGCGGTCATGAGCGTGTCCACGGCCAGCATCAATTCTCTCCAGGCGGCGTCCACGTTTTCCTGGAGCGGCGCGAGTTCCGGCTCGTCGGCATACTCAAGCTCCTCGATCCGTCGCTTAAATTCGGTAAAGCGGGTGCGGACGAATTCGAGTTCCCAGTAGTGATCGAGCTTGACGCTGACCTTCTGCTTGGCGAAACGCCCCTTTAGCAGAGCTACTCGCGAGGCTAAGTCCTCCACCTCCGTCGTGACCCGGTCCAGATATGCTTCCCTAGGTTGCATGTTGTCCCGCGGCTCCTTGACCAGCGAAATGTGCGGTCGAGAGCGAGTTCACCGCCTTGTGCAATAAAAGGCAGGTGGTTCACCAAAGCACAGTTTTTACAGAGTACTGAAAATAAAAGAGATAAGCGGTTACTCGTTCGGGTGAGGGAAGATTTGTGGGTGTGTAGGCGCAGGCTGGGCGCCGCAGTGTGCCCAAATCACTCAGTTTGAAAGTTGGTTTGCGCTATCAATGCAGGTGAGGTCAGCCGAAAAATGAGGTCCGGGGCTGTCGACTTGCCCGCCAGAGTCAATCAGGCGCCAGTTGGTTTATGGGGGCAAGCCCCGGAGAGAGGGAAGAAAGACCTACTCCGCTGGTCCGATCGTAGCGGGAATCGGACGGCCGAGAGCCTTCGCGTACTCTGTTTCGTAAACCGTATTGCCGGGAAACTCCTCGGTGAGTTCTTTCAGGTTCTTGATGGCCAGTTCGGTCTTTTTCTCTCGGCGGGCGGAGAGGGCCAGCAGAATTCGGGCGAAAGGTTTCAGGTAATTGCCGTTGTCGGCTGTCTTTTCCACCTTCGACATGCCCAGCGCCTTATCCCCATGAACGCCGCCAAACCACAAAATAAATCGCGCGGATCCGGACAGCGAGCCGATGACGTAATACGCGATGCCGGGTGCAACGTAAACGTCGTATGCGTCGGGATGCTCGCTGAGAAGAAGTTCGGCGTTGGCATTCGCTTCTTTCAGGTGCTTCAACGCGTCATAGTGCTTCTTCAGAAGCATGCTGTCGGCGTCGGACTGCATGCCGGCAGATAAGGTGATGGCGTAGAGCCCCTCGGGGTCGCGCTTGTTCCGCTTCAGGCGCACGGCAGCCAACGCACGTGCCTTCGCGGTCGCGTCCTCAAACGCCTTAATGCGATCCGGATCCGGAGTGCCGGTGATGCCACCGAGAAAACGCTTGTCGTCCAGAAAGTAATCGCTGGTCAGCACGCGCTGCAGGTAAAACTCTTCGAATAAATAGCTGGCCGCGATAGAAACCTGGCCGAAGGGCTCCGTCGGATTCTTCGACGCCCATTCCTCAAACACAACGCGCGCTTCGGGAAATTTCTGTTCGTAAAGCAGTTGATAGCCGTTTTTCAGCTCGGGAACGGAACTGAAGGCTGGAGTCGCCAATTGACTGACCGATTGGCCGTTGCAAACAGGCGATGAGAAAAAGAGTGCGCCGAGAGTGATGCCCGCCAGTAAAGCGTGGAAATTGCGCATGGTTGTTCAGCCTCAGAACAGGCCCGGAAGAAAGCGCGGTTTACCCGACATCGCGTCGCGGTAATGGGCATCCGAAAAGAGGACCTTTTCCTCCGTCACGAGTCGTTGCGAGAGTACCAAAATATGGGCGGCGGAACCAACAATTGCGGTGATCCAGGCGGTGTGAATCAGAGGAAGAACCAGCATCTCGGTGAACACCGCCGCGTAGTTCGGATGGCGCACATAGCGGAACGGCCCTGAGGTAATCACGCCGAGTCCAGTGGAGTTCATCACCTGGACGTTCCAGTGCTCCCCCAGCGTGCGAATCACCCACCAGCGCACGGCGTTGGCAGCAAGGAAAAGGGGAAAGCACACCGCCGCAAGAATCGGAATGAACGGCCGCTTCAGAAAAACGACTTCGGCCGCGGCGCCTACAAGCACTCCTGTATGCAGGACGACCATCCAGCGAAAGCGCGGCTCGTCCACCTTGGAGGCGCCGCGGGCGATCATATCCCGCTGATGGCGGCGAGAAATGCGGAGTTCGTAGAGTCGCAGCACCGCAACGATACAGAGAAGAGCGAGATAGACGATAACGCTTAATTCCATTGCAGTAACAAAAATTCCGCGCTGAAGCCCGGGCCGAAAGCGGCGGCAATCGCGTGCTCTCCCGCTTTCAAGGGGCGCTTCTCCAGCCACTCCTGAAGAATAAAGAGGATTGTGGCGCTGGAAAGGTTGCCGACATTTCCCAGAATGTCCCAGGAGGGCTGGGTATCGCACTTGCAAAGGCCGAGTTTCTCTTCTACCGTGCCCAGCAGGCGCGCGCCGCCGGGATGCAGAATCCAGCCCTTGATCTCTTCGCGCTTTTTGCCGTTGCGGCCCAGGAAGCCATGAACCAGTTCCTTGATCCGCTCGCCAATCATCTCCGGAACGTTCTTGTCCAAAATAATGTGGAAGCCGGAGTCGCGCAGATCAAAACCCATCGCGCCGAGCGAGTCCGGAAACGTGTAGGTCTCCGTCCCCAGGATTTGCGGGCCGGATCTTTTCTGCCCGGTGACAATCACCGCGGCGGCGCCATCTCCGAACAGAATCGAGGAGATCAGGTTCGCCTGGGTAATGTCCTTGCGTTGAAAGGTGAGCGAGGGAAGTTCGACGGCGATAATCAGGACGTTGCTTCCGGGATTCGACGCGATAAAATCAGCGGCACGGGAAAGGCCCATGGCGCCGGCCGCGCATCCCAATTCGGTGAAAGGCATGCGCCGTACGTTGGAGCGAAAACCCATCAGCTTAATCAGGTGGGCATCGAGAGACGGAATCATGAAGCCGGTGCAGGAAACGGTGATAATCAGGTCGATGTCCTCGGGGCGCATGCCGGCGCGCTCCAGGCATTTTTCGGCGGCTTCGCGGCCGAGTTTGACGGCGTGCTCTATATACTCATTATTGGTCTTGGCCAGGGCACGCGGCTCGATCGTGTAATCGATGGGGAAAATTGAATGGCGGTTGTGAACCTGGGCGTTGTCCACGATAGCCATCATGGCTTCCACGCGGCGTTCCGGCACTTCGAAGACGCGGCCAAAGTAATACTTCACGTCATCGCGGGTAATCCTGTAGGGCGGGAGAGCAGTAGCGGTGGCGGCGATGGTAGGATGCGGCTTGTGGCCGTTAGGGGAACTGCTTTCCGGGAGGTTCACAGACACCGTCCTGAGAGATGCGAGAATTGAACGCAACCTGCACTATTCACGGGCGAGCAACAAAACCACGAAGTGCTCGGAACAAAATGCAATGTGAGGCTTACTTTACATCAAATCGAGGCGTAGGGGAAACGACAGGTGACGATGATGAAACCAAAGAGGATAGGGGCGCAGTTTTGCGCCATATTCAGCTTGTTCTGTTTTTTTGCCATGTCCGGCCGGGGGACGGCGCAGGAGAAGTCTGCTCCCCTTCTGGTGGTGATTTCCGTCGACGGCTTGCGGCCGGATTACGTCACGGCCGCCGATGCCCACGGGGCGAAGGTGCCTCACCTGAGGAAATTCCTCCGCGAAGGCACGTACGCGCAGGGGGTGACGGGCGTGATTCCCACGGTGACCTATCCGAGCCACACCACCCTCATGACCGGCGTCTGGCCGGCGAAACACGGGATCCTGGCTAACCAGACGTTTGATCCTCTGCAAAAGAATCATGAGGGCTGGTATTGGTACGCGGAAGATATTCGGGTGCCGACGTTGTGGGATGCCGCTGCGGCAGCCGGCCGAACGACCGCAAGCATTCAGTGGCCGGTCACCGTCGGCGCCAAAATTAATTGGAACATTCCCGAGCTTTGGCGCGCGGGGACTGCCGAAGATGCGAAGTTGCTGCGCGCGGTTTCCACACCGGGATTGCTGGCGGAGGGAAAAGCGGCGGTCGGCGAATATCGCGGCGGCATTGACGCCACGCCCGAGAGCGACGAAGTGCGCGGCAAATATGCGGTGTGGATCCTGGAGAACAAGCGGCCCGGCTTGCTGACCCTGCACCTTATCGCGCTCGATCATGTCGAACACGACGCGCAACCTTTCAGCCCAAAAGCGATGGCGGTGCTGGAGCGCCTGGATACGGTGATCGGGAAAGTCTGGGAAGCGGCGGAGCGCGTCGCCCCCGGACACGCGTTTGTCGCCGTCGTTTCCGATCACGGTTTCGTAAACTACGGCCAGCAACTGAACCTTTTCCCCGCGTTTGAAAAGGCGAAACTGTTTTCCCTGAATGACAAAGGCAAGATCTCCGATTGGCGAGCCATGCCGTGGGAAACGGGAGGCTCGGCGGCTATCGTGCTGAAGGATCCCAAGAATGGCTTGACGGCGGCGACCGTGCGCTCGCTATTGGCGAAATTGGAGGCCGATCCGGCGAACGGCATCGATCGCGTGCTTGAAGGCGATGAGTTGCACCGCAAAGGCGGTTATCCGAACGCTTCGTTTTTTGTAGGGCTGAAGCCCGGATGGCGCACGGGTTCCTCGTTGAGCGGGCCGGTTCTCTCTTCAGTCAAAGAAGGCGGCACGCATGGAGAACTGCCGGATCTTCCGGATCTGCGCGCCTCTTTTTTCCTGGTGGGGCCAGGAGTGCCCGTGGGGAAAAATCTGGGCCTGATTGATATGCGGGACATTGCGCCGACTCTTGCCAAAGAGGCAGGGCTCTCGCTACCCACTGCCGATGGGAAACCCCAGCTGCCCTGATTCGACGAGTGCCTTTGTCTGAAAGGACTTAGCTCGCGGCTTCCTGGCTGGCGCGGATTTCCTGCCACCGGCGCGGACGTTTGCTGTATTGCAGGACTTTCTTGCGCAGGCGAATGGACTTTGGCGTAATCTCGACGAACTCGTCGTCGGCGATGAATTCGATGGCCTGCTCCAGGCTGAGCTGCCGGTGAGGAATCAGGCGAATGGCTTCGTCGGCCGAGGATGAACGCATGTTGGTCAGCTTCTTTTCCTTGGTGACGTTCACTTCCATGTCCTGCTCGCGGGAATTTTCGCCGACCACCATGCCTTCGTAAACTTCGATCGTCGGGCCGATGAAGAGTTCGCCGCGCTCCTGCAGTCCCCAAAGGGCATAAGCGGTGGAAACGCCGGGGCGGTCCGCGACCAGCGCTCCTGTCGGGCGCAGCGCCATATCGCCGCCGTATTCCATCCAGCCTTCGAAAATCGAGTGGATCAGCGCTGTGCCGCGCGTGTCCGTCAGCAACTGGCTGCGCAGGCCGATCAAGCCGCGCGAAGGAATTTTGAAATCGAGGCGCACGCGGCCGGAGCCGTGGTTGCTCATCTTCAGCATTTCGCCGCGGCGGCTGCCGATGGTTTCCATGATAATGCCGATGAAATTTTCCGGGATGTCGATCACCAGGCGCTCGACCGGCTCGAGTTTCTTGCCGTTTTCGTTGCGCACCACGATTTCCGGTTTGCCGACCATCAGTTCGAAGCCTTCGCGGCGCATGGTCTCGATCAGGATGGCGAGTTGTAATTCGCCGCGGCCGAGCACTCGAAAGGATTCCGGCGTGTCGGTGTCTTCCACTCGGATGGAAACGTTGGTGAGAAGTTCTTTGGCCAGCCGATCGCGAAGGTCGCGCGAGGTCAGGTAAGAGCCTTCGCGGCCGGAAAGTGGGCCGGAATTGACGCTGAAAATCATGGCCAGCGTTGGCTCATCGATGGTCAGCGGCTCCAGCGGCTGAGGATTTTCGAGCGAAGTGATGCTCTCGCCGATCTGAATGCCTTCGACCCCTGCGATGGCCACGATGTCGCCCGCGACGACGCTTTCCGCTTCATCGCGATCGAGTCCGCGGAACGTATATAGCTTGGTGATCTTGGTCGAGGTCAGTTTGCCATCGAGCTTGCTGATGCCAACCTCTTCGCCGCGATTCAGCGTGCCGTTGAAGACGCGGCAGATGGCCAAGCGGCCAAGAAACTCGGAGTAATCGAGGTTTGTGACTTGAAGCTGCAGGACGCCGGCGGGATCGCCCGTGGGAGCCGGGATTTTGTTGACGATAGCTTCAAAGAGTGGGAGCAGGTCCTTGGACTCATCGCCAATCTTGCGATGTGCGACGCCTGCGCGCGCGTTCGTGTAGACGATCGGAAAGTCGAGTTGGTCCTCGGTGGCGTCGAGGTCAATAAAAAGATCGTAGATTTCGTTCAGGACTTCTTCCGGCCGGGCGTCCGGGCGGTCGATCTTGTTCAGGACCACCACGGGAGGGAGCTTGGCTGCTAGTGCTTTCTGCAGGACGTATCGCGTCTGTGGCAGCGGGCCTTCGCTGGCGTCCACCAGGAGCACCACGCCATCCACCATGCGCAGGGCGCGCTCGACTTCGCCCCCGAAATCGCTGTGGCCGGGGGTGTCTACGATGTTGATCTTCGTGTCGTGGAAAAACAGGGCCGTGTTCTTGGCCAGAATGGTGATGCCACGCTCGCGCTCCAGGTCATTGGAGTCCATAACGCGCTCGACTAATTCCTGGTTGGCGCGGAAAATGCCGCTCTGCCGGAGCATGGTGTCCACCAGCGTGGTCTTGCCGTGGTCGACGTGGGCGATGATGGCGATATTGCGAATCTCTTTGGTCATGTTGGTAAAATCGTGTTCAGACAAAAATAGCTGCTGAAACAACCAGCAGCCCGGACGAACCCTTTCTTCATCAATTCAGGTGCGGTGCTACGAACCTTTATTTTAGCAGAGGAAGGCTCTGCCACCAATGGGTTCTGTACTCCTATGGTATGCTCGCGGCGTTTCGCTGATTACGCAGGGGGCGTTGCGACAAATGAGAACTCTTTGGAATGTTTCAAGGGTTTTGGTGCTTGTGTGGGGCGTCACGCTGGGAAGTTGGGGACAAGAAGCGGCGCGGCCGGAGTTGCCGGCGCTGTTTGAAAAGAAGGAAGTGATGATCGCGATGCGGGATGGCGTGAAGTTGCATACGGAGATTTACGCGCCGAAGAATGCGAAGGAGGCGCTGCCGATTTTTCTGGAGCGCACACCCTACGGCATTTCCGCGGACGACAAGGGATATAGCCCGAAGCTTTACCGTTACTCGCACCTGTTCGCGGATGGCTACGTGTTTGTGTTTCAGGATATTCGGGGGCGCTACGGGTCCGAGGGGCAGTTTGTGATGAACCGGCCGGTGCATGACCCCGGCAACCCCAAGGGCGTGGACGAAAGCACCGATACCTACGACACGATCGAGTGGCTGGTGAAGAACGTACCCAACAACAACGGCCGCGTGGGCACGGCAGGAATTTCCTACGGAGGATTTCTTGCGGCGATGGCCTTGGTGAATCCGCACCCGGCGCTGAAAGCCGTCTCCGAGCAGGCCTGCATGGGAGATGGCTGGCTGGGTGACGACTTTTTTCATAACGGCGCATTCCGGCTGAGCTACGGTTACGAATACGCGGCGGAAATGGAAACAACGAAGGAAAATTCCAAGTTGAAGTTTGACCGGGATGATTTGTACGATTGGTATCTGCATATCGGGCCGCTTTCGAACATCAACAAAGATTATCTGCACGGCAAAATTCCTTCATGGAACAGTTTTGTCGAGCATCCCTCCTATGACGAATTCTGGAAGGAAAAAGCGTTGGCGCACGTTCTGCATCAGGCGACGGTGCCGAACCTGAACGTGGCCGGTTGGTGGGACCAGGAGGATTTTTACGGCCCGATGGCCACGTACGCCAATCTTGAGAAAAACGACGCGGCGCATATGAACTATCTGGTCGTCGGACCGTGGAATCACGGCGGCTGGGCGCATGGCCCTGGCAACTGGCTGGGACAGATTCCGTTTGCGAGCAACACGGGTGAGTATTTTCGGGAAAAAGTGGAAGCGCCATGGTTTGCGTACTGGCTGCATGACAAGGGCGAGCTGCCCCTGAAGGAAGCGCTGCTGTTTCAGACGGGCGGCAACACCTGGACACGGTTTGACGCTTGGCCACCACATGACGAGCAAACAAAAAGCCTCTATTTTGGTGCCGACGGGAAATTGAGTTTTGACGCGCCGAAAACAGACGCGGCCGAGGCGTTTGATTCGTACGTGAGCGATCCGGCAAACCCAGTGCCCTACCGCAACCGGCCCGTCGACGAAACTTATCCCTCCGATCATCCCGGCCGCTGGTACACCTGGCTGGTGCAAGACCAG
>Ga0209166_10003721_pt1 | contig 10882 bp, 5 predicted proteins | sample Coa_R1_3_FD_187151 | JGI IMG/M metagenome (GOLD analysis project Ga0209166, IMG submission 187151) | Surface soil microbial communities from Centralia Pennsylvania, which are recovering from an underground coalmine fire - Coalmine... | ecosystem: Environmental > Terrestrial > Soil > Unclassified... | reverse complement strand
AATGGCCAAGCCGCTCAGTGCCTCGATGCTGCCCTGAAACCTTTCCGGATGCGATACGGATTCATCATCGATAACCGCAAGTGCATCGGCTGCCACGCCTGCACGGTGGCGTGCAAGACCGAGAACCACGTCCCGCTCACCGTGAACCGCACCTGGGTGAAGTACGTCGAGAAGGGAACTTTCCCCAACACCCGCCGCGTCTTTCAGGTCACGCGCTGCAATCATTGCGAGAATCCGCCCTGCGTCACGATCTGTCCGGTGACCGCGATGTACCAGCGCAAAGACGGCATCGTTGATTTCAGCTCCGAGCGATGTATCGGGTGCAAAGCCTGCATGCAAGCCTGCCCATACGATTCCATCTACATCGATCCTGACGAAGGCACCGCGGCCAAATGCCATTTCTGCGCCCACCGCACCGAAGTTGGACTGGAGCCTTCCTGTGTTGTGGTCTGCCCGGAGCACGCCATCATCGCGGGAGATCTCGACGCCTGTGACGGCGAGATCGCGCAACTGCTGGCCCGAGAGCCGGTGCGGGTGCGCAAGCCGGAGCAGGGAACGCGGCCCAAGCTTTATTACATTGACGGTGACGAGAGCGCGATCGTTCCGACCGCTGCGCGCCACGAATCCATTTACATGTGGTCGCAGCGCAACGAAAGCCTTCATGGCGGAGGAGCGCTGTATCCGCCCGACAGCCCGCTGCTACAAAAGAACGCCCTGGCCGCCTACGACGTTTCCCATGCGCGACCTTGGGGATGGCAGGTTCCGGCGTATTGCTGGACGAAAGGAATAGGTTCGGGGGCGCTGGCGATTCCGGCATTCGCCATGCTGTTCGGACAGTTGGGCGCGAACCGCTTGCGAGACGTTGTTCTGTCCACGATCGCACTCATCTTTACCGCGTTGACCACCGTGTTATTAGTTGGCGATCTCGAGCACAAGAAACGTTTTCTGCGCGTCGTGTTCACGCCGCAGAGCAAATCATGGCTGGCGCGCGGAGCGTTTATTCTCATCGCGTACAGTAGCCTGAGCGGGCTGTTCTGGCTGGGAGCGGTGTTGAATTTACCTAGATTCACCACTGTGCTTTTGTGGCCCACGGTGCTGGCCGGATTTTTCGCGGCGGTTTACACCGCATTTCTTTTTGGACAATGCGAGGGGCGCGATCTTTGGCAGACTCCGCTGTTGCCGGTTCACCTGATGGTTCAGGCGCTGTTATGCGGGGGCGGAACTTTGGCGCTTCTTCCGGGATCAATGGGCGGATCGCCGGCAACTTTGGCGGTGGCAAGAGTGGCGCTCGCCATCAGTCTCGTGCTGCACCTCGGCATTGTTGCAGCCGAGTTCCTGATGCCGCATCCGACCGACAACGCAGCTTATGCAGCGCGGCTGATCACGGATGGTCCGTTTGGTGGATGGTTCTGGATCGGAACGATTTCGGTGGGGGGCATCATGCCATTGGGATTGCTGGTGTTGAGCTCGCACTGGAGCATCGCGCTTTCCGCCTTGCTTAGCCTTGCGGGTCTGCTGATTTTTGAATGGTGCTTCGTTATGGCGGGACAGAGCGTGCCCAACAGCTGAGAGTTCTCGGTGTACTCCGTGGTTACGATTTTCGACCCTTAACCACAGAGGGCACAGAGGCTCACAGGGGACCGCAAAGAGTTATGGAGATTTCTGAATGAGCGATTTCATGCGCGACGGCAGCCATCTGGCCTACTGTCCTCCCGTCGAGAAGTGGGATGATTGGGTCGAGCTGGATCCTGAGGCCTGGCCGCGGCGCGTCGAAAAACATTACCAGCTTGTTCCCACGGTCTGCTTCAACTGCGAGTCGGCCTGCGGGCTGCTGGCTTATGTCAACAAGGCCACTGGCGACATCGACAAGTTCGAAGGGAATCCGATGCATCCGGCGAGCCGGGGACGTTTGTGCGCCAAGGGTCCGGCGACCATCAATCAGATTCATGATCCCGACCGTATCCTTTACCCAATGAAGCGTGCCGGAGAGCGCGGAGCAGGGAAGTGGGCTCGCACCTCGTGGGACGAAGTGCTCGGAACCTTCGGCACGCGCATCCGCAAAGCGATTCAGGAAGGCCGCGGCGAAGAAGTCATGTATCACGTCGGGCGCCCTGGTCATGACTTCATCATGGAGCGCACGCTGCAGGCTTGGGGCATCGACGGCCACAATTCGCACACCAATGTCTGCTCCTCGTCGGCGCGCCTGGGATATCTGCTGTGGCACTATGCGGATCGTCCCTCTCCCGATCACGCCCATGCGCGCTTTATCCTGCTGCTCTCAGCGCACCTTGAGTCTGGGCACTATTTCAATCCACACGCGCAACGCATCATCGACGGCAAAATGGCGGGCGCGAAGCTGGCGGTGATGGACCCGCGCCTCTCGAACACCGCCAGCATGGCCGACTACTGGATGCCCACGTATCCCGGCACAGAGGCCGCCGTGCTGCTCGCCATGGCGAAGGTGATTCTTGATGAAAACCGCTTTGACGCGGCGTTCGTGCGCAATTGGACGAACTGGGAGGAACTGGAAGTTGACGGCTTCATCGCGCGAGGGAAGAGTTTTGAGACGACGATCGAAGCGCTGAACAAACATTACGCGCAGTTCACACCGGAGTTTGCCGAAAAAGAAAGTGGAGTGAAGGCGGAAGTCATCGTCAAGATTGCCCGCGAGATCGCAGCTGCAGGCAGCCGCTTTGCCTCGCACCTGTGGCGGGGCAGCGCCTCGGGCAATCTCGGCGGATGGCAGCCTGCCCGCGCTCTGATGCTGCTGCACGTGCTCACCGGTTCAGTCGGAACTGAAGGCGGACACAATCTGAATGCCTGGAATAAGTTCGTTCCTAAGCCGTTCAAGAATCCTCCTCCGCAGAAGCGCTGGAATGAGTTGCTGTATCCGAAGGAATGGCCACTGTGCACGCACGAGATGTCATTCCTGCTGCCGCATTTCTTGAAAGAAGGACGCGGCCGCATCGACACCTACATCACGCGCGTCGTCAATCCTGTGTGGACTTACCCAGACGGTTTTTCCTGGATTGAGATGCTGCGCGACGAGGAGAAACTTGGCCTGCACGCCGCGCTCACTCCCACGTGGAGCGAGACGGCCTGGTTCGCCGACTACGTTTTGCCTATGGGATTCAGCTCCGAACGCCACGACCTGATGAGCCAGGAATCCTATGCCGGCAAGTGGATCGGTTTTCGCCAGCCGGTGAATCGGGTATTGCGAGAGCGAGCGGGGGAGAAGTTCGAGTTCACGTATCAAGCCAATCCCGGCGAAGTGTGGGAGGAAGACGAGTTCTGGATCAATCTCTCATGGGCTATCGATCCCGATGGCTCGATGGGTATCCGGCAGTATTTCGAATCGCCCTATCGTCCCGGGCAGAAGGTCACCGTGGATGAGTACTACGGCTGGATTTTCGAAAACTCAGTGCCGGGATTGCCGGAGACCGCAAAGAAAGAAGGACTGACGCCGCTCGAGTACATGCGCAAATACGGCGCGTTCGAAGTCACACGCGATGTTTACAAGCAGAATGAAAAGCGGTTATCGGAGGCCGATCTAGCAGGCGCGACTACCGAGGCCAACGGAGTTGTCACCAAGCACGGCAAAGCAATTGGTGTCATGGTTGCAGACCAGCCAGTCGCGGGCTACAACACGCCTTCGCGCAAGCTCGAATTGTTTTCGAAAACTATGGCGGACTGGAAGTGGCCGGAGTTTACCTTGCCGGAGTATTACCGCAGCCACATTCACAGTTCGGCGCGAGCCGCGTCTCTGGGCGAGCGCGCTGAAGATTTCGATCCAACGTATACGCCAGTGGTCGAGTGGCCGAAAGACGCGCGCGGCGAGGTTTACACGCTGCTGCCGATTTTCCGCCTGCCCAACCTGATCCACACCCGCTCCGGGAATGCCAAGTTCCTGTACGAAATTTCACACAAGAATCCACTGTGGATCAATCCGGTGGACGCGAAGAAAATCGGCGACGTGCGCACCGGCGACTTGATGAGAGTCCACACCGAGATTGGGTACTTCGTACTGCATGCCTGGGTCACAGAAGGGCTCACGCCCGGCGTGGTGGCTTGTTCTCATCACTTGGGTCGCTGGCGCGTGAACAAAGACGAACAGATCGAGCGCATGTCGAGCGCATGGGTTGATCTGAAAGAAGTCGGCAAGGGCCAGTGGAAGATGCGGCAACTGGAAAACGTCTCGCCGTATGAGAGTCCCGACCCGGAGACCAAGCGCGTGTGGTGGAGTGACGCGGGGGTGCACCAGGACATCACGTTTCCCGTTCACCCCGATCCGGTCAGCGGCATGCATTGCTGGCATCAAATGGTGCGCGTGGAAAAAGCCGGCCCGGGCGATCGCTACGGCGACATCTTCGTCGACACAAATCTTTCGTTCGCCGTGTACCAGCGGTGGAAAGCTCTAGCCCGTCCTGCGCCGGGACCTGGCGGATTGCGGCGCCCACTGTGGATTCCGCGAGTCGTACGACCGGAAGAATCGGCGTACTACATCAAGTAGCGCCGGCGTCCCGCGCGTAGTCTTACCTCGCTGCTCCGCTGTCCACCGGCAAGGTGAACGAGAACACCGACCCGCTCCCCAGCTGGCTCACTACTCCGATGGTCCCGCCGTGCGCTTCGACAATTACCTTCGCGATTGCGAGGCCCATACCGGTTCCGGGCGCCATGTAACGCTGGTTTTGCCCGCGATAGAACTTCTCGAAGATCAGCGACTGCTCGAACGAATCAATGCCGGGCCCGCGATCGGCCACGTTAATTACCACGCGATCGCCCCACAGTTCACTCGTAACCTTGATCGGCACTCCGGCGCCCGAATACTTTCCGGCATTCTCCAGCAGGTGCATCAGCACTTCGCGAATACGTTGCGCGTCCATGCGAACATGGGGCAGGTCCTGTGCAACGTCAATCTCCACCGGATGATTTTCGAGCGCCCCGCGAGCATCTTCCAGCGCAGGATTGAGCGCGTCCTGAATCGGATGAGACTGCAAATCGAGCTTGAACATGCCGGAATCCAGCTGCGCCATCTCCGCCGCTTCTCCCACCAGCCGGTTGAGGCGGTCGGTCTCTTCGTCGATGACGGCCAGCAAATCCCGCCTGCCGGAATCGTCAAGATCCCCGCCCGAAAGCAATGTGGTCACGCTAGCTTTAATAGAGGTCAGCGGCGTGCGGAACTCATGAGTTACGGAATCGAGCAAGGCGGTTCGCAGGCGCTCATGTTCTTGTTCGGCTCGATTCTTGCTCAGGGCTTCCAGAGCTCGCGCTCGCTCAATGGCAAGCCCAGCAAGGCTTCCCAGGGCATCGAGAGTTACTCGCGACAAATCCGCGCCCCCAACCCCAAGCGCCCCAACGGTTCGCATTCCCAGGCGCAAAGGCACGTACGATACTCCCCCTTGGGTGATGGGCTCGCCCCGCAGCAAGGTTGAACGTAAAACGCTTTCTTCAAACGCAGCATCCAGCGACGAGCGATAGACTGCGGGATGTCCCGCCGCCATGGCGACCACGCTGCCCACCGAGAATGTCTCCTGCACATATTTTGGCAACGCGTTCAGCAACTCGAGAACGTTGTCCGAAGCCAGCAGCCTCTGGCTCAGCCCGTAGAGGCGTTCTACCTCGCGCCGGCGCTGCTCGGCTCCCTCGGCTGAACGGCGTGCGCGTTCCGCCAGATTACTGGCCACCAGTGCTGTCACCAGGAAAGCAAACAGTGCAATCCAATTTTGGGGATCGGCAATCGTGAACGTTCCAACCGGAGGCAGGAAGAAAAAATTGAAAGCCGCGGTTGCGCCCACCGCGAGCACTACCGCGTAACGCAATCCCCAGTAGGCCGAAGTCAACAACACCATCACCAGAAACATCAAGGCGACGGTCGTCTGGTTGACGTGCAGCCGGAAGGCCGCTGCCGTGACACTTGCAATCGCCGCAGCGACAATGACGTAGCGTATAGCCTGTGCCTGAACCGGGGTTTTCACCCCCGCATTGTACACGTGACATTTTCACGCCTCTGCAAGCACAATAGCTGCGATGGCCAAGACACCCGAGGAGTGGCTGCAGCAAGTTTCCCCGGAAAAGCCGCGCGGCATCTTCAAGCTCTTCCTCGGCTATGCTCCCGGAGTGGGTAAGACCTACAACATGCTGAGTGAGGCGATTCGCCGCGCCAGTCGCGGCGAAGACGTGGTGGTCGGCGTGGTGGAGAGTCACGGCCGCAAAGCTACCGCCGAACTGGCTGCCAAGCTCGACCGCGTTCCTCCACGCAAACTCGAATACAAGGGAACGGTTTTTGACGAAATGGACGTGGATGCCATCCTGGCGCGCAAACCAGCTGTGGCCGTCATTGATGAGCTAGCCCATACCAATATCGAGGGCAGCAAGCATCCCAAGCGCTACGAAGATGTGATCGAGTTGCTGGAGGCGAAAATCGATGTGCTCTCGACGATGAACGTGCAGCATGTGGAGAGCGTCGGCCCGACAGTGCAGCAGATCACCGGCGTGCAGGTGCGCGAGACTGTGCCTGACTGGGTGATGCAACGCGTGGATGAAATCGTTCTTGCCGATCTCACGCCGCAAGCGCTGCAGAAGCGCATGGAACGCGGGGACATTTATCCTGTGGACCGCGCGCAGCGGGCTCTCTCGCACTTCTTCCGCCCGGGAAACTTGATCGCGCTGCGGGAACTCGCGCTGCGCCAGGTCACGGGCGTGGTCGATCGCAGTCTCGATGCTTTCCTGGAAAAGGACGCTACCCAACCGGCGCATACGGTCCGCGAGCGCATTGGCGTGTGCGTCAGTTCGAATCCGGCGGCGCAATATCTGATCGCGCGCGGTTCGCGCATGGCGCAAGCCATTGGCGGAGATCTCTACGTTTTCTATATTGATGTGGGCCGTGACACGCGCCCCGAAGATCAAAAAACGCTGGCCGAAAACATTCGCTTTGCCGAGAATCTGGGCGCGCGCGTCGTTCGCTCATCAGACGGCAGCATCGCCGAGGGATTGGCCCGCCTCGTGCGTGAACATCACATCACGCAGGTAATTTTCGGCCGTTCCGCCCGCACCGGCTGGCAACGCTATTTATATTTGTCGGCGATTCAGCGCTTCCTTCGCGACTCGCCGTCGGTCGACGTCCACATCGTTACGCAGGAGGCCCGCTGATGGCGGATCCTGCCCACATCCTCGTTGTCGATGACGAGCCGCAGATCACGCGCGTGCTGCGTACCAGCCTGTCGGCGCAAGGCTACGATATTCGGGTTGCCAACAGCGGCGAGATGGCGCTGGAGATCATGAAGGACTGGCAGCCCAGCCTGATCATTACCGATCTCTCCATGCCCTCGATCGACGGCGTGCAACTCTGCCGCACGGTGCGCGCGGTCTCGCAAGTGCCGATTGTTGTCCTATCGGTGCGTGACAAAGAGCAGCAGAAAGTCGAAGCTCTCGACGCCGGGGCCGACGACTACATCACCAAGCCGTTCGGCATGAACGAGCTGCTGGCCAGAGTGCGGGCAAACCTACGCCGGGTGCTGCCGGAGAGCGAAGCCGATCCCGTAATTGAGATCGGCGACTTCCGGATCGATACGGCCGCGCGCAAAATCACGGTACGCCGCCGAGAGGTGCGCCTCACGCCGAAGGAGTTCGAACTTCTGCTTTTCCTGGCGCGCCGTCCCGGCAAGGTGGTGAACCACCGGACATTGTTGGGCGCAATCTGGGGCGGGCAGAGCACCGAGCAAGTGGAGTACCTTCGCGTCTTCGTCGGCCAACTGCGCAAGAAGCTGGAACCGGACGCCTCCTCGCCGCGCTACATCGTCACCGAACCCTGGGTAGGATATCGCTTCGAACCCGGCGAGTGATTTTCTTTTTCACGGGCAGTTTCTTCTTACGAACATTCTACGATCTCTTTATTCAATCCTTACGTCTCCCGTCATCGAATACGTGAAGGCGGCAGGAAATTAGTTGGGTCCTGACCGCCGGGTTAACACAGAAAGGTCAGGATCATGTCGACCATTCAAGATGTAAATGCAGAACAGTTAGCAAAACTCTTCCATCACTATCGGGAAGCTTTGACGCACGACAACGAATCTTCTAAGGGCGAAGCAACATCTTCTTGGGATCGAGTTCCTGAGAGCGAACGCAAATTGATGGTTACCAGCGCCCGTTTGGCGCTGCTCGAATTGTCAACCCCACCAGTCGAAATGACTCCCGGACGTAAGTACTTCGCGAAACCTGGCGAAGCCGATTGGGGCTGTTGAGCCGTTTCGCCCGTCGGGGGCGCTGTCCGGCTCTCAACATTTTGGGAAGGTCCTTACGAACTCCTTACGGATTCTTAATGCCGCTTTTACGAGCGGTGATGTCCAATCATGTTCAGCCTCCTTTTTATTGACGTGCGGGCCGGTGGTGCTATGAAACCAGCGCTGGTGCTTGTGTGTGTCGGAGCGGTGACTTTCCTGGTTCGTGTTTTAGCAGCTCTGATAAAGGAGTGTGCCGCTCCTCGACATCGGAAGGTGGAGGCTTATTTGGCGAAATTTTATCCACTCCGGAAGCGAGGAGAACTTATCGTGATGAATCCTAATACTGTGGCGCGGAAATTTCCGATAAAGGCCGGGGAGCAGATCGCGCTCGGACTGCTGCTTGTTGCCGGATTTGCGATTCCTGTTCATGGGCAACAAGCAATCACTGGTCCTCAACCGGCAAACACCGGCGCCGAATCGACCTCGGCAAATCCGCAAATCTCTAAGGAAGTTATCGAGGAACTGGATGCAATGAAGAAGCGCATCGAGCAACTGGAGTCTCAGTTGAAGCAACGCGGGGCTGACGACTCGCCAACCGCCGCCGTTGACTCGGCCAAGGCGAGCACGCCATCCCCCAGTCCATCGGGCGCATCTCCGGCACCCGGAGCGGTCGCCCTCCAAACCGAAGCTGCTCCGCCCGCCAAGCCGCCGGCGGCCGAGCCCTTCGCTTTCGCAGACTGGACCTGGCTCAACGGCAATCCGCGAACGAAGGACCTGGCATTCGATTCCAAGTTCTTCACCCCCGAAATCCGAGCGGACGTTGCCTACCACTACGACTTCAACCACCCCAAAGACGACACGATTGGCGGTTCAAGCGAAGTATTTCGTTCGAATGAAGTTGGCCTTACGCATCTGGGTTTAGGTGGAGATTTTCACTACGACCATGTTCGTGCGCGCGTTCTCAGCCAGATAGGTTTGTATGCAACGGCGACGCCGCGCAATGACGCCAGCTATTCGCGGGGGCAATGGGATCTGGCCAATGCCTACCGGTATGTCAACGAGGCCTATGGAGGCTATCACTTTGATGCGCTGCATGGGATCAATGTCGATGCCGGGATCTTCCTGTCGTACGTTGGTCTCTTTAGTTTTTATAACTTTGACAACTGGGCCTACCAGCCGTCTTACGTTTCGTCCAACGCGCCATGGTTTTTTACCGGCATGCGCATCCAGGTTTTCCCCACTGAGAAGTTGAAGATCGAGCCTTGGATCATCAATGGCTGGCAGTCTTATGGGCGGTTCAACGGCCGCTTGGGATTTGGTGGTCAGGTCTTGTATCGCCCCACCGGCTGGATTTCCATGCTCTCGAACAACTATGGGGCCGGCGCCGACGCGCTAGGCATTCCAAACCGCACTCGCTATCACACCGACAACAGCATCGAAGTGAAATATTACGATCATCCGGAGCGCTTCCTGGACAAGATGGCCTTCAGTCTAACGGCCGATGCGGGATGCGAAAGCGGCGGTGGCGTCAATTGCACGACCAATCAAAAGAATGCCGCGGGCCAGATCGTTTCTTACAAACAGAGCTTCCTCGGCTACATGCTTTATAACCGATGGTGGTTCCATAAAGATCGCTATGCCGTAACCATCGGCGGCGGGAAGATCAATAATCCCGGGCGCTACCTTGTGCTGTTGCCGCCCATTGATGGCGCAACCGCAACGACGGGCACTCCATATTTCACAGAAAATCCTGGAGATCCGTTTAAAGCGTGGGACATCTCAGGAACGTATGACTACATGCCCAGCCAGTACATCACATTCCGCTGGGAGTTTAACCACCGGCACGCGAATGTGCCGTACTGGAATGGTCCGGGAGGAATGACGCCGCCCGGAGGAAATAACGGTAATCCCGGCGCGATCATTCCGGGATGGTCACCCGACCTCCGTCAGACGGAAGATCGAGGCACCATGGCAATACTGGTGAAGTTCTGAAGACCAGTAAATGGAAATGCATTATGACGTCAAATGGACCAATTGAAAACCTCGCTGATACGCTCTTGCCATGGAACCATTTGGCGATGTTGTGCGAACTCGCGATGCGTCGAAGTTTCTCAAGATTCGCCTTGCACGGATGATCATGCTTACGACTCTTTTGACAATCAGCGTTGAGCCAGGATTGCATGCGCAGGCTGCGGAGCAACCGGGGGATACATCGCCCACTGCATCGTCGTCGACGACCTGGCAGTACGGCGGTTTCGCGGATGCTGGATATCTGCACGATTTCAATGATCCCGCCAATCGTTTGTTTCGCAGCCGCGGCACAACGTTCCGCGTCAACGAAGTGAATTTGAATATGACCGCCTTGTATTTGCGAAAAGTGGCGTCGGAAGGCTCCCGTTGGGGAATCGAGGTCACGCTGCAGGCGGGAAGCGATTCGGAGGTCTTCGGGTTTTCCGCAACTGCACCGAATCTCGACGACGCCAAGTGGTTGCGGCATCTGGGCCCCACCGACGTTTCGTATCTCGCCCCGGTAGGGAAGGGCTTGACCGTTCAGGGTGGCATTTTCAGCAGTTTTATCGGATACGACTCGCTGTACGCCAAAGATAATTTCAACTACACACGGCCATGGGGTGCGGATTTCACGCCCTACTTGATGTTGGGCG
>Ga0209166_10003719_pt1 | contig 10889 bp, 10 predicted proteins | sample Coa_R1_3_FD_187151 | JGI IMG/M metagenome (GOLD analysis project Ga0209166, IMG submission 187151) | Surface soil microbial communities from Centralia Pennsylvania, which are recovering from an underground coalmine fire - Coalmine... | ecosystem: Environmental > Terrestrial > Soil >... | reverse complement strand
GATGCCACCGCCGCTGGCCGGTGCCGCCACCCCGGTCGGGCTCAGCGTCCCGCACACCAGGACGCCGGGGGCCGAGAACACCTCGTCCTGGGCTTCGTCGGGGAACAGGCCGGTCAGCCACGTGTTGATCCACCACACCGACGCCGTCCAGGCGGCGGAGCCGTCACCCTGGCCCAGCTCGGTGGCGACCTCCAGCATCGCGCGGGCGTCGCTCTCATACCCGCCGTACCTGGCCGGCACTCTCATCTTGAAGATGCCTGCCGCCGCCAGCGCCTCGATGACCTCATCGTGCAGGCGCCTGTTTTCCTCCGACCAGGCCGCGTGCCTGCGAAGCAGGGGGATCAGCTCGGTCGCGCGCTGGACAAGCTCGGTCCGCGATGGTGCCTGGGCTGCCAATGCCACGCTGCCTCCCGGGGAGATTATTTCTGGCAACGTCACCGCATCGTCAGCCCGGAAGTCCTGAAGCCGCATCTCCGCCATTGCGATACCGCGCCTTACGGCGAACTCTTCTGGCCGCGCGGGCGCCGCAACCTGGGAGGTGCCGGCCGACCAGGCCGATGTAACGATAAACCGGTGCGAGCGTCCACCTGTCATTCTGGCGCATGCCATTCTCCGTTCTCACTAAGCGCCAGGACCTGAGAAAGGAAGCGTAATGGCTGAGACCAAAGTCTCCCAGCGGCCCGGCGGAGCCCAGGGCCCGAGCGATGCCGATATCGCGGCGGCGAAGCAGGTTATGCAACGGATCATGGATGCGTGGGCCGACCACGATGGCGACGCGTTCGCCGCCGTATTCACCCAGGATGCGAGCCTCGTCCTGCCTGGAAATGTGTATTTGAAAAACCAGGAGGAAATCCGGCGGTATATGGCCGCGGGGTTCGCCGGCCCGTACAAGGGCACCCAGGTAACCGGCGTCCCGGTCAACGTCAGGTTCCTCCGCCCCGACATCGCGCTGCTGATCACGGAGGGCGGGGTCCTGGCGCCGGGTGAGACCGAGGTGGCGCCCGAGCGTGCGGTTCACGCCGCCTGGCTGCTGGCCAAGCAAAACGGGGACTGGCTCATCACCGCCTACCAGAACACCCCAAGGAACCCCTGACCAGCGGCGGCGCTCAGCAAGAGCCAGTGCCCCGGTACCGGAGGCCGATCGGTGGACATCGATCTGACCGGGCACATCGCCGGTATCCCCGAGGAGCAGTTTGACCACCTCGATCCGAGCGTGGGGGTGCTGGGCTGCTACGCGAAGGTCAAACTGCGGGAAGCCGACGGGCGATGGCGGGTAACTTACGTTCGCGGCACCGACGCCGGGCTGCTGACGGCCGCGGTACCGCTGTACGCGAGCCGCATGAGGGACTGGCCCGATCCCGCCTATGACCCAAGGACCTGGGCGTTGCCGCCCACGGTAAGCGAGGGCTGTACGGCCGCCAGGTGCCTGGTGGTGGGGAGTTTCGAGGAACGGTGCTCCGCCCTGCACGTCGGGCACTCCGCCCGGGAGCCCGGCCAGCTCCGCCGGATCCTGGCGGCCATGGCACAGGAGGCCGCCAGGCAGGACCGGTACCTGGCGTTCCCCTACTTCCCGGCCGCCGCGCGGGATGCCCTGTCCGCGGCCGCGTCCGGGCGCATCGTGTGGGCCCCGCTGGGCCCGGAGGCGATCATCCGTGACCTGTCGGATCCAGGCTGGGAGGCCAGCCTGTCCAAGCGGATCAGGTACAACCTGCGGCACGACAGGGAGCTCATCGAAGCCGCGGCGATCACCGGCGGGCATTGCTCCTGGGCCGAGATCGAGGACACCGCGAGCGAGCTGATCGCCAAGCACAACGTCAAGCATGGCCACGTCGATCATCCGGAATTCGTCCGTGCGCGGCAGCGGCTATGGGCCGGCTTCCCACAGGCCGAGCACTTCGTGTTCACGGTCAGATCGCCGGTGGTCAGCGGTGTGGAGATCGCCGTGGTCTGGCGTGACGAACTCGACCTGCGTGAGATGGGCCTGGCCGGCGAGGAAGGACCCGACCGGAGGGCCGCATATCTCGATCTCGCCTTTCACCAGCCGATCCGCTTCGCGCAGGCGCGCGGGCTGCGGCTGATCAGGTTCGGGATGGAGGCCGGGAAGGTGAAGGCCGGCCGCGGCGCGATCCTGCAGGACTTGTACGGGGGGGTAATGACGGCCGCTGATGCGAGGAGATTCGCCGATGAGCATTACTAGCCCGCGGCCGGACGGCACCGGATCCCGCCCTGGCGCTCCAGTCTCGGCCCCGGGCCAGGCGGAAGCCGGGGCGACCCCTGGTGAGGTGGCAGCGCTCATCCAGGAGATCCTCGGCATCGACGAGATGGCCACGGACGAGAACTTCTTCGATGTGGGCGGGAGCTCCATGCTCGCGCTGACGCTGATGTCGAGGATCGAACAGCGCTGGGCGGTGACCCTGTCGCTGATCAGCGTGATCCAGAACCCCACACCCGAACTGCTGGCCGGCCTGATCGAGACGACCCCGCCCAGCGAACCGGTGCCATGAGGACCATCTGGGACGCGGTCCAGGCACAAGCGCAGCGCGCTCCGCTCGCCACGGCGGCCTGCGGCGAGCGCGGCTACACCTACCAGGAACTCACCGATCGTGCGGCCGGCGCTTCCAAGCTGATCCTGGCGCAGGCCGATCCGGGCGACATCGTCGCGCTCGACATCGCGACTCCCGCCGCCGGGGCCATCGCGATCCTGGCGGCGGCCAGAGCCCGCTGTCCGGTGCTTCCGCTCAGCCCGGAAGCCCCGCAGGCCCGCCGGCAGGACATGCTGGACGACGCCAGGCCGGCCGTGCTGCTCCGGGAGGCCGGCGACGACACGCTCACCGCCGAGCCGCTGGCGCCCGTGCGGCGTCCGGATGCCGCGGGCGAACGGCCGTATGACATGCGGGACGTCGCGTACATCATGTACACCTCCGGCTCGACCGGCCGGCCCAAGGGCGTGGTCGTACCGCACGACGCGCTGCTGAGCAAGCTCGAAGGTCTCGCCCGCGCGCCCGGGTTCGGCCCGGCGGACTCCTTTCTGGCGATGAGCACGCTCAGCTTCGACATCTCGCTGGCCGAGCTGTTCCTGCCGCTGATCACCGGCGGGCGCTTCGTGGCGGCACCGCCCGCTACCCGGCTTGACCCGGCGGTCTTCGACCGGGTGGTGCGGGCGAGCCGCCCTGACGTCATCCAGGCCACGCCGAGCTTCTGGCGGCTCGCACTGGCCTGGGGCTGGCGGCCGGGCAGCGGCAGCCGGCTGTGGTCGGGCGGCGAGGTGCTCACGCCGGGCCTGGCCCGCAAACTGCTCGGCGGCTGTGCCGAGCTGTGGAACGTGTACGGGCCGACGGAGACGACGCTGTGGGCGACGGCGGCGCGGATCACGGCCGCCGACTCGATCGGTCTGGGCGATCCGCTGCCCGGCAGTGGGCTGTGTCTCACCGACAGTGACGGCAAGCTGGTCAGCGAGCCCGGCCACCCGGCCGAGATCCTGCTCTACGGGGCCGGGGTCGCGCTCGGATACCTGAACCGGCCCGAGCTCACGGCGGAGCTGTTCAAGGTCTGCGGCACGTTCGACGGCCCGCGGCTGTGCTACCGCACCGGTGATCAGGCGCAGTACACCGCCGACGGAAGGCTGCAGTTCCTCGGCCGGACCGATGGCCAGGTCAAGCTGCGCGGGCACCGCATCGAGCTGGCGGAACTCGAGGCGGTGGCGGAAGAGCACCCCGCGGTGCGGGAGGCGGTCGCCGTGCTGCGCGACGCCGGGGACCCGGCGCGGGCGCACATCGCGTTGTTCGTCGTGGCCGGCCCGGAGCTGACCGCCCGCCGGGTCCGCGACTGGATGTCGGAGCGGCTGCCCGCCGCGATGCGGCCCGGCCGGATATCGATCCGGCCGGCCCTGCCCCGGACGACATCGGGAAAGGCAGACCGGATCAGCCTGGCTGGCGGCCCGGCCGGAAAGGGATAACGCGCAATGCTTCGCGAGATGCTCAAGTCCAAGATTCACCGCGCCACCGTGACGCAGTCAGATCTGAATTATGTGGGCTCGCTGACCATCGCGGCCGATCTCATGGAAGCCGCGGGGCTGCTGCCGAACGAGAAGGTGGACCTGGTGAACCTGAGTAACGGGGCCCGGCTTTCCACCTACGTCATCGAGGGCCCGGCCGGCTCGGGGGTCATCGGGGTCAACGGCGCCGCGGCCAGGCTGGCCCATACGGGTGACCTCGTGATCATCATCTCCTACGCCACCGTCAGCGATGATGAGGCAGCATGCCTGCGGCCCCGGATCGTATTCGTCGACAAGGACAACAGGATTACCGCACTTGGCGAGGATGCCGCCCGTTCCGTGCCGGGGACCGGCACTCAGCGGGGCGACCGGCTTGCGGTATCGGGCTGAGCCGGGACGGCGGGGAATCGTGCAGGTGCGAAAGCCGCGGGCCGCCGAGGTGGAGCGCTGCCCGCTCTCTCCCAGCCAGGAATTCCTGTGTGACAAGGACGAGGGCGAATTCACCGGGTCGTTCGGCCACCGGCACATCCTGGTGAACGGGTGGCGGATCACCGGGAAGGTCGGCATCGATGCCCTCCAGGGCGCGCTCAACGACCTGGTGGCCAGGCACGAGATCCTGCGCACCCGGGTGGTGCGCGACGGTGACCCGCGCCATCAGGAGATACACCCGCCATGCCCGGCGCCGCTGGTGATCCGTGATCTGCCCCCGGCCGTGGGCAAGTCCCGCGATCTTCAGGCCGAGGAACTGCTCAACGAGGCCGAGGCAGGCACACTCAGCGTCCGCCAGCTGCCGTTGCTGCGCGCCGTCCTCGGCCGCTTCGACGACGGTGACTGGGCCCTCGTGCTCATCGTGCACCACACCGCCACCGACGCATGGTCGATGTCGGTGCTCGCGCGGGACCTGATGAGTCTGTACTCCCAGCGGTGCGGGAGCGATCCGCCCGGCCTTCCCGAGGTGCGCCAGTACCGTGAGTTCGCGCGGATCCAGCGGGCCAGGTCCGCCGACGATGCCACCGGGGCGTACTGGCGGGAGAAGCTGGACGGCGCCCGGATCTTCCGCCTGCCCGCGCAGCGGGAACCCGCGGACCACGAGGGCAGCTCGTACTCGGCCCGCGTCTTCACGATCGGCGCCGCGACAACCGCGGCCGCCATCGCCTTGGCCAAGGCCATGAACGGCTCGCTGTTCATGGTGCTGCTCGCCGCGTTCTACCGGCTGGCCAACGAGATTACCGGGACCACCGACCCGGTGGTGCCGACGTTTTCGCTCGGCCGGGATCCCCAGTTCTTCGACACCGTCGGCTTCTGCGTGAACTTCCTGCCGATCAGGACGAGCCTGCCGGCCGGCCCGGCAAGCTTCCGCGAGATCGTGACGCTGACCAAGGCCAGCTGTCTGGACGCCTACACCCATGAGGTGCCGTTCGTGCGCATCGTGTCGCAGGCGCCGGGGCTCATGGCGGGGATGTCCAAGAGCCTTGCGCTCGTGCTCTTCGAAGTCGTACAGACCCCGGCGGACACGCGGACCGGGCAGGCCGGGAACATCGCGTACGCGGAAATCGTCAGGCGGCATCCACTCGCCGGCGGCCGCGACCTTCCCGGCGGGATGTTGTGGGCGTTCGAGGTCACCGGGCGGGGTGAGACAGAGGCCAACGCGATCTACGATCAGAACCAGTTCGGCGAGCCGTTCATGGACCGCCTGATCGCGCGGTACCAGCAGATACTCACCGAGTCGCTGGCCGAACCCGACCAGCGCCGTGAGCTCCGCTCCGGCGTGGGGGGAACCGGATGACGGCCGTGACGGGCAGGCACGCGGTGGTGAACGGCCTGCCGCTGTACTACGAGATCCACGGGCAGGGCCGGCCGCTGGTGTTGCTGCCCGGCGGGGTCCTCACCATCGGCTTGACCTTCGGGCCGATCATCGGCCCGCTGGCCACGGACCACCTGGTGATCGGTGTCGAGCCGCAGGGCCACGGGCACACACCCGACATCGGCCGGCCGATGTCGGTGGCTCAGTTCGCCGACGACGTCGCCGCCTTGCTTCGCCATCTCGGGATCGGCCGGGCCGACGTCGCCGGCTTCAGCCTCGGCGGGATGATCGCCCTGGACCTGGCCATCCGCCACCCGGCGATGGTCGGCAACCTCGTCCTGATCTCGGCGCCCTACCGTGGGGACGGCTTCCACCCGGAGACGCGGCCCGAGCAGGTGGCCTCCTCCGGCTCGGTGCGGCTGCCCACCGAGGCGGAGCGAGAGGTGTGGGAGGCCGAATACCGGCGGGTGGCGCCCGACCCCGGTCACTGGCTGGCGCTTCAGGACCGGGTGGGAGCGCTGGTGGGCGCCTTCGACGGCTGGCCGGCCGGCGACATGCGCTCGCTCGCGGCCCGCACGCTCATCCTGGCCGGCGACACCGACTTCGTGCGCCTCGAGCACGCCATCGAGATGTTCCAGCTCATCCCCGCCGCGCAACTGGCGGTGCTGCCGGACTGCAGGCACATGGACATGACCCGGCGCCCCGATCAGGTCCTCGCGATCGTCGGCCCGTTCCTCGCCGCCGCTGGGTGATATCCGTCAGGACAGTTCCGTCGCCCCGGGCGCGATGTCGCCGCGGAACCGGCCCGCCGGATCGATCCGCGCCCGTACCCGGTCGATCGCGCGCACCTGCTGCTGGCTCAGGTGTCCCTGCGGCTGCCCCACGGTGCCGACGAAGTTGGGCGCGGTCCGCCCCACGTCCCAGGGGCCGAGCGCATCCCTGACCGCCGCGCAGCGCTGCGTGATCGCTTCCGGGGTCACCTCCCCGAACGGCACGCCGCTGCCCACGTAGGCGAAGTGTGCGTCCAGGTGGCCGAGCACGCCGGCGTTCTCGGCCGCCACCGACAGCGCGCCGCCAAGCTGCCGCAGCTCGGCGCTGATCAGCACCGATCCCGATGCCGGGCCGGTCATGCGGAGGAATTCGGCGGCGCCCGCCCCGGCCAGCTCGCCGAGCAGCATGTGGTCGGAGAATATGGGGAACGGATCGGCCGGGTCCATGTGCGCGTGGGCCACCGCGGGCGGCGCGGCAAGCTGCCAGGTGTCGAGGATCGGCGCGGCCACGGCCCGCAGCGGTTCGAGCAGGCCGGCGGCGCAGCGCTCGGCTCCGGCCGGGACACCCGCCGGGCTGAGCACGGCGCCGTCGACGCACACCACCGGGCCCGCTGACAGCGCCGCGGGCACCTCGGGCACCGCGGGCAGGTTCAGCACACGCAGTGTCGTCGTCGCCTCCCGCGGGGCGCCGGCGCTCCAGGCCAGCCACGTGGCCATCAGCGGCTCCGCGTGGGTGGCCGGCCAGTACGCCGCCCCGGTCACGACGCTCTCGGCCGGGAAGAGCTCCAGCTCAACCGCGGTGACGATGCCGAACCCCCCGCCGCCGCCCCGGATCGCCCACAGCAGCTCCGGGTCGGCCGAGGCATCCGCGCGGTGCAGGTCGCCATCCGCGCTGATCAGCTCGACCGCGCGGACGCTGTTGGCGGCCAGGCCGAGCCGCCGGCCGTAGAAGCTCACGCCGCCGCGCAGCAGGTAGCCGGCCACGCCCACGGTCGGCGACGAGCCGTGCGGCGCGGCGAGCCCGTGCGCCGCCGCGGCCTCGATCACCGCGCCCCAGCGGGTGCCCGCCGGGATGCGGGCAAGCCGCCGCTGCGCGTCGATCTCGACCGGGCCCGCCAGGCCGGCCCGGATCAGCAGCGCCCCGTCCATGGGCCGCCCCGCGGCCGCGCCGTGGCCGGTGACGTGCACGCGGACCGGCAGATCCTCGGCGGCGGCATAGCGCAGCGCAGCGCGGACCTGATCGATGGTCTCCGCGGTCACCGCGGCCGCCGGGGTCGCGGGCGCCGCCAGATTGAACACCCGGGTGGCGGCCTCGTAGGCTTCGTCTCCGGGCCGGGCGATGGTGGCCCCCTGGCGGCCGACGGCGGTCATGAGCCCAGTCCGCTGGTCACGGCCGGCCCGAGTCTGGCCCGGGCCAGCTCACGCAGCGCGATCGTGGGCAGCAACACCGAGATCCCGGTGTGACTGTGCAGCGTCGAAAGGTCGCGCCACACCCGCTCGAGCCGTTCGCCGTCTTTGACGGAACTGGATCCCGCGGTCGGGAACAGGCAACCCTCGACCGCGTTCCAGCACAGCTTGATCACGTGCCGGCAGATGGCCGCGATTCGCAGGTCGCACTCCCTGGTGAAGGCGGGAGGCCCGAGGGCGCACGTGGCGCGCCACTGCTGCACCGCGTTGAGCAGTGCGGCCTCGGCGGTGCCGATCATGGCCAGCGCCTCCCCGAACCAGAACTGGTAGTCGGGGTTCTCGTCGCGGCCGGTGATCGGCGGCCGCACCGTGCTGCGCCGCCGCAGCAGGTCCTCATACACGTCAAGCGCTCCTTGGGCCATGCCCACGGCCAGGGCGGCTATCTCCATGGTCATATAGCTGAGCGGCCCGCCGCCGTACTCGGGATTGCCGTGCAGCGCGGCGCCGGGCGTACCGGCAGAGATGTCGATCTCGCTGATGTGCACCCCCGGCAAGGCCATATGGTCCGGGACGACGGCGCCGGTGACGGTGATGCTGTGCGATCCGCTGCCCCTGAGCCCCAGCTGGCTGCCCCAGTCGTCCAGCCGCCGCCATTGCGCTCTCGGCATGACGAACAGCAACGGAGTGGGCGGCCCATCACCCTCGAAGATCAGGGTGTGGCCCATGAAGTGGGTCGCATAAGGCGCACCCGAGCAATACGGCCAGGTCCCGTTGATCAGCCACTGACCGCCGCCGGTGCGGGTTGCCGTGCCCGCCGGGACGATGGTCGCCGGGCAGATGAAATCGCCACCGCTGAACATCTCCGCCTGGGCGCGCTCGCCGAACAGGGTCGCCGCGGCGAGGGCGTGCGTCGCGCCCAGGCTGTACATCCAGCCGGTCGACGGGCAGCCCCTGGCGAGGGTCATCGTGATCCGCAGGAACGTATCGATGCCGAACTCGTAGCCGCCGTAACGCCGGGGGACCAGGAGCCGGTAGAAGCCATTCTCCGCCAGTTCGGCGTGGGTGTCGCCGGCGTAGTAGGTGCGCCTTTCCGTCTCGGCCTGGCGGCCGATCAGGCCGGCCGCCATAGCCTGTGCCTTGGCGAGCGCATCCGCCGGGGTCAGATCCGGAACCGGCGGTGCAGGGTAACCGCGCCGCGGGCGGCCGGCCGTCAGCGTCATGACGGCTCCTCCTTTGTCCCTGGAGGCCACTCCAGGCGTAATATGCACCGACCTGCCGCCTGTCTGCCTAAACTTTCACAGCCGCCGCCATCAGGTCCATCTTCTAAATTGCCCAGCTACATTCGGGCAAGACGGCAAGCGCGAAGATGCGGTAACTCTTTCAGCCGCCGATTATGGTAACCGGATTTCCCTGGCGGCTGGCTGGAGGACGCATGAGCGGATCCAGGATTCACGATGGCACGATTACCATCGACGTCTGGCTGCAATATTACGTTACTCCGGACTTCCTGGATCCGGTCAGGCGGATGGCCGCAGAGTTCTCCAGGCTCCATCCCGGCTACCGCATAGACATCAAGGGCCACCACTTCGAAACGATCGTGCCCGAGATGCGCGAGGCCGTGCAGCGGGGCGAGGGGCCTGCGGTCGCCGAGTACTTCTGCTTCATGACCGCCGAGGCAAGGGACGCGCTCGGCCCGGACTCGCGCCCGCTGTTCACCTCGGCCACCGAGGCCATCGGCGGGCGCGACGAGATCCTCGGTGAACCGGTCGTCCTCGGCGACATCGTCCCGGCAGCCCGCGACTACTTCAGCTACGAGGGCGAGCTTCCCGCCGTGCCATGGGCGGCGTCCACGCTCCTGCTGTTCGCGAACACGACGCTGCTCGACGCGGCTGGTGTGCCGGAAGTGCCGCGAACCTGGGACGGCCTGGAGGCCGCCTGCCGGGCCCTGGCCAGGCTGCACAATGGCCCGTCCCACGGCGTTTGCTGGCCCAATTACGGCTGGCTGTTCCAGCTCGCCGTCGCGCAGCAGGGCGGTTTCCTGGCCGATCACGACAATGGCCGGAACGGGTCAGCGGAGAAGGTGGATCTCGCATCCGCGGAAATGCTGGCCTACATAAACTGGTGGCGGCGCCTGCACGAGCTCGGGCATTATCTCTATACCGGCACGCCGGCCGACAGCGCGAAGAAGACGGGCCAGGCGTTCGCCGAATCGATCGACGCGTTCGCACAGCAGCGGGTCGCGTTCGCTGTCAGCTCGTCGGTTGATACGCCGCGCTTGGTGCGGGCGGCGCAAGCCGGCGGTTTTTCGATCGCGGCGGCCAGGGTCCCGCACAATGGCGAGGTCCCTTACGCGGGCAACCTCATCGGCGGCGATGCCCTCTGGCTGGCCAGCGGCCTCGACCCCAAGACGCGGGATGGGGCGCTGGCGTTCATTCAGTACCTCTGTAACCCGCGGAACGCTGCCAGCCGGCACAAGGCCACCGGCCACAGCCCGATCACCCGGCCGGCCGCCGGTCTGCTGGCCCAGGAGGGCTGGTTCGAGGCCAACCCCATCTTTGGCGTCGCCTCCGGCCTGCTCGACCAGGGGAACGACTCGCTGGCCGCCCGGGGCGCGCTGCTGCCCCGCTTCTTCGGCATCCACACCGCCATGACCCACGCCATGCACGACGTGCTGACCGCAGACGCCGCCCCGCAGCAGCGGTTTGCCCAGGCCACCGTGGACGCACAGCGACTGCTCGACGACTACCGCCACCGTTACCCGGCAAGCTGACACCGCCCGCCGGCCACGTAAGCCGACACCGCCCGCCGGCACCCCGCAAGCTGACACCGCCCGCCGGCACCGCCCCAAGCCAACATCGCCCGCCGCCAACACCGGCAGCCGGGACCGCCTTGGCGGCGGGCGGGAGCCGCCGGA
>Ga0209166_10003717_pt1 | contig 10892 bp, 9 predicted proteins | sample Coa_R1_3_FD_187151 | JGI IMG/M metagenome (GOLD analysis project Ga0209166, IMG submission 187151) | Surface soil microbial communities from Centralia Pennsylvania, which are recovering from an underground coalmine fire - Coalmine... | ecosystem: Environmental > Terrestrial > Soil > Unclassified... | reverse complement strand
TCGGCCCGTCGGCCGGCCCGAAACAGAAAGTCGCCCCTCGCCGCCGGCAGCGGCGCATAGTTGCGCAGGACGGCCGCCTCGGCAATCTCGTCCACCAGCCGCAGGCCCGCTTCCGGCCCGAAGGCCATGCTGTGGGCGATCGCCCGATTGAGATCGACCACTGGCGAGGGGGCGACGGCGCGCAGCCGGTCGTAGAGCGCGGCGATGCGGGGCCAGTCGGTATCGGCCGCGCGGCGCGCCCGCGCATGGCAGGCGGCCAGAGCGGCCTGCAGCGCATAGGGGCCATCGCTCCCGAGCGCTTCGGCTCTGGCCAGCGCGTCCAGGCCCCGGCGGATCAGCAGCGGGTCCCAGCGTGCGCGGTTCTGCTCGGGCAGCGGCACGAGGGCGCCGTCCGGCCCGGTGCGCGCCGGCAGGCGCGAGGCCTGGATCTCCATCAGGGCCAGCAGGCCGAACACTTCGCCATCCTCGGGCGCCAGCCCGGCCAGCACGCGGCCCAGCCGTTGCGCCTCCAGGCACAGGCTCGGCCGGACGGGATCGTCGCCCGCCGTGGCGGAATAGCCTTCATTGAAGATGAGGTAGATGACCTCCAGCACCGAGGCGAGCCGCGCCGCGCGCTCGGCGCCGCGCGGCGCCTCGAAGCTGAGCCCCGCCTTGGCGATCGTCTTCTTCGCCCGGACGATGCGCTGGGCGATCGTCGCCTCGCTCGCCAGGAAGGCTCGGGCGATCTCGTCCGTCGCCAGGCCGCCGATGACGCGCAGCGTGAGCGCGGCGCGGGCGTCGGCCGACAGGATGGGGTGGCAGGCCGTGAAGATGAGGCCCAGCAGCTCGTCGCCAGGATCGTTGCTTGCGGCGGTGTCGATGACGTCGGCCGCGCCGTCGTGCTCGGCGTCCAGCGCCCGCGCGATCTGCTCGTGCTTGCGCCGGCGCATCTTGTCGCGACGGATCGCGTCGATGGCGCGGCGTTTGGCGGCCGTCATCAGCCAGGCGCCGGGATTGGCCGGAACGCCGGTCCTGGGCCATTCGGACAGGGCGATGACCAGGGCGTCCTGCGCCAGCTCCTCGGCCAGGTCGACGTTGCGCACGACACGGACCAGACCCGCGATGAGCCTCGCCCGTTCAATGCGAAAGATCGCTTCGATCGCCCGGTGCGTCTTGCCTGCCGTCATGCCGCCTTGTCGGCCAGAGCCACAAGGCAGGCAAGCCGTCCGTGGCCGAGCGTCTCAGGCGCCGCCGAGCTTCGCGCGGCTGCGGCCATGCATTTCCGTGATCTCCGGCGTCAGGCTTTCCGCGAAGTCGGCCATCGTGTTGAGCGGCCGGATCTCGATCTCGCTCGGTCCCGGCATGGGATTGGGGCAGCGCTTCACCCAGGCGACCGCCTCGTCCATGTCCTTGACTTCCCAGAGCCAGAAGCCGGCGACCAGCTCGCGGGTCTCGGCGAACGGGCCGTCGATCACGGTGCGGCCGGGACCATCGAACGCGACACGCTTGCCCCGCGAGGAGGGTGTCAGTCCGTCGGCGGCGAGGAGGATGCCGGCGTTGCTCAGTTCGTCGTTGAACTTGCCCATCGCCGCCATCATCCTGGTCATCCAGGCCGGGTCGCTGGCGCCGCTTTCGCTGTCGTCGGTCGCCTTCACGAGCACCATCACACGCATCGTCCATCTCCTTGTTTGGGCCGCCTCATCGGCCTGGCGTCGGAACGACGAACGGGTTCTCGGAAATCGACATCGTCCGGCAGATTATTTCCTAGATCGGGATCGCCAGGGCGGTCTGGATGCGGGAGGTGTCGTAGATCACCCGCTTGCTCCGGAAGCGCCAGCGGCCGCCGTCGCGGACGACCACGTCATGATAGCGGCCGGTCTGATAGACGACCGACTGCCCGAGCTGGCTGGTGTTGATCACCAGGTAGCTGGAGCGCATGTCGACCACGCCGTCGGCGGCGGTGAAGGCGAGGCCCGAGACGAAGTGGCGATAGACCACCGGCTGGAAGATGTTGGCGTTGCGCAGGGAGACGACCCGGTCGCGCAGCATGGCCTTGCTGTCGCAATGGATCACCGGCGCGGGCAGGCCTAGATCCTCGTTCTCCTTGGGAATGATCTCGTAGAGGCAGTCGTCGACGAACATCTCCGGCCACAGCTCCAGGGCGTCGGTGTCGAGCGTGGCGATATATTCGTCCTGCAGGGCGAGCAGTTCCTGGCGAAGGACGAGGTCGCTCATCCGGCGGCGGCCCCCGCCGCCTCGCCGGCGTCGAACCCCATCAGGGTCCGGTAGCCGGCCCAGAAGGTGCGGATCAACCCCTCCGTGATCAGCGTGTCGGTCTGTCCGGGTGCGTCCTTTCCCATGTCGATCACCGAGGTTTCGCCGCCGTCGGCGGCGACGCCCCGCTGCACCAGCTCGGTCGCCTCGGTGTCCTCCATCGAGATGTAGCCGGCCGGCCCGACGAGGTTGGCCTGCTTTATCCGCAGCTTGCGCAGGGCCGCGTCGTCGTCCTGGTAGCCGAAGAAGTGGAACACCAGCTCGAAGGCGTCCGGGCCCTTGGGCAGCAGCTGCCGGGCGACCAGGCTGTTGTGGATCTGCTGCACGACCAGCTGGGGAAAGATCGGCTGGATATGGTTCGTGGCCACCAGGTCGAACTCGGGGACGAGGGCCAGGATCGACGGGTCGGCCAGGCTGAACCCGCTGTCGTAGGCGCGGATCTTCTGCGCCTCGTAGGCGCCCGCCGTCTTCGCCTCGTCGTCCTTGATCGCCAGGATGATGCTGTGCAGGCCGTGCGGCCCGCCGCTAACGCAATGGGCCTTCATGCCGACGCGGAAGATATTGAAGGTGGTGTGGAACAGGTGAAGCAGGCTGGCGTGGTAGGGGTCCTTGACGTTCTCCAGATAGAGCTTCCAGTTCGAGTTCGAGAACTGGCGCGTGCAGCCGAGGTAGGCGATCGGCTTGTGGAATATCCGGTCGATGTAGCCGCCCATCACCGGCCCGATATAGTCGGCCAGCGGCGAGACCGTGTCGCTGAAGGTGGCGAACACCAGGCCGCCGTAGCTGTCGACGCGCAGCTTGCGCAGGCCGTTCGCCGAGCGGACGAAATCGCCGGGCATGCCGGCCTGGCCGCCCAGGCCGCGCAGGAAGGGCACGCCGAACAGGTCGCCCCGCGAGTCATATCGCCACTGGTGATAGACGCAGCTGTGCGTGGCGGCGTTGCCCCGCGCCAGGCGGCAGACCATCGCGCCCCTGTGCGCGCAGCGGTTGACCCAGGCCGCCAGGGCGCCGTCCTCGTCGCGCGTCATCACCACCGGCGTGTCGCCGATGAAGGTGCTCTTGAAGTCGCCGGGCTCGGGGATCTCCGCCTCCAGGCCCAGGAAGCTCCAGGTCGGGCCGCGGAAGATCAGCGCCTGCTCCCGGTCGTAGATCTCCCGGGAGGTGAACACCGCATAGGGGATCCGGGAGCCGTCATCGCGGGGAAAGCCGGCGAACGGTGAGGCGACCGCGGTGATCGGCACGGCAGGGTCTCCTAGGGTCAGGGCCGGCACAGTTGTGGGCTCTGCGGCGGCGGCGGTCCAGAGCCCCGGCGTCAGCTCCCAAGCTTCGGGAAGTCCCGGGCCAGGCGGTCGAGGAAGGCGCGCACCGCCGGCGGCAGGCCCTGGCGCGTGGTGAAGACGGCGTGGACGATGGCCTCGGGCGTGGACCAGGCGGGGAGGACCCGCACCAGGGCGCCGGTCCGGAGTTCGTCCTCGCAGAAGTCCTTGGGCACGAGGGCGACGCCCATGCCGTCGACGGCCAGGCGGCGCAGCACGTCGAACTCGCCGAAGCTCAGCCGCGGCTCATGCAGGACGTCCAGGGTCCGCCCCCCCGGCCCGATCAGGTGCATGAGGCTGGTCCCGCCGAGGTCGCTGTGCACCAGGGTGTCCACGACGCCCAGGTCCTCGACCTCGACATCGCGCCCGAACCCGGCGAGGAAGGCGGGACTGGCGACGAGGACGGAGCGCACCGACCCCAGCACGCGGACGGTGAACAGCGGGTCGGTGTCGAGCTTCGCGCGCACGCGTATGGCGACATGGATGCGCTCGTCGATGAGGTCCACCTGCCGGTTGACCACGGTGACGTGGACGCGCACGAGCGGATAGCTCCGCAGGAAATCAGGCAGCACCGCCTCCAGGTGCCGCGCCAGCCCCGGCGGGCAACTCACCCTGACCAGGCCGCGCGGCTCCGAGCGGGCGCTGGCCATCAGGTTTTCCGCCGCGTCGGCGCTGGCGACGACGGCGTTGGCCTGTTCGAACAGCACCTCGCCCGACTCCGTCACCTTGAACCGCCGCGTCGTCCGCTCGATCAGGCGGACCCCCAGGCGCTGCTCCAGCCGTGAGACGTGCTTGCTGAGCCGCGACTTGGCGATCCCCAGGGCGCGCGAGGCCGGTGAGAACCCGCCGTGCTTCACGACGCCGGCGAAAAAATAGAGATCGTTCAGGTCGAGCATCGTCCGTCACTCCGGTCCGTTGCGGCCGCTCATCGTTTCCAGATCGAAACGATCAGTTTCCCTCCGTCCTCTACCGGACCTGCCACCCCGTCGCCAGTTAGCGCTCATTCCAGACTAGCGGAGGCAGGGACGTGCAAGCCTTGGACATCGACAACGAACAGGAAGGTCTTCCTCCGCTGGAATCCGTTTGCGGACATCCCATGTGGTCCGACCTCTCCCAACGATTGAGCCGCCTCTCCGCGCAGGTGCGCGTGCAGGCCAACGCCCACGCCGTGCCGGCGCTGGCGACACTTCTGATGCAGGGACTCGTGCTATGAACCTCTCAACGCTTCTCCTCAGCTTCGCGGCCACGACGATGGCGATCTGGATGTATTTCGTCGTCAACCTGGCCTAGCGCGTTTGCCTCGAAAACCGGTCGCCGACCTTGTAGTGAAGAAGGATGGCGGCGCAGCACAGCGCCGGCCTGCTGGTCTTTCGCAGGCGCGGCGACTCCGTCGATTTCCTGCTGGCGCACCCCGGCGGTCCGTTCTGGAAGAACCGGGACGATGGCGCGTGGTCGATCCCCAAGGGCCTGGTCGGCGAGGGCGAGGAGACCCGGGCCGCAGCCGCACGCGAATTCGCCGAGGAGGTCGGCCAGCGGGTCGAGGGCGAGTTCATTGCGCTGACGCCCTGCCGGCAGAAGAGCGGCAAGATCGTCCATGCCTGGATGGTCGAGGCGGATCTCGACCTCGGCTCTTTCCATAGCAACACCTTCGACCTGGAATGGCCCAAAGGCTCCGGCCGCACGGCGGCGTTTCCCGAGATCGACAAGGTCGCCTACCTGGACCCGGAGGCGGCCCTTAGGAAGATCCTTCCCGGACAGGCCCCGCTCATCGCCGAAGCCCTCGAGCGGCTGGGACGGCGCTGACCGCGCAAAGTGCGTTTCGTTGGCGTATGCTCTCCGCGAGAAAAACCTGAGGGGAGCGATCATGGCGCTCGACCGCCGTGTGTTCGTCACCTGGGCCGCCGGCGGCGCGTTCGTGCTCGCGGCGGGCCCTCTCGTCTACTCGCGGGCTGGAACACCGGCCCCTCGAGGCCCCCTCTCGCCCTGGCTGCGCATCGCGCCCGACGGGCGGGTGACGCTGGTCTCCACCGTCAGCGAGATGGGCCAGGGCTCGCGCACCGGCCAGGCCCAGATCCTCGCCGACGAGCTGGACGTCGACTGGGAGACGGTGAGCGTCGAGATGGCCCCCGACAGCGCCCCCTTCCGCGTCGACGGCGGCCTCTATTCAGGCGGCAGCGAGTCGATCCGCACCCGCTACGACATCCTGCGCGCGGCGGGCGCCACGGCCCGCGCGCAGCTGATCGCCGCGGCCGCCCAGCGCTGGAGCGTCCCGGCCGACAGTTGCCAGGCCGCGCTTGGACGGGTGACGCACGCGCCGAGCGGCCGCGCGCTCGACTACGGCGCCCTGGCCGCCGACGCCGCGGCGATCCCGCCGCCCAAGGCGCCGCCGTTCAAGCCCCCCTCGCAACGCCGCTACATCGGCAGGAGCCTCAAGACCCTCGGCCTTTCCGACAAGGTCACCGGCGCCGCGCGTTACGGCATCGACGTGCGGCTGCCCGGCATGGCCCGGGCGACGGTCCGCGCCTGCCCGATGTTCGGCGGGACCCTGGCCGGCGTCGATGCGGCGCCGGCGATGAAGGTCGCGGGCGTCCGCCGGGTGGTGAAGCTCCCGGCCGCCGTGGCGGTCGTCGCCGACAGCACCTGGGCGGCCTTCCAGGGCGCCCGCGCGCTCGATCCGCAATGGACGCCGCCGGCCGATCCCGCCCGCTCCGCCGACCTGATCCAGCGGCTGACGCAGGCCCTCGACGCCCCCGGGGCGGAGGTGGTCGCGGAACCGGGCGCCGACCCGTCCACGGCGCGCCGGGCCGTGCGCGCCGCCTACGCCGCCGCCGCGCGCAAGGTGGAGGCGACCTACGCCGTCCCCTACCTGTCGCACTCGCCGATGGAGCCGATGAACGCCACGGCCTTGGTGACGGCGGACCGCGTGGAGATCCACGCCCCCTGCCAGGACATCACCCAGCTGCGCATCGACGTCGCCAAGGCGCTGGGCCGCCCCGTCGAGCAGGTGTCCGTGAGCGTGACCCTGCTGGGCGGCGGCTTCGGCCGGCGCCTCGCGACCGACTACGCCGTCCTCGCCGCCCTTGTGGCCCAGGCCCACGGTGGGCCGGTGCAGCTGGTCTGGACGCGCGAGGAGGACATGACGCACGACGTCTATCGCCCCGCCTCCCTGAACCGGTTCCGCGCCAGCCTCGGTCCCGACGGCCTGATCGAGGGCTACGAGATCGTCGGCGCCACCACCGACGACGTGGCCAACGGCGGCACAGGCCCCGCGCCCTATCGGATCGCCGGCTTCGCGAACACACAGACCCGCTTCAAGGCCGGCGTCCCCGTGGGATCCTGGCGCTCGGTCGACGCCGGGATCACCACCTTCGGCCGCGAAAGCTTCGTCGACGAATGCGCCGCCGCGGCCGGCGAGGATCCCCTGGCCTATCGCCGGCGCTTGGTCGGCGACAACCCCCGCGTCCGCCGCGTGCTCGACGCCGCCGCCGAGGCGATCGGCTGGGGCGCGGCGCGCCCGCCGGGAACGGGCGTCGGCCTCGCCCTCTTCAAGGGCTGGGAGACCGTGATCTGCCACGCCGTCGAGGTGGCCCCCCTCGACGGCCGCCTGAGGGCGACGCGGATGGTGGTGGCCGGGGATCCCGGCACGGTGATCAACCCCGACCAGGTCCGGGCGCAATGGCAGGGTGGGGCCCTGATGGGCCTCTCCGCCGCCATGGGCGAGGCGATGACCTTCAGCGGCGGCGCCGCCGAGCACAGGAACTTCGACGCCTACAGGCTGCTGCGGATGGCCGCGGCGCCGACGATCGAGGTGCTCCTCTTTGAGACCCCCTCAGCCCCGATCGGCGGCGTCGGCGAGCCCCCCGTCCCCGGCGCGGCGGCCGCCCTCGGCAACGCCGTGTTCGCCGCCACCGGCCAGCGCATCCGCAGCCTGCCCTTCTCGGCCCACGGCCTGTTCGCCTGAGCGGTGCGCCGCGGGAGCCCGGCTAAGCAGCCCTGCGTGGCTAACGCCACGATTGATTTTGCTTTTTCAAAGCAAAATCAATGCTGCTAAGAATGTTTAATGTAAGCAAACCGGACAAGGTTTGCTTAGGCGATCCTCAGCCTCTGATAGATCGCGCGCTCGGCGTCGCGCAGCTCCACGGCTCGGTGAAATTCGGACCGTTCCAGCGTGGCCTTGGCCAGCTCTATCGCCCGCTGTTCGTCGTCCGTCTCGAGCAGGGCCAGAGTGGGAACGCGGTATCGCGCGTCGCAGATGAGTAGACTGAAGATCCGCATCATCGCCTCCCTCCGCGCGCGGAAACGACGTCCACCACGATCGAAGCATGGCGTCAGGGAGGCTGTCAAGATCCCGCCAAAGCAACGGTGGCGGCGATGCAGTACGAAGGCGGCGCGGTTGCTCGTGTCGGGTAGCCCACATAAGAGTCCGGATGAAACCAACCCGCCCTTCGCGCGTATATAATGGCGCGCTCAGGCCCGAGGTCACACCCCCCCGACTGGGGTCGGAGCCAGGGCCGGGAGAGGCGTAGGTTATCTCTCCCGGCCCGCCCATGCGCCAGGAATCCGTGCCTGCAGTGGCGTTTGATGACGGCCGGCAGCCGGAGTAGGCTCGACCGCGCATTGGCTGAAGTGGGTCGGGATCTGGCTGCAGCGACATGCCACGCTTATTCGCCATAGCCGCGGCGATCGTCCTGGCGGCCCTCGCATTGGGGGGGCTCGCCCGCGCCGACGCTCCGCGCCGGGTGGCCCTTGTCATCGCCAACGCGGACTATGTAAGCGGCGGGTCCCTGAAGAACCCGATCAACGACGCGAGCCTGATCGAGGCCGCCCTGAAGAAGGCCGGATTTCAGCTCGTCCACACGCGGGAGAACCTAGGCACCGGCGCCTTCAACCACGCGCTGCGCGCGTTCAGCGCCGAGGCGGCGGGCGCCGAGGCGGCGGTGATCTACTTCGCCGGCCACGGTGTCGAGGCGCAGGGAACGAACTGGCTGCTCCCCACCGATGTCACGCTGCAGAGCCCGTCCGATCTCGAGTACGAGGCCATCGATATCAACAAGGTTCTCCGCGCCACCCAGGGCGCGAAGGTTCGCATGGTGGTGCTCGACGCCTGCCGCAACAATCCCTTCACCCGCACCCGAAGCTGGACCGTCGAGACCCGCGCGACACAGGGCGGCCTCGGCGAGGTGAGCGTCGACGACGTGCTGGTGCTCTATTCCGCGGCGCCCGGCGAGACCGCCCTGGACGGCACGGGCGCGGACAGCCCGTTCGCCCAGGCCTTGGCGCAGCGGCTGCCGGAGCCCGGTCTGGAGATCCACGTGCTCGGCGGCAAGGTGCGCGACGACGTCCTGCGCATGACCGGCGTGCGCCAGCGGCCCTACGTCAGCGCCAGCATCAGTGGCGACACCTTCTATTTCGTGCCGGGGAACGCGACGGCGAACCCAGCCGGAGCAGCGGCGCCGGCGGCTCCGGTCTTCGATGTCCGTCAGGCCGATACGGTGCTGTGGATCAGTGTCGGGTCGAGCAACGACGTCGGCCAGCTGAACGCCTACCTCGCCCAATTCCCCAATGGCATCTTCGCCGGCGCCGCCAAAGCCAAGCTCGCCGCCCTGACCCGTCCAGCAGGGGCAGTCCCAACCGCGGCGACCCCCGGGTCGGGCGGCGTCGCTCTGGACGATCTGGCGGCCCAGAACGCGGAACTGCGGGCCAAGTGGGATCGCCGGCAGAAGGCGATGCAGGCGGATTTCGACAAGGTCGCGGCGTTCCAAGGACCGCCCGATCTTCGCCGGGCGGCGTGGGGCCGGTTCCTGGCGGCCTATGGCGACAAGAATCCCTACACCGGCGACGACGAGCGTTTGCGGGCGGAAGCGGCGAAACGAAGGGTGGCGATCCAGGACCCGCCGAAGGCCGCCGCCGCCGCCCGTGCGGGTATCGCCGGCGCAGCCCCGACCGCGGCGAACAACCCCGTTTTCGCGGCGTTCACGACGGTTTGCGGCGCGCCGGCGGCCGACCTCATGGCGGTGCGCCGCGCGGCGGACACGCATGGCTGGGGCGAGGCCGGCGCCTATGCCGACGCCATGCCCGGCGTCACCATCGCCGACCAGATCGGCCGCTCGTTCAACGCCGACAAGAGCGGCTTGATCCTCTCCGCCTGGCGCGGGACGACCAAGGCCGGCGTCAAGGTGAGCGACTGTATGGTCCACGCGCCCAGGTCGGACTATGACGCCCTCCGGGACCAGACGGCGGACTGGCTGGCGTTTTCGGCGCAGGACAGCACGCCCAAACGCGCCACCTTCCGGTTCACCGACACCGCCGGATCCCACCACCCCGTGGCCGCCAGCGAGTACGACGCCGCGGCGGCGGCCGCCGGGCTGGAGATCATGACTGTTGCGGCCGAGACCAACGGCACGGTTCTGGATCTGATGATGATCAAGAAGTGACGCGCCGGGCCGCCCGCCTTATGTTTAATGTCTTGCATATAGTCGCGTCCAGGCGCTCTCCTGTCGTAGCAACCGCAGGTTTGTCTTCCCCACGGCTGTCAGGATCGCGGCGAGGCAGCCCCCTCGCCGCGATCCGCCCCACGGGCTCGTCCAGCGACGGTGCGACCTGACGGACGAAGGTCCAGACACCCTTGCGGACATCGACTAGCGGTATCGGACATCTACAAGGCCAGATCGGGCGGGCGTCGCCATTCCGCTTTAAGAAAGTGTCACAATCCTTGATTTGCTTAAGGCGTAGCTTCGAGCGCTCCCTGGTGGCAGCCACCGCACATTGCTGGCGGCCTTTGAGGGAGGGCGTGGTGAAATGCGCTGCTCAACTAGCCGGTTGCCGGCGATCCTTTCATTCTCCGTGGGAACCCTTGCATGTTTGGCCTACACCTTCCCGGCGGCGGCGGGTGGGGGCGGAACCATCCCGTGCGGCTCGGCGCCCGGGATCGTCAGGGAAGCGTCCATCAACCCGGCTTCTTTCACGGTGACCATCACAAACCCGACCGGCGGGGTCAGGGTTCCTCAACCGGCGGGCTTTCCGGCGTTCGGCGTCGGCGTGCTGGCGGCCGACGGGCTGTTTCGACGTGATTTCAACATCCCGGCGTTTCCGTTCGCCTGCGACGTGAAGAACCGGACGATCCCCGGTCGCAAGAGGGCCGCAACCAGTCCCCCCGCCATAAGGGGAGGCCTTGTCAGCGCCGGCGGTGAAGCGGCCGACCTGAGCCTGGAAGCCGTCGTTTTCGATCCGACCTCGGGCGCCTATTCGCTCGAAGACCTCTTTGGCAGGCTACGGGCGGACGTCGGTCTCTATGCCGAAGTCGACATCCCCGACCTCTATGCC
>Ga0209166_10003716_pt1 | contig 10892 bp, 7 predicted proteins | sample Coa_R1_3_FD_187151 | JGI IMG/M metagenome (GOLD analysis project Ga0209166, IMG submission 187151) | Surface soil microbial communities from Centralia Pennsylvania, which are recovering from an underground coalmine fire - Coalmine... | ecosystem: Environmental > Terrestrial > Soil > Unclassified... | reverse complement strand
AGCGCCCGTCCGCATCGATCACAGCCGCGGTATTGAAGTACACTCCCGCCATATGCTCTTCGTACACGGGAACGACGATCACCATCTTGTGCTTGGCCGCGACCTTCTGCATCAACTGCGTCGTTGGGCCATCCGGCACCTTCTCGGTCAGTTCATACCAGCGGGCATTCTGCTCCGCACAAAAATATGGACCGTAGAAAAGTTCCTGCAGGCACAATATTTGCGCCCTTTTTCGCACGGCCTGGTCGATCAGTTTCATGTGCTTGTCGATCATTGCTTTCCGAATCTGCGCGAGAGGGCGCTCGGTGCTGAGAGCGTTGCTGGCTTGAATCAGGGCGCAGCGGACAATGCGGGGCATAATTCCTCCAAGGCTCAACTGTCGAGGAAGAAAACTATAGCAGAATGGCGCACTCCAACTGCTTCAGGAACGACCGATGGCGGCTGTCTCCACATGTATACTCGTCACGTTCCGGATGTGGCCGAATAAACTTGGCGTTCCTCGAGGTTATAAAGACAAGAATCATGGCAAAGCGTCCTCGCATTGCGGTGGTGGGCAGCGCCAACATCGACCTGACAACATTCACAGAACGTTTCCCGAAGCCCGGCGAGACGATCTTTGGTCAAAAATTCGATCTAGGATTCGGCGGCAAAGGGGCCAATCAAGCCGTCGCGGCGCGTCTCTGCGGCGCAGAAGTGTTCATGGTCGCCCGCGTGGGCAGCGATCTGTTTGGTCCAGCCACCATTGAAAATTTTCGCAAGCAGGGAATCGACCCCACACACGTGAAGCAGGTCGAGGGCCTGTCGAGCGGCGTGGCTCCCATCTTTGTGGAGCCGAACGGCCAGAACCGTATCTTCGTGGTGAAGGGAGCGAACGACGCTCTGAATCCCGCGGACGTCGACGCTGCTGCCGAAGTGCTGAAGACTTGCGATTGCATCGTGCTGCAATTCGAAATCCCCGTCGAAACCGTCTACTACACCATCGGCTTCGCCCGCAAGCACGGGATCCGGTGCATTCTCAATCCCGCGCCCGCTCAACCCGTGGACGTTGCCGCGCTGAAAGATCTTGACTACTTCGTGCCCAACGAAAGCGAGGCGGAGACGATCACGGGAGTGAGTGTGAAGACGATCGAAGATGCAAAACAATGCGCGCAGAAGCTTGTCTCATGCGGCATCCGCCGCGTGATCATCACCCTCGGAGCCAACGGATCGCTTCTCGCCAGCCGGGAGGGTTGTGAGCATGTTTCGCCTTTTGCGGTGAAGAGCATCGACAGCACCGGCGCCGGCGACGCTTTCATCGGCAGCTTCGCCGTTTTTCTCGGGGAGGGAGTGCCCGAGATGGAAGCGGTCCGTCGCGCCAATTTGTACGCAGGTCTCTCGACCCAAGGAGTCGGAACGCAGAAATCCTTCTATGATCGCCCGCGTTTCGATGCGGAGTGGAAAGCACGGTCGTAGGCTATCTCATTCATCCCTCGCCCCAGACTGCAGACAAATTTTTTACCGAACTCTTGAGCACATTGAGTTCGGTAATACTTTTCCACTACGAAAATTCTTGACTAACCGGTGACAAGCAATTTATAAGCCGTGTCTGTGGTCGGGGAACCTCCTAACTTCGTGGGAAGGGGAGGGTCTGTTTTCTTTTGGGGCGGTGGGGCCGCCGAAAGGGGTTCACGGCATGTCGAGAAAGCATACGCTTTCCGCGGTGTTTTTCTGTCTAGCGCTGTGTCTTTCCAGCCCATTCCTATTCGGGCAAGCAACCGGAAGTTTCTCCGGGACGGTTACCGATAAAGCGGGGGCAGTCGTCTCGGGCGCGACCGTAAAGGCCATATCGCAAGGTACCGGCGTCGAACGCGAAGCCAAGACTAATGAATCGGGAAATTACCTGATTCCGCTCTTGCCGGTGGCGCAGTACACGATTCATGTCGAGGCCGCAGGCTTCGGCTCAGTGCAGCAGAAAGACCTCCGCCTGCAGGTGGACGAGCACAGGGAACTCAACTTCACTTTGCAGCCCGCGTCGGTGAGCACCAGCGTTGAAGTGAGTGCCACAGAAGTGGCGGTGGAAACAGCCGGTCCGGCGCTGGGGCAGGTCATCACAGCGGAGCAGGTGGCGGAACTTCCTCTCAACGGCCGAGATTTCGTCCAGTTAGCGACGCTGACTCCCGGCACGACGCAGGAGACCAACCCCACCAGTTTCTTCAATGGAGGCCCCAGCAGCGAGGTCTCAACTCGCGGAACCTATTCGCTTTCCGTAGGCGGCTCGCGAGCCCAGAGCACCGACTGGCTGCTTGACGGTAACGATAATAACGAATTGACTGCCGGAGGTATTGCGATCCTGCCTTCGATTGATGCGATCCAGGAATTCAAGGTGCTGACCTACACCTACTCGGCCGAGTGGGGTACACGCGCTGGCCCGACAGTGCTGGTGACGACCAAGTCTGGATCGAACCAGCTTCACGGATCGCTGTTTGAGTTCTTCCGTAACACGAAACTGGACGCCAAGGCTTTTGATTTCGGCGTTCCATCCCGAAAGCAGCAGTTCAATCTGAACCAATTTGGCGGCGCCCTCGGCGGTCCCATTCAAAAGGACAAAACATTCTTCTTCATCGACTACCAAGCGAAAAGGCAGCGGCACGGAACCCCTTTTACAGGATTGATTCCAACGGCCGCTATGTTAGGCGGAGACTATAGCAATGACCCGTTTGGCGTAGCCCGTCCCGGAACTTTCGATGGTACGAAGAACGCGGACGGCTTCACCGATCTGGATAATCCCTTCACCTTCGGTCCATTCCAGTGCGATAGTTCCGGGAATCCCATTCCAACCCTCACCGGAGTACAAACCGCGGGAACTCCCTGCAACAAGATTCCAGCCGGCGCTCCTGGGACTGGCGGCATGATCGACCCGACAGGACTCTCCGTTCTCCAGCTTTATCCGCAACCCAATGCCAACAATGCAGCCTTGGGCTTCAACTTCGCCAACTCCCCGGTGCGGAAGATTAATGAGGGCGAGTTCGACGTTCGCCTCGATCACAATTTCTCCAGCAAGGATTCCGCCTTCGCCCGTTTCAGCTATGATCAAGCGGTATCCTTCGTCCCCGGGGGCGGTCCGCCGGGATTTGCGGAGGCTGGTGCTTTCGCCAGTTCGGAGAATATTCAAAACCACGGGCGAAACATTGCGATTTCCGAGACCCACGTTTTTTCTGACCGCACTCTCAACCAAATCAACGGCGGCTTTAATCGCATTTTCAACCATTTCACCTCGGCCCAGAGCGGGACTTGCTATGCCGCAAATATCGGGATCCAGGGCGCCAACTTGGGAAGCCAGTGCGCCAGCCTGACGGGCTACCCCGCGAGCCTGAACCAGTCGACCAAAGACTGCATTAGTTGCGGAATGTCCTCCGTTTTGATGGGCAATTACTGGTCGTTGGGAGACCGCGGGTTTGCCCCGTTCCAGGGGGGCACCAACGTGTTTTCCATTTCCGATTCGTTCGATATGATTCGCGGTAAGCACAACATCCGGGTCGGCGGTGGAATTCGCGCCCAGCAGATGAACACCGAGACCAACGCGTTCCAGGATGGCTTCCTGATTCCCTTCGGAATTAGTAATGACACCACGGCCGACGTCTTAATGGGCCAGATCGGCTTGGGAATTCATGATCAGACATTTAAGGGTGCCACCACCGGGCGCCGCTGGAAGATGTATCGTCCCTTTGTCCAGGACGATTGGCGAGTTTCCAACAACCTGACTCTGAATCTTGGACTGGCGTGGGCGTTTACGACCCCAGTCACCGAAGCGCAGAATCGCCAGGCAAACTTTGACTTCGCCTCCGGCAAACTTTACGTTGCGGGAAACAGTCCCCTGACTTCGGCCTGCACTTTCTGCGTAGCTTCCGGCCCGCGGGTCGGAATCCTATTGGACAAGTCTGCCATCGAGCCCAGGATCGGCTTTGCCTGGAAGGCCTTTGGCAATGAGAAGACAGTGATCCGTGGCGGATACGCGATCTTCCACGATTCCTCATGGAACCAGGGGGCGCAAGGATTGTGGGAGAATCCTCCCTACTTTGCGGAGTCCGATAATTTCAACGGTGTTCCAACCTGCCAGTTTGCCAACACAACCGCGAACTGCGGCATACAGCGAGTTTTCCTGCAAAGCCTGGGTGGTGGCGTAATTGGACCTTATACAGCGCCCCCCCCAATTGATACCTTCCCTGGAACGGTTTATTCGCAGAACCTCAACTTTAAGCAGGGAAGAGTTCAGCAGATGAACCTGAACGTCGAGCATCAGATCCCTGGAAACGTCGTGCTCACGGCCGGGTACGCGGGATCCCGCAGTTCGCACATTCTGGTAGACGGCTTGAACTTGAACGTTACTTCTCCGACCGCCTGCGATCCGACCAGCGTAAATTACAATGCCAATTACCATCTGGGCTGCGGCTACACTCCAACTCCATCGCCGTTTGGCGTTGTTTCGAATCAGAACGATGTTGGTCAAGCAACCTACAACTCGTTCCAGGTGAAAGCCGAGACCAAGAGTGCGCGCCACGGCATTTACGCGCTCATCGGCTATACCTATTCCCATACCTACGACTCTGGCATGCCGGATGGCTTGGGTACGTTCCCAGGAGCCACATATTGGCCACTGCCCGGCACCCATAATGCGGACTGGAGTCTGTCGCAACTCAACCTCAATCACCAGTTCACCGCCAGCGTTACATATGACTTGCCCTTCGGCAAAGGCAAAGCCTTCGGCAGTAATTGGAACGGTGCCATCAACGCAATCGCCGGTGGGTGGGAGGTGGACCTGATCGAACGCGCCATTTCCGGATTCCCGCTTTTCGTGGTTAACAGCGCTAACGCCTCTGGTGTGAATTTCCAGTGGAACGGCAATAGCCTGAACCGTCCCGACATGACGTGCAATCCCAAGCTGAGCAAACCGACTCTCAACGAATGGTTCAATACTTCTTGCTTCCAACCTGCAACAGCTGGAGAGCTGGGAAATGCTCCGCGAGCGCCAGTATCGGGCCCGCGCTTCGTTAATACCGACATGTCCTTCGTCAAGCACTTTGCGCTGCCTTATGAGGCCATGCGCCTTGACTTCCGCGCCGAGTTCTTCAACATCTGGAACCATCCTCACTTCTATCTGCCGGGCGGCGGTAGCGGGATGCAGGACATTGCTGCTCCGTCCAGCTTTGGCGTGGTCAACGCAACACTCAACGATCCACGTTTCGTTCAACTCGCACTAAAGCTTATGTTCTAGCGTGGGAAGCGGGTCAAACGTTCGCATCGGGCAGACCGAGTTCCGTACTCCGTCTGCCCTCAGTTTTCTGCCGTGAGTCTTATTGGGGAGGGAATCACTTTGCAAAGCCATCGGAGTCTCGGTTTAGTCGTTTCCTGGATGCTTCTTTTCGTGAGTCTCAGCGCCGCCCAGAAGATCAAGATCATCGTCGATCAGGACGCCCGTGGCCCGGGAACCAGCGACCAGCAGGCGATTCTCGTGTTCCTGCAGTCGGAGAAATTCGAGGTCCTCGGCATTACCACTGTCAGCGGAGATCAGTGGGTGAGGGAGGAAACGCAGCACGTGTTGCGCCTGCTTGAGATTTCCGGCCGGCCGGATGTTCCCGTCTATCAGGGCGCGGAATTTCCGCTGATCAATTCCAAAGAGGAATCCGAACGCTGGGAGGCGCTCTACGGCAAATTCGAGTACAAGGGATGCTGGACGGACAAGTTTGCGGCGAACCGCTCGACCGTTTACGAGCAGCCCTACCATGCTCCCAATGTCGTTCCTCCAATGGCCGAAGGCGAGCCACACCTCGAGGCGCATACAGGCACCGCCGCAGAATTCATCGTGCAGATGGTGCACAGGTATCCTGGCGAAGTCGTGCTCTGGGCGGGCGGTCCGCTTACGAATTACGCCCTCGCGCTGAAGCTCGATCCCTCGGTCGCAACTTTAGCCAAGGAATTCGTATTGATGGGCGGCGGCCTTTATGCCAACAAGGGCGCGATTGATCGCGGCGCCATCGATGCCCGGCGCGAATTCAACTGGTGGTTCGATCCCGAGGCCGCACGCATCGTCCTGCGCTCCCCGTGGAAAAAGATGACGATCACGCCCATCGACATCTCCGTCAAGACGCGTTATACGACCGAGATGAAAGCGGCGATCGCCAAAGCCGGCACTCCTGTCACCGACTATCTCGACAAGTATTCGCTGCCCGGCTACATGTGGGACGAGATTGCGGGCATCGCGTTGATCGATCCCTCGATCATCACCGGCCAGAAAAAACTTTACATGGATATCGACATTGATCACGGCGCCAGCTACGGCAAAACGCTATTCTGGAGCGACTCGAGCACCGTTCCTCCTTACGAACGGCTGGCCGACGTGCAATTCGACATTGACGCCGAAAAGTTTTACAAGATCTACACCGATCTGATGACTCGCCCCATCGGAAAACAATAATAGAAGGAACGTCGTTAGCCGCTCGCAAAACAATAAGAAACATCGATAGTCGCAAGTCTGTCAGTGGGCCGAACGGCAATGTGGAAGAGCGGCCCTTTAGAGCCGCGTAAGGCAATTCGAAAAGTCCGGGCTTTAGCCCTTGCGATACCGGTCAACAACCCGAGATGCGTACAACAAAATTCGTTCTTCCTGTTCTCCTTGCATTCCTGACGAGCACGCTCTGCGCCGCCCAGGCGCGCCGCAAAATCATCATCAACGAAGACTGCTCTGGCCCCGGCGGCAGCAACATGCAAACCTTGCTGCTCCTGATCCAATCGCCGCAAGTCGAGGTGCTCGGCATCACGGTGGTCAGCGGAGATCAATGGCGCGACGAAGAAGTCGCTCATACCCTCCGCTTGCTCGAGATCATCGGGCGCACCGACATTCCCGTCGTGCCCGGCGCCGAGTTTCCCTTGATTCGCACGCGCGAGGAAGCGCAGTTCTGGCAGCAGCGTTACGGCAAGGTCGCCTATGCCGGCGCGTGGGACGATCGCTGGTGGCACGAATCTTCGGTAGTGCCACCGCTCCCCGAGGGCACTCCGGCGACTAAGCCTGCCGCCGAAGACGCCGCCCATTTCCTGATCCGAATGGTGCACCAGTATCCGGACGAGGTCACGGTCTACGAAGGCGGCCCGATGACTAATCTTGCGCTCGCCATCTCGCTGGACCCGCAATTCCCGCAACTGGCGCAGGAGCTCGTCTTCATGGGCGGAAGCCTCGCTCCCCAAACCGACAATCCTGAATTCCTCAACAATCCGCGGCATGAATTCAATTTCTGGTTCGACCCCGAAGGGGCGGCCATCGTATTGCGTGCGCCGTGGAAGAAGATTGTCTGCACTCCCACGGACATTTCCGTCAAAACTCACCTGACTGCGGCATTAGTGAAGCAAATTGAGGCTGCTGGCACGCCGTTAGCGCGTTACGTCTCCAAATTCGCCATGCTCACGCCCGGAGCCGATATCATGTGGGATGAAATTGCCGCTGCCGCGTGGCTCGATCCCAGTCTTATCACTCGGAGTGAAATGCGCTACATGACTGTGGACCTCGATCGCGGCGCTGGATACGGAAACACGCTCACCTGGGGTCTCAAAGACACCGCTCACCCATCTACCCGTCAGGTCGAAATTCAATTCGATCTCGACACGGAAAAGTTCTACCGCATGTTCGCTGGCTTGATGACGGCGCCCACTCCCCATTGAGCGGCCAGCATTGGCACCAACTGTTCGGACAGCATACAATGCTGTTTTAAGACTGTTCTCCATATGTCTCCCATTCCTGACGACCTCACCACCGTAAAAGACGATATGGTTGCCTTCATCGAAGGCCACGGTATGAAACGTTTTCACGGCTTCGTGGATTACGAGGAGGTGCAGTGCGTCATGTGGGAAATGGGGGACAATCCCGACGGCTGGAAGGACTTCGTCGAGCTCGCGAAAGCCGCCGGTGCGGCGTTCCTGACCATGCATTCCTGGACCCTCAATCGCGAGGAACTCGATGAAATGGTGCAGCGCCTGACCAACTCCGAGTTCACCGACGGCGACGATGTTGAAGATGCCCGCTGGCTCCGCGCCCACGTTGGGAGAGTCGGATATTTGCAGTTGGGCTGGGCCTACCAGGGATCGATGTTCTTGTGCGAGGTCAGCACCGAATGGTACGAGCGTTACCAGCACTTGCTGGAAGTCTCCGACGAATTCGGCGGCCTCACCATGGACGAACCCGACCAGGACGAAGAAAACTAGCTAGATATCTGTCAAGCCCATGTGGGGACGGCCGCCGTCGGCCGTCCGGCGAGCGAAGCTCGCCTTGCTGAACCAACCGCAGTTGACTCTTCCAGCCAAGTAGTACACTGCTACATCTCCCATGCAGTGGATCCAAACGCCATCCAATCGGGACCTCATCGATTCCCTCACGTCGTGCCTGCAGACCGATTCTGCTTTTCGCGGCACAGCAACCGCGCGCACAGCCACCATTCTCGCCCCGCTGCTCGTGGCGCGGAACATCACCGATTCCGCTGCGGCGCAGCGTTTTCTTTTCCCATCCATTTCTCATCTCCACCTTCCCGAGCAGATGACCGGCCTCCGCGCCGCCGTCGACCGCATTGACGCTGCGATCGAGCGGAAGGAAACGATCTTGATTTACGGCGACTACGACGTTGACGGCACCATGGCGATCATCATTCTGAAGACCGCCATCGAACTCTGCGGAGGCACGACCGATTTCCACGTTCCGCACCGCATTCGTGAAGGGTACGACATGCGCGACGACGTCATCGAGCGTGCCGCCGCGGCAGGCATTCGTCTGATCGTCAGCGTGGATATGGGCATTCGCGCGTTTGCGCCTGCAGAAACGGCGCATCGCTTGGGCGTGGACCTGATCGTCACCGATCACCACCTGCCCGGCCCCGATGGCGTGCCGAACGCACTTGCGGTCATCAATCCCAATCAGAAGGGCTGCGAATATCCTTGCAAACAGCTCTGCGGCGCCGGCGTTGCGTTCAAACTAGCGCAGGGACTGATGCAGCGCCGCCTCGACGCTAAGGATCACGAGAGGCTCCTGCGTTCCTTTATGAAAGTTGTGGCGATCGCGACCATCGCCGATGCCGTGCCGCTCACTGGCGAAAACCGCGTCTTTGCTTCTTTGGGACTCGACGCGCTGCGCCGGGCCGTAAATCCAGGCCTCAAGGCTCTGCTGGAGACCGCGCAGATCTCGGCGAATCGTCCCCCAACTTCAGGCGAAGTAGGCTTCCGCATTGCGCCTCGTATCAACGCAGCTGGACGCATGGATGTTGCCCGCGATGTAATCGAGTTGTTCAGCGTGAAAGACCCGGTGCGCGCTCGGGAACTGGCGGCGAAGCTCGACCAACTTAATACCGACCGCCAGGAGGAAGAGCGGAGAATCCTCAAAGCAGTCGAGGAGCGATTCTCAGGTGATCCCGCTTTGTGTGATGCCTACTGCATCGTGGTCGACGGCGACGGCTGGCACCGCGGCGTCATCGGCATTACTGCGACGCGCATTGTCGAGCGCTACAACCGCCCCACGCTCGTCATTTCGCGCGAGGGCGACGAAGCCTTCGGTTCCGGCCGTTCCATTCGTGCGTTCCACCTGCTCGAAGCCATTGAATCCTGCGGCAGTCTGTTCTCGCGTTACGGCGGCCACTCACATGCCTGCGGCTTCGCCATGCCCTCCGCGAATGTCGAGGAGTTGCGCACGCGGCTGGATCAGTTCGCTCGCAACCGGCTGACCCTTGCAGATTTCAATCCAATTCTCGATCTGGATGCCGAACTGAGTCTGGCCGACGTTACTCCCGAATTATTTCGGGCGCTCCAGTTGTTGGAACCCTACGGCATGGGAAATCCAGAACCTGTGTTCGCCGCGCGCGGAGTGCAGTTGACCGCGCCTCCGCGAATTTTGAAAGACAAGCATGTGAAACTGAAGCTTCGGACCCGCCAATCCGCCGTTGCATCCGAAGAATCAACGGAACTTTCTGCCGCGGCAATTCTAGCGACTCCCCGCTGCCATCCCGACGCCGCCGCAATTGGCCGTGCCGAAAGAGCGGCCGCCGTCGCCGAAGCGCAAGCCGGCTCGCTGAGAACTGAAAATCGAGAACTGAGAGCTGCATCGAGAGCTGACTTCCGCACCCGGATCACCTTTGACGCACTCGGCTGGCACATGGCCGAGCGCCTGCAGCAAACGCCGCTCCTGGCAGGCGATTCCGTCGACATCGCCTTCACCATCGGACGCAACGACCATCCCGAGTACGGCGGTCTCGAGCTGTCCCTGCGCGATTTCAAAATTCCCACGAGCTGAGAATTGCGCCAACCAAATCGTAGCTTCTAGTCCACAGCAGGGAGGAATATGATGGCGAGCGGCTATCCCCATGTCAAAACGGTCGGCTCAAGAGCCACGCCTGGCCCGGGTAACTGAGATTGCGCTTGCTCTGCCGGAGACGGCCCGCAAGACCTATGGATCGCATGCGCAGTTTCTCGTCCGCAAGAAAACCTTTGCTTACTTCCTCGATAACCATCATGGCGACGGCATCGTCGCGGTCACCTGCAAAGTATTGCCAGGCGACAACAAGGCTTTGGTGGCGTCACAGCCGCGCCGATTTTACCTGCCTGATTACCTTGCATCGAAAGGTTGGGTCGCGCTGCGCCTGGACATGGGAAAGGTCGATTGGAGCGAAGTGAAAGAACTTCTCTCGTGCAGCTACGCCTTGATCGCACCCAAGAAATTAGCGCAACGAGTGGACTCCCAGGTCGGATGAGCCCTTATCTACTAGTGTAGTGCGTCAAGCAGATTGACGTTTATTCAGGGTGCGTCGAGCGCGTTTGACTTTTTCCAGGATATCGGCGGCTCGCGCGGTCCAGATGAATGGTTTCGGGCTTTCGTTATGACGGTCGAT
>Ga0209166_10003715_pt1 | contig 10892 bp, 8 predicted proteins | sample Coa_R1_3_FD_187151 | JGI IMG/M metagenome (GOLD analysis project Ga0209166, IMG submission 187151) | Surface soil microbial communities from Centralia Pennsylvania, which are recovering from an underground coalmine fire - Coalmine... | ecosystem: Environmental > Terrestrial > Soil > Unclassified... | reverse complement strand
GCGGGGATTGGCGATCCTGCTCGTGTTGGTGCAGCACGCCTACGTACCGCCCGGCGAGGGCTTGGTCGACAGATTCGTGCGCTTCTGGATGGACTCCGGCTGGCTGGGTGTCGACCTGTTCTTCGTGCTCAGCGGATTCCTGATCAGTGGCCTGTTGCTGGACGCGAGGGCCAAGCCGGGCTACTTCCGGAACTTCTATGCCCGGCGGGTGCTCCGCATTTTCCCGGTGTACTACCTGGTGCTGGCCTTCATGTTTCTGGTCGCCCCGCGCCTCGGTAACTGGGTGCACACAGAAGGCATCGGAGGGACCGCTGTCTGGTACGTCGCCTACCTCGCCAACGTTCACGCAGCACTGCGCGGCCCCACTTTTACGGCTCTCGGGCCAACGTGGTCCCTGGCGGTTGAGGAGCAGTTTTATCTGGTCTGGCCCCTGATTGTCTTGCTGTGCAACCGGCGGCGGTTGACGCTCGCGTGCATTGCCATCATCGTGCTCGCCCCGCTGATTCGAGTCGGGCTGCTGCTTGGGGGGATGGACCTCTGGGGTGTTTACGCCCTGACGCCGGCCCGCATGGACGGATTCGCCCTCGGCGCGGGTCTCGCCTTGCTGGCCCGCAGTGAACGCCGCCTGGCCAGTTACGCCCGTCTGGGTCGCACAGCCGTACTGCTCGGTGGAACAGGCCTGGTGGCACTGGCTGTCTGGCAGGGATCGTTCCGTTGGGACACCGTGGGCATGGAAACCGCGGGCTTCAGTCTTGGTGCCCTCGCGTTCGGCGGCTTGCTCTGGCTTGCCATCGCGCCCGGCCGTGTCGCCGGCTGGTTGCAAGTGCCTGTTCTGCGCAGCTTCGGGCGCTATAGCTACGCGATCTATCTACTCCAGGTGCCGATACTGGAAGTGCTCTATCGCCTGATGTGGGGTACGGACGTCTGGACTCGCGGCTCGGAGCGCCTGCTGTTCGGTTCGCCAGTGCTGAGTCAACTCGTCTTCTGCGTCATCCTGGCAACGGCCTCATGGTCCGCGGGTTGGCTGAGTTGGCACCTCCTCGAGCAGCACGTTCTGGCGCTCAAACGCTTCGTCCCGTATGCACGCGATGGTGGCCAGCCGGCCGAGCCGGAGGTGAAGCCGCTTGCGGCGGTACTCGCGCCCGTGCCAGTTCGAGCCAACTGACTGGGCGTTTTCTGCACCATGCGGAGCGATCGAGCCGGTCCACGTGAGCTGCGCCTCCCCGCGCTCGATGGCCTGCGTGGTGTAGCGATCATTCTGGTAATCCTGTTCCACGGGTTCCAGGTTTCCGAGAATAGTCCGACGCTGCTCGATCGGGTGGTCGAAGTTGTGCCGCGCCTCGGCTGGTCGGGCGTGACCCTGTTCTTCGTCCTCTCGGGTTTCCTCATCACGGGCATCCTTGTCGACGCCCGCGGCCGGCCCGGCTATTTCCGCGTGTTCTATGCCCGCCGGATCCTGCGCATCCTGCCGCTGTACTACACCGTGCTCTTGCTAGCCTTCGTGGTGGCACCCCACGTGCCTGCATTCCAGCACGCTCTGGGACTCGACGGCCCGGTACCCAGCTACGCCCCGTGGTACTGGCTGTACCTCTCCAATCTCCTTCTGGCCGCCCATGGTGGCGCCATCAACACCTCGCTGGACGTGACCTGGTCACTGTCGATTGAGGAGCAGTTCTATCTGCTCTGGCCGTTGGTCGTGCTCGCGTGCCCACGGGACCGTCTTGCGAAGGTCTGTCTCGGGCTGGTGGCGCTGGCTCTCGCCTGGCGCGTCGGGCTCGCCGTCGCGGGCGCAGACAGTGGCAGCTACTTCCTGACACTCGGCCACGTCGATAGCCTTGGCGCTGGCGCGTTCCTGGCCGTCGCCTGGCGAGCGCGGGGCCGCCTGTGGCCGGCGCTCGTGCGCTGGGCCCCCAGAGCCGGACTGCTGAGCGGCGCGTGGATCCTCGGGCTGTATGCAGTTCGGAGCCTGGGCCCCGACTTGCCCGGGCTGGCGGCTACCGGGCCCTTTTATTACACCGCGTGGACGCTGCTGTACGGCGCCGCGCTGGTACTGGCCCTGCAGCCCGGGTCGCTGCGCCGTGTGCTGGAGGTTCCCGTTCTGCGGACCTTCGGCCGCTACAGTTATGCACTTTACCTGCTGCACCAGCCCGTTCTGCTGCTGGTCGCACGTCGGCTGTACCAGCCGGAGCACTTCATGTCGCTCTGGGGCTCGCCGTTACCAGGCATGCTGATCTATCTCGCGCTGTCCACCGCCATCGTGTTCGGCTGCGCCTGGCTCAGCTGGCATCTTCTCGAGGCCCCCTTGCTGGGACTCAAACGGCACTTCAGGTACGCCGCCAATGAGACCACGTTCGACAGTGGCGAGGCCGATCACGGGGTCCAGCCAGAGTCGGAGCTGGACACGCCAACGCTCTCGCAGGCGCCAGTTCCTTCCAACTGAGGCTGCCGGCGCATCGCAGAGATTAAGATATCGGGCGTGGGTCCGCCGCCGCGCCCGAACGGAGTGACGCTCGCCCACGAGGTCATACGCCGTGGACGCCTGGTCGGTGGGCTAGCGGTTGTCCTCGCGGCGATGTGGTCGGGTGCGCCGCTGGTTAGCCGGGCGGCCTCGGGCGAAGTCGTGTTTGTAGCCAATGCAGATTCGGGTCCGGTGACAGCCTACCCGGCGTCAAGCTCAGGCGGCGTGTCGCCGACGATGACCCTCACCAACCCGAACCTTGTCGGCACGGTGTGGGATCCCTGGGGAGTGGCAGTCGACGCGGACGGCTCGGTCCTCGTGCAGACCTTTCTTTCCAACGCGACCACGTTCGTCTTTCAAGGAGGCACACAGGCAGCCACCGCCCCGACCCGGGTCTTCCGCGGGGGAGGGCCGGACAGCCGCGCCATCGCCGTCGACGCAAGTGGCTACGAGTACGTGGCGACGGGCGAAAGCAGCGCCCAGATTCTCGTGCTGGCGCCAGCCGCCGCGGGTCGGCCGAGTGAGCTCTACTCGGTGGCACCGCTGCGGACGATTGTCACCGACGAGTCACTGTGGTATCCGTGGCCCAGCATGCTCACCTCGGATGCCGCCGGCAATGTGATTGCCGCGGTGACGCGCTCTCAGGGCAACGCGATCGAAGTTTTTGGCGGTGGCCCGCTCGGAGGTGACGCCCCGAATCGGGTCATCACTGGCCCCCACACTGGCCTGGGCAGAACTCCAGACCATCTCGTAGTGACGTATTCGCCCTATACCGGCCGGCTGTACGTCGCGGTCAGCGCAGACACCAACACCCACATCAGCGCTTTTACTGGCGACGCGATCGGCGACGCGGACCCGATCCGCACCATCACCGGGCCAGCGACAGGGCTGGACGGCCGGGTGATCACTGGCATCGCGGACAGCCAGGTCAGCGGCGACATCTACGTCATGGTCAAAGACGCCCAGTTCGGAAGCAGTGGGCAGGTTGAAGTCTTCGGTCGCTTGGCCGATGGAGACACTCCGCCCGTGCGGATCTTTACCGATGTTGCGACCAGCTTTGCCGATGCGGCCGGCATCGCCATCGTCAAGCTCAGCTGATCGCGACGGGCGCGGCTCGTGCGAACTACGAGATGGGTGGGCCGCCGGGCGCGTCCTCTAGCTGGCCGCCGGGGCGAAATTCCTCGGCGCGCACATTCGTGAACGGCGGATCGAGCATCATGCCGTGCGCGATCGTGTTGAACGACACGTAGTGCATGACCGCCGCCGCGAGTTCCACCATGCCGCTGTCGTCGAGGGGAACCGCGCGTCGCACCCACGGGTTGAAATAGGCGCTGAAGTACGGGCTGGGCACATTCATCGCCACGGCGAGGGCGACGCACACCCTGGTAGTTTCGTCCAGCTCGCCGGGGCCGAGAACGAGGCAATTCTTGGCCCACGTCGCGGCCAGGAAGCGCGGCTGGCGCGCGAGCACCCGCCAGAATGCAGGCACATGACCGGTTCCCAGCACCGCCTGCGCCCAACGCTGGATCTGGCCCAACGTCTCAGCCGCCGCGCCCGCCTCCAGTTCTGCGATCGGCGCGACAAGCTCGCCGGTTACCCCGTCTGGCGGACTCGGCACGTCTGGCCGCAGGCCGAAGCCTTCCACCACGGCCGCCATGCTCCGCGTGTGTTCGGCGATCGCCAGGATTTCAGTCAAACCTCGGTCGCTCAAGCCCAAGCGCAGCACGGCGCTCGTATGGCCGCTCAGTCAAAACCGGCAACCGTTGCTCATCGAGACCGCGACGTGCATAGCTTCTTTGGCCAGCTGCGGCAACACGCCCTGAAGTTGGAAGCTCGCCAGCGACTGCGCATGGTTGCTGGACATGTACGCCGGCCAGTGGGCCTGGGCGCCGTAGATGCCGCTGATCTCTTCCGCGCCGTGCATCCGGGCGCGCACGAAGGCGACGTGCTCCTCGTCCTCGGGTGGGATCTCGTCGAAGCGGCGGAAGCGTAGAGTCGGCATGCGGGGCACCTCCCAGATCGAGCAATCAGCGCAAGGGTACTGGGGCTCGGCGCAATGACCGCCCGGCAAAAGAGGCGTACTATGCCTCCGCAAAGACCTGGTAACGGTGTGAGCACTCCCGCGATGCGACCATGCAATTAGCCTCAGAGAGGCCGGATCTCCCGACCGGTACGGTCACGTTCCTGCTCACCGACGTGCAGGACAGTACACGGCTATGGGAACAGCACCCGGACGCGATGCGCCAGGCGCTCGTCCGGCACGATGAGCTGATCGAGGCGCATGTCGCGGAGCACCGGGGTGTCGTCGTGAGGCCCCGAGGTGAAGGCGACAGCCGATTCGCGGTCTTCTGGCGCCCGTCCGATGCGGTCGCGGCGGCGTGCGCAATCCAGCGCGCCCTGGTGGTCGAGCCCTGGCCGACGGGCGCGGAGTTGCGGGTGCGGATCGCCCTGCACACTGGCGAGGCGGATCTTCGGGACGGCGACTACTACGGGTCGGCGGTCAACCGCTGTGCGCGTCTGCGCGGCGCGACACATGGTGCCCAGGTGGTGTTGTCTGGAGTGACCGCCGCGCATGTTCGGGACGGCCTACCGATCGGGGCCAGCCTGAGAGATCTGGGCAGCCACCGGCTCAAAGACCTGAACGATCCCGAGCAGGTGTTCCAGCTCGTGCACGTGGACCTACCCGCGGATTTTCCCGCACTGAGCTCGTTGAACGACTCGCCCAACAACCTGCCGCTGCAGGTGACCACGTTTATTGGACGACAGAAGGAGATCGTCGAGGTCAACCGCATGCTGCTGGCATCGAGACTGCTGACGCTGACCGGCGCGGGTGGGAGCGGCAAGACACGCCTGTCCCTGCACGTGGGGGCCGAGGTGTTGCAGCAGTATCCAGATGGCGTGTGGTTCGTGGAACTGGCTCCGCTAGCCGAGCCCGGCCTGGTCGCTCAGCGAGTTGCGGCGACTCTCGGTGTTCGGGACGACCCTGCCCAGCCCATCGCCCGGACCCTGGTCAGCGCCCTGGCTGCCAAACACCTGCTGCTGATCCTCGACAACTGCGAGCACCTCATCGAGGCGTGCGCCAGTCTGGTGGAAGCGCTCATTCGTGGGTGTCCATCTCTCCGAGTGCTGTGCACCAGCCGTGAAGCGCTGCGCATCGCCGGGGAGACCGTCTGGCGCGTGCCGTCGCTGTCGCTGCCCGATCCGGCGTTGCGCACGACGGCCCGCCATCTGGTACAGTCCGAAGCGGTTCAGCTGTTTGTCGACCGCGCCCGTGCGGTTCTGCCGGAGTTCGCGTATACGGACCGGACCGCCATGGCGCTCGCTGAAGTATGCCGCCGGCTGGACGGGCTACCGCTGGCGCTGGAGTTGGCAGCCGCGCAGGTGGCCCTGGTCGGCGTGGGCGAGATCTCCCGACGGCTCGAGGATCGCTTCCGCCTCCTGACCCGCGGCAGCCGCACTGCGCCGCCACGTCAGCAGACGCTCCGGGCAGCCCTGACCTGGAGCTACGAATTGCTCACTGACCCCGAGCGGCGACTTTTCGACCGGCTCGCGGTGTTCGCCGGCGGTTGGACGGTGGAGGCAGCCGAGGCCGTCTGCGGGGGTGAGGACATCGACCGAACGGACGTCCTCGAGCTGGTCGCGCGACTGGCCAGCAAGTCGCTGATCGTGGCGGACGGTCATGAGGAGGGGATGCGGTACCGACTCCTCGAGACGCTACGCCAGTACGGCGCCGAGAAGTTGGAGGCGAGCGGCCAGGCCAGCGCAGCGCGGCGTCGACATGCCGCGTACTACGCCGATCTGGTGATCCGGGCGGAACCTGAGTTGGTCGGGCCGGACCAGGGGCACTGGTTCGGGCGTCTGGAGGTCGAACACGACAACATTCGGGCGGCCCTGCTATGGCTCGTCGAGCAGGCGACGGGCGGCGAAGAGGCGGAAGCGCAGCGGGCGGCTGAGCTGGGGTTGCGCGCCTGTACCGTTCTCCATGGCTTCTGGTACCAGCGCGCGTATGTGGTCGAGGGCCACGACCGCCTGATGGCGCTGCTGCGAACGGCGGGTGGCGCGCCGCGGACTCGCGCCCGAGCACTGAATGCCGCGGGCTGGCTGGCGCACTACCGTGGCGACTTTGCGGGCGCGCAGACCCTGCTAGAGGCAGCCCACTCCATCTTCGAGGCCGACGGGGACACGCTTGGCGCCGCATGGTCGAGCGCGTACCTCGGGACCGCCAGGTTCCGCCTGGGAAAGTGGGAGGCGGCCCGCGCGGATCTCGAGGCGAGCCTGAGCGTGTTCCGCGCGGTCGGGGACCAGCGGGGGACGGCCGCGTCGGTCGGCGTCCTGGGTGCGCTGCTCCGCTGGAGCGGCGCCGACGCCGAACGTGCACACGCCCTCGTCCGCGAGAGCCTTGACCTCCACCGGGCGCTGGGGAATCAGGAGGGGGTCTGCCGCGACCTGTTTCTCGTGGGGCAGTTCGCGATGCTCAGCGGCGACGACGCCGCCGCCTGGGCCCCGCTGGCCGAGAGCCTGCAGATCGCCTTCGCCGGCGGCTACCTGTACTGGCTTGCCTACTTGCTGGAGTGCTTCGCCCACCTCGTAGCCCGTGACCGCCCTACGCAGGCGCTCACCCTGGCCGGGGCAGCGGCGGCGCTGCGCGAGCGCGAGGGCGCCCCGAGCAGTCCTTTCTGGCGGAGCTGGTTCGACCCCGTGCTGGCAGGCATCCGCCAGCGTGTGGGCGAACCACTTGGTGGGCAGGCGCTGGCCGCCGGCCGGGCGCTCTCACTCGAGCAAGCTATTGCGACGGCCCTGCCAAACGATGCCGCGTCAACGTCGGGCCAGTTATCGGGGGCGCTCGCGTAAACCGATACTATCTCGAATAGATGCGGCCGTTGCCGCGCCCGGCCGGGCGCTCCTCCCTGGCGGAGTTGGCACATCTCACCGCCCCGGTGCCGATGATTCTGGTGAGCCTGGCCGGGGGACCGAAGCACGGCTACGCGATCATGGACGACATCACCTCACTGGCGGGGGTCACGCTTAGCTCGGGCACGGTGTACGCCGCGCTCGCGCGGCTCCAGGATCTCGAGCTCATCGAAGCGCTACCAGCTGAGGGCGGGCGCCGCAAAAGCTACCCGTACCGGCTGACCCGCATGGGCCGCATCGCCCTGCGCTGGCACCTGGCGGGCGTCAGGCGGTTTACGGCTGAGGGACAGCGTCGCCTGCGCGAGAATCGGTGATTGGGGGCAACCTGCATTCAATGCCACGTCGACCCCGCGACCGCGCGGCTCCCGTACAGTCTGGGTGTGCAGAGCATCCCCGCCGCCACGGCCGGCGGACCATTTCCCGATTCGGTTGAGACAGTAAAGACTCGCCCGGCACTGTCGGTGGTGATCGCTTCCGTGAATGGACCCGATTACCTGGGTGCCTGTCTGGCCGCGCTCTCACGCCAGCGCGGGGGCGTGCTCGCCGAGGTGATCGTCGCCGATTGCTGCGGGCCGCTGACCGCCGAGCGGGTGGCCCGCGAGTATCCCGCGGTGCGCTTCTACTCAATGGAAAAACGACTGACGATTCCGCAACTGCGGGCGTTTGGCATCGCCCACAGCACCGGCGACCTGATCGTCATGACCGAGGACCACTGCGTGCCGGCCGACGATTGGTACGCGCGCATCGTGGACGCCCATGCACGGCTGCCGTACCTGGCGATCGGCGGCGCGATCGAGAATGCCGCCGTGAAGCGGTTGGTCGATTGGGCCGCCTTTCTGTGTGAGTACAGCGCCTTCGTCCTGCCGCTCGAGGCGGGCGTGGCGCACGACATCCCCGGACCGAATGTGGCCTACAAGCGGGCCGCGCTGGCGGAGATGCAGGATCTTCTCGATGACGGGCGCTGGGAGAACTTCCTGCACGCCCGCCTCGAAGAGCGCGGTTTCGAGCTGTATCGCGACCCGTCGGTGCTTGTCTACCACCGCAAGTTCTTCGGGCTCGGCGAGTTTCTGTCGCAGCGCTACCACTACGGACGCGGATTCGCCGGCATGCGTGTGCACGACGCGCCGCTGTCGCGCAAAGCCATGTTCGCTTGCGGCTCGCCGCTGCTCCCGCCGGTGATTCTGTACCGTCTTGGCAAGCGCTTGTTCGGTCGCAAAAGACACCGCCTGGTGTTCCTGCGGGCGCTGCCGCTCCTGGCGCTGTTCACGCTGAGCTGGAGTTTTGGCGAACTGGTTGGCTACGTCGCCGGACCGGGCGACAGCCTCGAGCGGGTGGAATAGCACCCGCCCGGCAATCGCGCATGCGCATCGGCATCGACTTCGCTTGTTGGGCTAACAACCGCGGCTACGGGCGGTATACGCGCAACCTGTTGCGGCCGCTGCTGGCCGCCAATCAGGGGCGCCACCACTATGTCGGCTTCGCCGATGCCGAGACCGCCCAAACGGCCGACCTTCCACCCGGCATGGAGCTCATCGAGGTGGCACTGTCTGCATCGCCCACGCAAGCGGCCGCATCGACGGGGCGCCGCAGCCTCGGCGACGTGTGGCGGATGACCCACGCCGTGCAACGCGCGGGTGTCGATGTGATCTTCTTTCCGTCGAGTTACACGTACTTCCCCGTTCTCGGTGGCGCCCGGCCGGTGGTCGTTATTCACGATGCGATCGCCGAGCGGTGGCCCGCACTCATCTTCCCGAACCGGGCTGGCCGCCTCGCCTGGACCCTCAAAACACGACTCGCGTGCTGGCAGGCGCAGCGGGTCGTTACGGTCTCCAAGAACGCGGCTCAGGCAATTACCCGGCACCTGCCCATTTCACCTGGGCGGGTGCGGGTCATCTATGAAGCCGCGGACCCCATCTTTGGCCCCCAGTCGAGCGACGACGCGTGTCGCACGCCGTTGCTGAGCCGCCACGAGATTCCGCGCGCAGCCCGGATCGTGCTGTACGTCGGCGGGTTTGGGCCGCACAAAAATGTCGGCACGCTGATCGAGGCGTTCGCGCGCCTCGTTGCGTTCGCCGACTCCGCGGACGCACCCCTGCACCTGGTGCTCGTCGGCCAGACCGACGGCGAAGTCTTCCATTCCGAGATCGGCAGGCTGCGTCAGCAGGTTCAGCAGCGCGACGTGCAGGGCCGGGTGACGTTTACGGGCTTCGTACCGGACGACGAGCTGGTCCACTGGTACCATGCCGCGAACTGCCTCGCCCTGGCCTCGCGGGATGAGGGCTTCGGACTTCCAGTCGCCGAGGCCATGGCGAGTGGTACGCCGGTGGTGGCCAGTCGAGCGGGCGCGCTGCCTGAGCTCGTGGGTGACGATGCTGGCCTGCTGGTGGACGCTGAGCGCCCGGACGATCTCGCGGCGGCGCTCGCGCGGATTGTCGCCGGCGACGGCTCGCGCGCGCGCTCGCTTCGGGCGGCCGGCCTGCGGCGTGCGGCGGAGCTTAGCTGGGACCGGGCCGCGCTCGCGCTTGAAGCCGTCTTCGACGAGCTTGAACCCTAGCGGACGACTCCGCCAACGATCTTCCGCACTTCGTCAACCGTGACGAGGCGGGTGCCAAACAGCACGGCCAGGAATACGGCGGAGGCCAGCACCCCGAGCGGGAGCCCTGGCGCCATCGGCACGGCAACGATGCCCACGCCGAGGAGCCCGGCCAGACCGAGCAGGCCGACCCGGGCAGTGCCGAGTAGCGGCAACAGGCGGAACACCCAGCACGCGACCACTGCCGCGACCACCATCGCGCTGGCCATACTGATGCTGGCGCCGAGCGCGCCCAGGGGTGGCACCAGGGCGCAACTGAGCGCCACGAACGCCCCAAAGCCGGTGGCATTGACGATCAGCACCGGACCGGCCTGTTTGCGGACGACTGCGACTGCGAGCGCCAGACCAAGCACGCCCGCAGCCGGCAGGCCGAGCGCGAGCACCTTCAAGTTGGCCGCGACCGGCGCGTAGCCCGCACCGAAGAAGACCTCGATGGCGATCGGCGCGATGGCGTAGACGGCGTAGATGCACAGAAAGGGCCCGATGACCAGGTACTTCAAAGCCAGCCCCGCGGCCCAGCGCCCGGTCCCTTCATCCCCGGCAACCTGCAGCGTCGTGAGGCGGGGGATGAGAATGCCAGCTACCTGGATCAGGAGCATTGCGACGGTCATGACGACCGCGTTGGCGATGCTAAAAAAAGCGACTTCTTCGCTGCGGCCCGTCAGCCACAGGATGAGCACCTCGCCGCTGCGCCACATCGCCATCAGCATGAGTTGCGCCAGAAAGAACAACACTCCGAAGTGGAGGTGCGACAGCAGAAAGGCGAAGCGGAACGGGTCTCGTTCACCGTTGAAGAGCCCGCGTGTCCAGAACAACCCCAGCGCGAGAAAAGCCACCTGGGTGAAGAACAGCGCGTCGACCGCCCGCTCGATGGATTGGGCGCCACCCAGAATCAAGACCAGGGCCAGGAGGGTGATGCGCAGCAGCGCA
>Ga0209166_10003712_pt1 | contig 10899 bp, 9 predicted proteins | sample Coa_R1_3_FD_187151 | JGI IMG/M metagenome (GOLD analysis project Ga0209166, IMG submission 187151) | Surface soil microbial communities from Centralia Pennsylvania, which are recovering from an underground coalmine fire - Coalmine... | ecosystem: Environmental > Terrestrial > Soil > Unclassified... | reverse complement strand
ACAGGGCACAGAGGTCACCGAGGAACATTTCGAAAACGGCCCGCCCTTACGCCCGACCGCGCTCTCGTGGTATTTTCAATTTCCTTTCGGAAACAGCATGATTCGATCCTACAAAGGCGTCCGGCCCACCATTCCAGCCACCTGCTACGTTGACGACTCGGCGCAGATCATCGGCGACGTCGTGCTCGGCGAGCACGCCTCAGTGTGGATGAATGCCGTCGTTCGCGGAGACGTCCACGAAATACGCATCGGCGCCCACTCCAACGTGCAGGACAATAGCGTCCTTCACGGCATGAAGCAGCAGTGGGGCGTCTATCTCGGCGAATACGTCACGGTCGGCCATTCGGTGACGCTGCACGGCTGCGTGATCGAAGATCGCTGCCTGATCGGCATGGGATCGATCATCCTGAATGGCGCTCGCATTGGCGCTGGATCGATTATTGCTGCAGGCACTCTAATCCCAGAGAAGACGGTAGTCGAGCCCGGCTCGCTGTGGATGGGCTCCCCCGGCAAGTTCCGCCGCAAGCTGGAGCATGGCGAAGACGAGATGATCATGCGCTACGCGCGCAATTATCTTGGATATAAAGATGAGTATTTGAAAGAAAGGTGAAAAGTACTCAGTACGCAGTTCCTAGTACTCAGCTAACGGCTCTTGTGCCGAGACCTGAATACTGAGTACTGGGTACTGAGTACTGAGTACTAATGATCAAAGCTGTCCGAGGAACGCGAGACCTGCTGCCGCCGGAAACGGCGCTGTGGAACTTTGTCGAGGCCGCGGTGCGCGATGTCTTCCGTGCCTACAACTTCCAGGAAATCCGCACGCCCGTTTTCGAGGAGACCGCGCTGTTCGCCCGCGGCGTCGGCGAAGAAACCGACATTGTTGCCAAAGAAATGTACACCTGGGAGGACCGCTCCCGTGCCGCAAGCGAGAAGGGCCAGTCACTCACTCTACGTCCCGAGGCGACCGCCGGCATCGTCCGAGCTTACATCGAGAACAAGATGTGGGATCGCGGCTTGAACAAACTTTATCTGATCGGGCCGATGTTTCGCCGCGAGCGTCCGCAGAAGGGACGTTACCGCCAGTTCTACCAGATCGACGCCGAAGTCATCGGCCCGGCCTCGGCTGGAAGCGATTCGCCCGCGCGCGATGCAGAGGTCCTGGAAATGCTGGCAACGCTGCTCAACCGCCTCGGCATCGCCGATTGGAATCTCGAACTGAACTCCGTCGGCTGCCCTAACGATCGCGCCAAATTCAATGAAGCCCTGCGCAACGCGCTCGAGCCCGTAAAAGATAAGATGTGCGCCGACTGCCAGCGCCGCGCCGTCACCAATCCTCTGCGTGTCTTTGACTGCAAGGTGGCCGAAGATCAACCCATCATCGCCACGCTGCCGCGCATCAGCCAGTTTCTCGACGAAGGCTGCCGCACACACTTCGATGCGGTGCAGGCGATCCTGACCAAAGTTGGAGTGCGCTTTACACTCAACGACCGCCTCGTCCGCGGTCTCGACTACTACACGCGCACCGCCTTCGAATTCACCCACGGCGCGCTCGGTGCGCAGAACGCCATCCTCGGCGGTGGCCGCTACGACGGCCTCTCCGAAGCCCTCGGCGGGCCGCCCGCCCCCGGCATCGGCTTCGCCATCGGCGAAGACCGTCTGGTCATGTCGTTGAAAGAGACTGCCGAAGGCGTTCTCCGCAAACCGGAAGTCTACGTCGCCCCCATGTCAGGGATGAACGCCGAAGCCGCCCGCCTCGCCCACGAACTGCGCCAGCACGACCTGGTCGTCGAGTTGGGAGATGACACGTTTCGCCTCAAGAAATCTTTCGAGGCGGCGACCAAGGCGGGCGCGAAATATATCCTGATCATCGGTGAGAACGAAATTCAGGCGAATGCCTTTGCGCTGAAGAATCTCTCGACAGGCGAGCAGGTTTCCGTGCCCCGCGCCGAGTTGCCGACTAAGATTCGCCAATAAACAACGACTTGCCCCGCATGTGCTAAGTTCTTTTCATTCAGATCGTGTCATTCCAAGGAGCGTCAGCGACGAGGAATCTGCTAAGGGAGGCGTGCATGAAATCTGCTTTCGTGGTCCTCATAGTTCTGATCGGCTGCGCTGTAACCTTCGCCGGCACCGGACAAGCCAACGCTCCGGCCAGTCCTCCAACGGCATTTCAGCAGACACTGATGGATGCCGAAAAAGGATTCATCGAAGCCGCGAAGAAGGGCGATATCGCCTTTTTCAAGCGCACCCTCACCGACGATTTTTCGTTTGTCGCATTCGACGGGCAACTGTACGAGCGCCAGGACATGCTCGACCAGTTCTCCAGCGGCGGCTTCAATCTCATGCCCTATGAAATGAAAGTGGTGCAGGCAGCCGATAGCGTCGCGATCGTAACCTACAATGTCGTCCTGACCGTTCCCGCCAGCGAAGATCAAGGCCCTCCTCCGCGCTACCAGCACTTCAGCACCCTCTGGGTCAAACAGGGCGACGCCTGGAAGATGAAGTTCCAGCAGATGACCGCCTCGCACTGGGGCGACTGGTAAAAAAGAACACCACACGAGCGCTGGCATTCACGAAGAAGATCTTCATTTTTTGGCCTTACTTCGTGTACCTTCGTGCCCTTCGTGGTTGAGGACTTTGAGGGGGTTGACGTTTGCACGATTCCAAGTTGACGAATCCTACTTGCCAGGCTTGCAGGGAAACGCTGAGGATGCACAGAGCGCGGAGATAAAGCAAGCTGCCAGCTTGCCCAAAATAAATTCGCTTCCGGGGTAGTATGGTTCAGAGCCAAATGGGGTTGATACTTTTTGTCTGACGGCGGAGAGTGATGAAAAAAATCCAAGTCGTTCTGTTTTTTTCGATTGCACTCGGATTGACGGTGCTGTTCTTGTCTGGGTATATGCGCGCGCAAGATGCCGCCCCAGCGGGCAACTCTGCCCAGAAGCCCAGTGAGCCACCTCAAACCGAGACCAAAACCGGTCCCGAGTACTCGGGCATGTACACCTTTCTGAAAGAGGGCGAGTTTGTTCAAATCACCGTCGAGGATGCCGGGCGCGTCACCGGTTTCATTTCCCGCTATGGCTCCGGGGACAGCGATAAGGGAGCCTTTCTCGATCAATTCTTCAAGACAGGCAAGCTCGATGGCAACAAGTTAACCTTTACCACCGAGATCGTCCATGGCGTCTCGTTCGATTTCGCCGGATCGGTGGAGCGAGGTGAAGGAAAGAATCCCGGCGACGAAGCCTATTTCGTTTTGAAAGGAACGTTGACCGAGAAGACCACTGACGTGAACAAGAAAGTGACCGCGAACTCCCGCGAAGTCGTTTTCAAGATGTTCCCAGAGGCAGCCTCGTCATCCCCGGGAGCCAGGCAATAGTAGCGAGTGGCGTACCGACTCGCGAATACCGATTCGCGGGCAGCTATGGAAGGATCGCGGGACTCTGAGCCTGACGGGAAGGACAGCACCGTTTTTCTCGGTACTCGGTACTCGCAACTCGGTACTGTGAATTTACTGTCCCGCGCGGATCGGAGACAAATTCAACCGGCCGGGAGTCTTCTTGCGGCCATCATCCTGCGTGTACACCAGGTCGAGATTGCCATCGGAATTCGAGGACGCGCTTGCCAGCGTCTCCGCCAACGCGCGGAACGAGCGGCTGATCTCCGGCCCTTCCTGCAACACAACCGGAGCGCCGTGATCGATGGAAGGGGAAACCGTATGGAAGGCGTTGGGAACCTTCCAGAGAACTTTGCAATTCGTGACCTGCTGCACATCTTGATCGCTGAAGCCGGGAATCTTCTTATAGCGGTTCAAAATCACGCGCAACCGGTCGCGGCCCGTGCCTTCTTCGAGGAAGCCGTGAATGCGTCCCGCGCTCCACAGCGAAACCACGTCGGTTTGCGCCACCACCAGCACGGCATTGGAAAGATCGGAAAGCAGCCGCGTCGTCGGATCCAGACGGCTGGAGGCGTCCACCACCACGAAGCGGTAGTGGCTCACCAGCAGATCAAACAGCCGCGCCAACTCTCCCGGAGTCGGTTCGCTGGGATAGGGCTGTTGCGGCCCTGCCAGAACATGTAGACCTTCTTTGGTCTCGGCCATCAGGCCATCGAGCAGTGAAAAGTCCATGCGATGCAGGTTCTGCAGCGCATCCAGCACTCCGAATTGCGGACTCAGGTTCAGATGCAGTGCCGCATGTCCGATGGGCGCAAAATCCAGCAGAACCACGTCGCCATGTGCCTGCTGCAACGCCAGCGCGGTATTGACCGCCGCCGTCGTGCAGCCAGCGCCTCCTTTGGCTCCGAGGAACGTGAATACTCGTGCCTTGCCCGCGCCGCCCAGGGAACGTGTGCGAGACGAACTGAAGCGCGTAAGCGCTTCCAGCAGCGCATCCGTTCCGGCAGCATGATCCAGATATTCTCCCGCACCCGCTCGCATGCTCGACACAATGTTCACGGGTTGCGACATCTCCCCATTGGCAAAGATCGCAATCTGCTGGGTGGTGGCGCGAATCAGTTCGATGGCGCGGATGGCGCGTTGCGGGTCTTGCGAGGAAATATCGATGATCACCACTTCCGCGCGCGAATCCTGCAACTGCCGCAGAATCGTGTCGGTCGCAGAAGCAGGAAATCCGAGGTGAGTGAATACCGCTCGTCCCAGTCGCGTCTCTTCCAGACGATTCTGCAGCGCAGTTAAGTGTTCGCGGTCTTCAGTCAGGACGCCGACTGCAATCCCATGCATGGCGCGGTTCTCGCTGATTTCTCTCGGTGTTTGCATATTAGAAAGAGAACCTGCTCTCCGCCAAGTGACCTAGGTAATGGTTCCGGCTTGGGTTCGCACACCAAGGCCGCGAACAAATTAGACTTCGCGACTGCATGATGGACGGCTGGAAGGAATTCACAACAGAAAACGCCTCAAGAGTTTACGTCAGTGGGGATGATTGTAAGCTAAGATTTGGCACTTGAAAAGACAAACCGTACAAAAAAGTTTTAGAACTTTTTGGCTCCCCAATGAATGGCCGATCGGCGCAAAGGGTAGGCTTGTTGCGGCTTTTGGCCACTTCTAAGGCTTATGCCCGATCCGACGAATGAACTACCGGCTGCTCTTCCTCACGATGGGGGTGCAGGGTAGAAATCCGCGCGAACGCGTCCGAAGTCTCGGAAGCTTCCGGCAGATACTCGTAGCACTCCAGCCGAACCGCAACCCCAATCTTGCTTTCAACCCGTTGAGAGCTCGTACTGGCGGAGGCCACCACCGGACGCACGACTCGCAGGATGCGTCCCCGGCAGCGTACCGGCATGGTGTTGCCCAGCGTGATCTCAGAGGGCATCCGCAACGTTAGCTCGATTTCCAGGTTTTCAATTAGAGGGGCGTCAGTGAGCAGGAACACTCCGCGCGAACTGACGTCCTGCGTGAACCCGACTCCTTCGACTGGGCCCGCTGGTTGACGAAAGGAAACTGGCAGCAGGTAGGGAAAACGCTGTCCGATACGGCGTTCAACCTGGACTGGCGGAGTGGTCATGAGTCACTTCCTTGGCCGGAATCGCCGAGAAAACTGCAGATAAGCTACTTTAGCCCACCCGCCGCCGTAAGAGAAGCCATAAAAGCACTTCTCCAAGAGAAATTTTCGAAAGGACGGTTCGTTTGTACCTGCACTTCAACCCGGGAGTTGCCCGGCCTGAAAACCAGCCACCGGCCTGTGGAAAAGTCCCGCCGTGGCCCGGCCAAAACTCCCCGCGATATAGTAGTAGCGCAACCGATTGCGCCGTCATCCAAAGCATCTACTGTGGCTGAGTCGAACCTTCCCATCCCAGAAAACAAGCCGCTAGCCGGCGACGAGCCCTCTCCACGCGTGAGCTGGCAGGCCGCCGGCCGCGCCCTGCGCCATCGCAATTTCCAGCTCTTTTTCGGCGGCCAGTTGATCTCCCTCGTCGGTACCTGGATGCAGACGGTCGCGCAGTCCTGGCTGGTCTATCGCCTGACCGGCTCCGGCCTCCTGCTCGGTGCCGTCGGATTCGCCAGCCAGATTCCTGTCTTCCTGGTTGCCCCCATCGGGGGCATCACCGCCGATCGCGCCAACCGCCAGCGCATCGTCATTGCCACCCAAACCGCGTCCATGATCCTGGCCTTCATCCTGGCCGCGCTCACCCTGAGCGGCAAAGTTCAGGTCTGGCACATCTTTGTGCTGGCGGCTCTGCTCGGGGTGGTCAATGCATTCGACATCCCTGGCCGCCAATCGTTTCTCGTGGACATGGTCGGCAAAGACGACCTCATGAACGCCATCGCCCTGAACTCTTCCATGTTTAACGGCGCCCGCGTGATTGGCCCCGCCGTGGCCGGAGTGCTGGTTGCGCGCCTGGGGGAGGGCTGGTGCTTTTTCGCCAATGCCGTCAGCTACATCGCCGTGATTGCCGGCCTCATGATGATGCGAGTCCACGCCCCAGGCCGCGTTTCGGCCAAGACCTCGCCTTGGGAGCACATCATCGAGGGATTCCAGTTCGTCAACCGTACCGCTCCCATTCGCGCCCTGCTGATTCTCCTCGGCGTGGTCAGCGTGACGGGCATGCCCTACGTCGTTCTCATGCCCATTTTCGCCGATAAAATTCTTCACAACGGAGGGCAGGAATTCGCCTCTCTGATCGGGTCGCACGACTTGGGCGCGGTCCGCCTCGGCATCCTGATGGGCGCCGCCGGAGTGGGAGCCCTGCTGGGAGCCTTGACCCTCGCTGTCCGCTCCGGCGTCAAGGGACTGGGCCGCTGGGTTACGGTCTGCTGCGCGGGGTTTGGCATCAGCCTGATGCTGTTCGCCTTTTCCAAATCCTTCTGGCTATCGGTGGCTCTGCTGTTGCCGGTGGGCTACTTCATCATGCTGCAGATGGCATCTTCGAACACGCTCATCCAAGTCATGGTGCCCGACGAGTTGCGCGGCCGCGTCATGGCCCTCTATTCCATGATGTTCATGGGCATGGCGCCCGTCGGAGCCCTGCTCGGCGGCGCGCTCTCCGACCGTCTCGGCGCTCCCATGACCGTTGCCCTGGGCGGCATCGCATCCGTAGCCGGAGCCTGGTGGTTCGGCGTGCAACTGCCCAAGATTCGTGTAGAAGCCCGCAGGCTGATCGTTGCGCAAGCCATGGCCGGCGGCGAACCCGCCGAGGAGATGTCCGCCCCCATCGTTGAGAAATAAGTTCGTGCGCCACCGTTGACACCGCCCTCTATTGTTTTATAATCATTATTAATCAATAATCATGCGCTTCTCCCACGAGCAGTTCCGTGAACTGGCCGCGCAGCACGGTTTGGCGGTCACGCACCAGCGTCAGGTGGTCTATGAGGCCGTCATCGCTTCCCACGGGCACTATTCTCCAGAAGACATCTACGCCTCAGTCCGGCGTCGCATTCCATCCATTTCTCTCGCCACGGTCTACAACAATCTGCGGCTTTTCATCGAGTGCGGACTGTTGCGAGAGGTCACTCCCCATTCGTCCACCTTGCGCGTGGACGGCAATCTCGAACCTCATCATCACTTAGTCTGCTCCCGCTGCAAATCGGTGCATGACATCGAAGGAGACTTCCTCGATTTGAAGCGGCTATCCCGGCAACTGCCCGCCGGCTTTGATCTGACGGAGCCGTTGATCGAGGTCTTTGGCCTCTGTCGCCGCTGCAGTGCCAAAAAATAGTTTTTCATGCAGTACGCAATCAAGAATCGAAGGACAAAAATATATGGAAAATACACTCGCGACTTCATCGGGAAGTGTTTCCCCCGAAACGAAAGACAAAAGCACGTTAACCGAATCGAAGTGCCCAGTAGCGCACGGCCCGCGCAAATCTCACACGAACGTTGATTGGTGGCCAAATCAGTTGAACCTTAAGGTTCTGCACCAGCATTCCCCGCTGTCCGATCCGATGGGTCAGGAGTTCAATTACGCGGAAGAGTTCAAGACGCTCGACCTGAATGCGGTGATCAAAGACCTGAATGCCTTGATGACCGACTCGCAGGAGTGGTGGCCCGCCGACTTCGGCCACTATGGGCCGCTTTTCATTCGTATGGCCTGGCACAGCGCGGGTACGTACCGCATCGGCGACGGCCGCGGTGGCGCTGGATCCGGTCAGCAACGTTTCGCGCCGCTCAATAGCTGGCCCGACAACGTCAACCTCGACAAGGCGCGCCGCCTGCTCTGGCCGATCAAGCAGAAGTATGGCCGGAAAATCTCCTGGGCCGACCTCATGATTCTCGCAGGCAACGTCGCCCTCGAGTCGATGGGCTTTAAGACGTTCGGCTTTGGCGGCGGGCGTCCCGACGTCTGGGAGCCCGAAGAGGACATTTATTGGGGACCTGAGGGCACCTGGCTCGCCGACGAGCGTTATAGCGGCGACCGTGATCTTTCCAATCCGCTGGCCGCCGTGCAAATGGGTCTGATCTATGTGAATCCTGAAGGGCCCAATGGAAAGCCCGATCCCATCGCTGCGGCGCGGGATATCCGCGAGACGTTCGCCCGCATGGCGATGAACGACGAAGAAACGGTCGCGCTCATTGCCGGCGGTCACACCTTCGGCAAGACCCACGGCGCTGGCGTTCCCACTCAATATGTCGGCCCCGAACCAGAAGGTGCCGCCATTGAGGATCAAGGCCTCGGCTGGAAGAATAAACTTGGCAAAGGCTTTGGTGCCGACACCATCGGCAGCGGCCTGGAAGTCACTTGGACCCAGACCCCGACAAAGTGGAGCAACAACTTCTTCAACAACCTGTTCAGCTACGACTGGGAACTGACCAAGAGTCCGGCCGGTGCCCATCAGTGGACGCCGAAAAATGGCGCAGGTAACGGCTCAGTGCCCGACGCGCACGATCCCTCAAAGCACCATCCGCCATCCATGCTGACCACAGATCTCGCGTTGCGGTTCGACCCTGCCTACGAAAAGATTTCGCGGCGCTTCTACGAGCACCCGGACCAGTTCGCAGACGCGTTTGCCAAAGCGTGGTTCAAGCTTACGCACCGCGACATGGGGCCGATCCCTCGATATCTCGGTCCGCTCGTTCCGAAAGAGCCCCAGATATGGCAAGACCCTGTTCCCGCCGTGGACCATCCATTGATCGATGAGCAGGACGTTGCTGCCCTGAAGGCGAAGATTCTCAAATCCGGTCTCTCCATCTCCCAACTGGTAACCACTGCCTGGGCATCTGCGGCATCGTTCCGCGGCTCCGACAAGCGCGGTGGGGCGAACGGGGCGCGCATTCGTCTCGCGCCGCAAAAGGACTGGGAAGTGAACCAGCCTGCCGAACTGGCGAAGGTTCTGCGGACGCTGGAGTCGATCCAGAAGGAGTTCAACAGCTCGCAGACCAACGGAAACAGGGGCAAGAAGGTTTCCCTCGCTGACCTGATCGTTCTCGGCGGCTGCGCAGCCGTGAAGGAAGCTGCCAAAAGGGCTGGGCACGAAGTGAAGATTGGTTTCACGCCGGGACGCACTGATGCTTCGCAGGAGCAGACCGACGTGCACTCATTCGCCGTCATGGAGCCGGTCGCGGATGGGTTCCGCAACTATCTCCGCGGCGGACAGATCCTCTCGGCTGAGGAGTTCCTGCTGGATCGCGCCCAGTTGCTGACCCTGACTGCCCCCGAAATGACGGTTCTCATCGGCGGCCTGCGCGCCCTGAATGCGAACTTCGGCCAAACCAAACACGGCGTCTTCACCAACCGGCCAGAGACGCTGACGAATGATTTCTTCGTCAACCTGCTCGACATGAATACGAAGTGGGAGCCCTCCTCTACATCCGAAGGCGTGTATGAGGGGCGCGATCGAAAGACGGGCAAAATCAAGTGGACCGGCACCCGCGTCGATCTCCTCTTCGGTTCGAACTCCCAGCTCCGCGCACTCGCAGAAGTCTATGCATGTAACGACTCGAAAGAGACGTTTGTGAAGGACTTCGCGGCTGCATGGAACAAGGTCATGAACCTCGATCGCTACGACCTGGCCTGAGCGCGGCAAAGAACGCCGTCAACTTCGTGCTGTTGCTGTTTTTGAGATCGGCTAAACCGAAGTCGGCGTTTTTCCTGGCGGCGGGGGCGCATCGCGCGCCCCCGCGAGTCATTGAACTTTCAAGACCTTATTCCCGCATTAGCGCCGCGAATCCGGTGGCACTAGATTGTTCGCGCGATAGTAGACCACAAGCTGGCCATAGTGCTCGCCGCTGTGCTCGATAGCGAACGTCCAGATGGTGGAGTTGTGGGCCATTCGGTTCCCAAAGAATTTGGATGTATTGTCCAGTCCCGCATCGCCCTGCTGTTGAATTACTTGCGCTCCATCTGTCACGGCCTCCTGCACGAACTTCACCACGTCGGCCTTAGTCTTGAAGGCGTCGCGCGTGGGATTGTCGCCCTCGCCGAAGTCAGGCCCGATGTTTGATCCGGAAATCCTGCGTATCAGGATGAAATCCAGTGCGGCGGCGTGGAGAAGATTCAATGCGAAGGTGCGCTGGTCTTTCTGCACCTTGAAGTCGTATTTGTCCTCGGGAAAATCCTTCGCCATCGCCACCAGTTTGTTCCCAATGTCATTCCACCTGTCCAACATCTCATCGGATCGAGAGCGCGCCGGACCGGGAGCCTTGTCCTGGGTTTGGGCCTGACTGTGAAGACTCATTGCAAAGGCAGCAAGCAGAATAACCGCCACTAGCGCAAGCGAAGATCGTTTCATTGTAGATTGCTCCTTGTTTTGATCCGTTTGCAGGGATTCGGTCAGGGGTTAGACGTAGCACCACTCCCAAAGTTTGAGCAAATTCCGGATCAGAACGGAAAACTTGCACGTGACTGGAATGATTGATCTAACCTTTTGCTGGCCACCCGAGTGATGGGCTAACCGAAGGTTAAACGCTTATGAATGCAAAACTTTGGCCAAACACGGCGTCTTCACCA
>Ga0209166_10003711_pt1 | contig 10900 bp, 12 predicted proteins | sample Coa_R1_3_FD_187151 | JGI IMG/M metagenome (GOLD analysis project Ga0209166, IMG submission 187151) | Surface soil microbial communities from Centralia Pennsylvania, which are recovering from an underground coalmine fire - Coalmine... | ecosystem: Environmental > Terrestrial > Soil >... | reverse complement strand
GATGGAACTACTCAGCCACCCTAGAGCGCGCTTTGGCACTGATTTCGCGCAATAGTAGGAGAGTTAGTCAAAAAGTTGCAAAATAGGCAAAGTCCGGTTACAATGCCCCCGAAGAGCCAGCAGCGGGCCAAGGGAATGGTGCAGAAAAGCGACGGCTCTCAGAACCAGACCTGCCTTCTAAGGTAGGTTGATGGTGGAGGAAAGAATGGATAGGGAAACATTACGACCTGCGGAGCGTGGGCAGGCAATTATTGAGTATGTCTTCATCCTGGTGCTGGTTGCGATGGTGGTCATGGCCGTTCTGGTGATTTTTGGCCCACAGTTGGGCAACGCCTTTAGCACCATCACTCATGGCCTCTAACCTGCCTGGACAACGTTGGCAGAAAATAGGGATCTGTCTACCTCACTTCCTTGTGTACATGCCGCTCAATCTGTTCCTGGATGAGACTTGCTCGTGTGCGGTGAGGATGGCGCCTCTAAATCTGCGTGGCAGGCTGGGGCTGCGCTCCTGATGGTATGGCGCGAAGCGCTACCGCCATTTTTTTTGCTGGAAGACAGTTCCCCGGCTCCCCGACTCGCACGGTAGATAGCGCTGATCGCGTTGGCAGAGCGGCGCATAGCCGCATTTCCGTTTTTGGGCCTGCTGAAAAGAATGACGTGGCGCAAGGAGCGAGCGGGTCTGCTTGATTCCCCCAGGATGCGCCAGAAGGTGAGAAGCGGGCCAGCCTGGTTTATGATCTGCGCGCTTCGGCAGGAGGTGCAACGAGCTAGTGAATTGTTCAGATTGGCGCCGAGGGCAAGGCTGAGCGCCGGGTTCCACTGTGCGCCTGGTTATTAGCGGTTGCGGCTTGCGAACCTGGGTGCTATAATGGCGCAGTACGTCTTGCAGGCGCAAGGCGTCATGTTCTCTATCCATCCTGCCCCGGCATCGCTCAACCTGCTGCCAGGAGAGCGCCCTGGCCGGGAGCATACCCAAAGGAAGGAGTTCATTGCGTGCGGGACTACGAGTTGGGAATCGTTGTCAGCCCCGAAGCGAGTGAGGACCAAACCAAAGCAATCCTTGACCGGGTGACTCAAGTGGCGCAGACAAATGGAGGCCAGGTGGTGAAGCTTCACCCCTGGGGGCGGCGTCGGCTGGCCTATCCGATTGAGCGGCACCGTGATGGTATCTACTTTTTCTTGGACCTTTCCCTCACTCCTCAGACAGTATTGGAGATTGATCGCAATCTCAAGGTGACTGAAGAGGTCATCCGCCATTTGCTGGTTAAGCGAGATCCAAAGGCGATTGCGATGCAACGGGCCAGAGAAGCCCATGCGGCTGCCACTGCTGAGGCGCCAGCCGGGGTTGTGGCCCAGCCAGGGGCGGTAACCCAGCCAGAAGGGGTGGTCGCGCCAGCGGCGGTAGCTGTGCCCGAAGCGGTAGCCGAGCCAGCGGCGGTGGTCGCAGAGGCCGACACGCCCGAAGCGGATGAGGCCGCCGAAATCGACGAGGCTGACACCGATGAATCCGAGGAGACTGTTGAGTTGGGCGATGTGCCCGACACTGAAGAGGAGCCTGAGGGAGAGGCGTAGCTCCAAAGGAGAGCGCGCACATGTTTAATCAAATTTCCCTGATTGGCAATTTGGGGCGTGACCCGGAGATGTCGTACACGCCCAGCGGAACAGCGGTAACAAAGTTTTCGCTGGCGGTAAATCGCAGACAGCGCAATAAAGAGAGCGGCGAGCGCCAGGAGGAGACCGACTGGTTTAATATTGTCGCCTGGCAGCAATTGGCGGAGATTTGTAACAACTATCTCCACAAAGGCTCGAAAGTCTTTATTCAGGGGCGCATGCAGTCGCACAAATATACCGATAAGAACGGGGTTGAGCGAGTTGCCTGGGATGTGATCGTCAGCGATATGGAAATGCTCGATCCTAAGCAGTCGGCTCCGGCGCGCGCAGGCGCTACGGGCGGTGGCTATACTGACGCAGGCGATCAGGCTCCAGAGGATATTCCGTTCTAAACGTCTTCTTCAAGAAAGAAGACATTTTGACGTGCTGAAACGTCTTTCTTAGCAAAGACGATCATGCTGAACGGCGACAGGCGCAATGCTAGACAGAATGGCTCACCCAGCCAGCGTTACTGGCGCGCCTGTTTCCCGTTCAGCCTTGTAGAGTCATTTCTGTGCCGACAAGTGTTTCTCCCTGCTCGTCGGCAAACCCACACACAAGAGGAGTACTTACATGCAAAGGTCTGAGGGGGGCGGTGGCCCGCGAGGCGGTCGAGGCGGCGGACGCGACTATCGTTCACGGAGAAAAGTTTGTCAGTTTTGTCTTGACCGGGTGCGTGAGATCGATTATAAGGATGCGCCTCGGTTGCGCCGCTTTCTTTCTGATCGTGGCAAGATCGAGCCACGCCGCAAGACAGGTACCTGCGCCAAACATCAGCGGCGCTTGAGCGTGGCGCTCAAGCGCGCGCGCCATATGGCGTTGCTGCCCTATACGGCGGAACATATCCGAGGCGCGTAACGCATCAGGCTGGGCTGGCGCTTGCGATCAAAGGCCAGCCCGCCGGGTCGCTCGCGTGCGGGCGGCTGTAACCATGCGGACAGGGGAAGCTTGGAAACCATGAGCAATCAGACACTACCAGAAGCATCGAAGAAAGCCAAGGAAGCGCCAGCCAGGAAGACGCAACCGGCGCGCCCAACCAGAGGTCGCCTCTACCGTCGCCAGACGGCGCGAGTGGAGGAGCGCCGCGATGGCAAGCCGCTGATATTTGGCTGGGGCAAGCGCCTCTCTCGCCGCCAGAAAACGAAGATACAAAAACGAGCCTTCTGGGCTTTTATCGTGGTGGCGGCCCTCGCCGTTGTTTCGGTCCTGGGGTATTCCCTCTATTATAATAATTATGCGATTCCTGGCGAGCCGGTTGTCACCGTGAATGGACAGCAGATTCCGCAAAGCCTCTTCCGCAAACTCAACTTTTATCTGTCGCAAGACGTTTCCAATCAGCTTGCTGCCGTGCAGGTGCAGGTGAACGCTGCGCAGAAGTTAGCCTCCTCCTCCAATCAGGCGACGCAGATCGAGGGTGAGAAGGAACTTAACGACTTGCAAACGCAGCAGCAGACCCTGAACGCCCAATTTAGTATCCCCACCGTCGGCGCGCAATCAGAGGAAGATCTCGTCGATGATGTTCTCATTCAAGAGCAGATTCCTCAACTTGAGGCGCGGGGCGTTCCTGCCTCTCAATTAGAGGCCAGCGCCCAGGACATTACCGCGAAGCTGAATGCCTTTAAGAAGGCGTTCCCGGCGACGGTGACGTATAGCCAGTTCTTAAGCGCCGCCAAGATGTCAGAGGATGATTTCCGCCAGGTTTTGGCGATTGTCGTGCGGCGCGACAAAATGGATAAGTACCAGCAAAGTCTCTTCGGCCCGACTGGCCCGCAGGTACATGCCTGGCTCTTCCAGACCGACACCCAGCAGAACGCCGATAAGTATTTAGCTCAAATAAAGAGCGCGCCGAACGTGCAAGACATGTTTGAAAAGCTGGCGAAACGCTATTCGCGCGATGCCAATACCAAAACGTCGGGCGGCGATATGGGCTGGGTCGTCTATGGCGATACCTCCACTGGCGCGCTGGCTGAGAACTGGCTCTTTGACGCGGCTCGCAAGCCAGGCGATCTCAGTGGGGTCATCAAGATTGTCAACGGCGAGTATAATATCTACTATATTAGCGGGATTGACCCGCATCGCCCGATCAGCGCCGATAAGCTGAGTTCGCTGAAGAGCAGCGCCCTGGACCATTGGGTCGCGCAAATAAAGACGCTGCCACAGACCCACATTGGTGATGTGGATTCGTCTAGGCAGCTTGACCCGAACAACTTCCCGCCGAACCTGCCCACTGGCGCGGCCAGTGGCGCTTCGGGCGCTCCCACTGGCCCTTAGTCGGAAGCAGTGGCGCCGTCGGGCGGATCACTCGCAGGGCTGTTGCATCAATGCCTATCCAGGCGGTGCAGCGGCCCTGTGGCTTGTCTGAATCGACTGCCCAAAAGAGAGAAGTGAGCATACCCCGTGATCGCTCCAAGACAACTGAGTAGCCAGCGAGCCGCAGATGAGCAAGAACTTGCCCTGCTGCGCACCCTCTCGCTGTATGTGCATATCCCCTTCTGTCATAGCAAATGTCATTATTGTGATTTTAATTCCTATGCCGGTCAGCTCCGCTGGCGGGAACCCTATGTGCAGGCGCTAATGAGCGAAATCGCCTGGGCCGGAGACCTGGCGCGGCGCTCTGGGCAGGCTGGAGCGCCGACCGAGCAGCCCTGGCCTTGTCGCACCATCTTTTTTGGTGGTGGAACGCCCAGCCTGTTGGAGGCAGAGCAGGTGGCGCAGATACTGGCGGCGGCGTGGCAGGCGTTTGCTGTGCAGGCCGATGCCGAGATTACCCTGGAGGCGAATCCGGGAACGCTGGAGCAGGCCCATCTGACGGCCCTGCGGGCTGCTGGCGTGAACCGGCTGAGCATGGGTGCGCAGAGTTTTGACGCCGGGCTGCTCCGCTGGATGGGGCGCATTCATAACCCGGAAGAGATTGAGAGCGCCGTGCAGATGGCGCGCCGGGCGGGGTTTGAGAATATCAACCTGGATTTCATCTTTGGCCTGCCCAACCAGAGCATGGAGCAATGGGAATCCACGCTTGAGCGTGCCCTGGCCCTGTCACCCGATCACCTCTCGCTCTATGCGCTGATTGTGGAGGAGGGCACACCGCTGCATCGCTGGGTGGAGCAGGGGCGCGTGCATCCTGCCGATGAGGACATGACGGCGGAGATGTATCTGCTGGCGCAGCGGCGGCTGGCAGAGGCTGGATACACGCAGTATGAGATCTCCAACTGGGCCAGGCCGGGTAAGGCGTGCCAGCATAACCTGACCTACTGGCGCAATCTGCCCTACCTGGGGGTGGGCGCTGGCGCGCACTCTTGCTTTGGCGGGCGGCGCTTCTCAACGGTCTTGAAGGTACGGGAGTATATTGAACAGGCGCAGCACGAGGGACAGGCCGTCGTCAGCACAGAAACTATTAGCCCGGACCTGGAGATGGCCGAGACCGCGATGCTGGCGCTGCGCCTGAACGTGGGCCTCTCGCTGGCGCTCTTTGAGCGCCGCTACGGGATCAGCTTTGATGGGGTCTTCGGGGAGCGTCTGGCGCCCATTGAAGCGGTGGGCCTGCTAGAGCGAGCGGATGGCGTGGTGCGCCTGAGTGAGCAAGGGCGACTGCTGGGGAATGAGGTCTTTATGCGTTTGTTGCCAGATTAAAGGAGAGGGACATGACGTTCTGTGTCCCCTCTCCCAACTGAGGCAGCGGTAGATGTACGTATGCTGAAATTGTGCCTGCTAGTCCTCATTCAGCCGATGGTGTTCTGCCAGCCAGCGTGCAAACTCCAGGCGACGTTCATCAATCACACGCTCATAATATTCACCATGAAGCTGGTAACGCTGGCGTAACGCCGCGAGGCGCTCGGCTTCTTTACGATTGAAATGGCGCAGCAATGCGGGCGATGTATTGGCGGGGACAGGACTGTCCTGGGGTGACATAACGGCCTCCTGCAAAGTGGAATCAGGCCGACCCTCCTGGTGCTAAGCAGCGGGCCGACATGAGATGTAAGCTGCTTTCACTAGACTCTATTGCATGGGGCATGCCAGATGCGCCTACCAACCATCAGCCGCCCGGAAGGTGGCGCTCCAGGGGACATTGGCGGAACTTTCAATCGGATGAGGTATGAGAAGAGCTACAAAGAGGGAGGCTGCGGAGCCGTGCGATCATTACGGTTGGTGAAGGCTACTCTGCGGGTATACCGTCAGGCTGACGCCAGCGGCGCTGGCGCTCGGCCAGGAGACGCTCAATCAGCGCGCGATAGGCGTCTGGCGCCTGGCGGCGCCGCCGCCGGGGATCCCAATGGTTGCCCTTCTCGTTGTTGCAGTGCGGATGAGTAAGGCCCAGATTCAGCAGGGCATTTGTGCCAGCCAGGTTGCGCGGCTGAATATGCTCAATCGTGGCCCCAAAGCCGGTCTGCGCGTTGAAGCGCACATGCCCGCCGCAGATCAGGCATTTGCCCATCCAGAAGCCATCGGCATAGCTGAAAGTGGAGTCGGTGGCCGCAATCCGATTTTTCTGGCGTGTAGACATGGCTCGCTTTGCTCTGTTGGGCTGATTATTCTTGCCCGGCTTGGTAGCGTGGGTCGCCAGTCTGGCGACGACGGTTTTCCTCATTCTTTGCCAGATAGGCGCGATAGAACTCGTCGGCGCTGAAGCCTTGATCGAGCGCCAACTGCACCAGAAAGTGCAGGATGTCGGCCATCTCCATCAGGCGGTCCTGGCGGTTCGTTGCCAGATCGAGCGGATTTTTCCAGGGCTTCCAGTTGAGTTCGTTGTCCAGTTCGCAACATTCGTGAACAATGGCGCGGGTCCAGGTCGTGCAGCGCGTCATCGGTTCCTGGCTGTAGAAGCCGTCCGTGCGCACTGCCAGGTAGAACGCGCTGAGATCGGCCTGCCGGGCAAAGATGTCATCAAGCTTATCGGTCATGAACACCACTCTCTAGCAAAAAAGCGTCATGAAGGACCATGAAAGCTCAAGGGCAAGTCCAACTCACCGCTGACAGTGAATCTGGCCCTTGCGCTTGAAGTGTACTGTATAGAGAAGAGCAGGGCAAGCCCGCATCCTTATTGTCAGGCGTGCCTGAAGGCGTAACGTGGGTGCGTAGTGAGTCACAGGAAGGCGCGTGGTATTCAGGTGGTGGGGAGATGAAGCCATCAGAGAGACCCGAAGTGGTCATAAGGGGGCCTTTGGGTGCGACGACGGAATGTCGAGCAGGCTGAACGCGCAGGCGCGGAGCGCGAGCCGGATGGGGATGCGGGCGCAGGAAGAGGAACAGAGAAGCCTCCTGCTGCGGCTGCTGAGATAGATGCGCAATCGTTTCGCACGCTCTATCAGGAAAACCTGGGAGTGGTCTATCGGTTTGTCTATAGCAAGGTTGGCAACCGGGAGGAAGCCGAGGATTTAACCTCGCAGGTTTTTGTGAAGGCGGTGCGCGGGCTGGACCGCGAGCGGGGCAGCCAGAGCATTCAAAGCTGGCTCTATCAGGTGGCGCGGACGACGATTGCTGATTACTGGCGGTCCTTTTATAAAGTGCGTGCAACCTCGCTGGAATCTATGCTGGAGCAAGGGTGGGAAGAACCGGCGGAGGAGCGCGTAATACTGGTATCTTATAAACCGGAAGAGCGAGTGCGGCGGATTCTCGACTTGTTGCCGCCCCATTACCGGGAGGTCTTGACCTGTCGCTTCTTGTTGAACTTATCGATTAAAGAGACGGCTGAGCGCATGCGTCTGAGTGAGGCCAATGTGAAGGTCTTGCAATTTCGGGCGCTCAAGAAAGCGGCTGAGGTGGAGTAGGACGATGGGGACAGGCGACAACTGGGACGAAACGGATATGAGCGGGATAGGCAAAGACAACGAGGCCGAGCGGCTAGAAGATTACCTGGAGTTTGAGCGCCATCTGGAGCGCTTGCAACAGGAGAAGCGCCCACGCCGCCCACGTCGTATGACGTCAGGCCAGGCGAAGGCATATCAGATGGCTGCGTTGTTCCGCTCCGCTGCGCCTGGCGCGGCTGAGCCTGACCTTGCCTTCGCTGCCAGGTTGGAGGCTCAGTTGGAGGGCAAGCTCAAAAGTCGAGGCCGCCGGTTTCGTTCTCTGCTGCCTGCGCCGCGCTCTGGCAGCATGTCTCGCCGCTCTTTGCTGGCAGGTGGACTTTCGGCGGCGGCTGGCATAGCTGCCGGAGCGGTCCTGGGCGGTGTCATCGAGCAGAATCTGAGCGCTTCTCAGCAGGCAGCCACCTGGAACACACCGCTGGTGGGGTTGGGCAAGGATTGGCTGGCGGTCGGAAACGCCATTGATATTGTCCCCGGCCAGATGCTGCAATTTCGCACAGATACCGTTGTCGGCTATGTCTTCCACAACGATGAGGCGCCAGCTACTGAAGATGGGCAGCCAGAGCCGGAATGGATTGCTATGTCGGCGGCCTGCACACATATGGGCTGTATCGTCGCATGGAACAGTCAAGACCGCAACCTCCACTGCCCCTGCCATGCGGGCACGTTCACCCGCTACGGCACTCCAGCGAGCGGCAGCCAGAACTACCTGCGCTCGCTGCCGCGCATGCAAGTGCGCGTGCAGGATGGCAAGGTCTGGGTGCAGGCGCCAGCCACGCTTTCAGGCGCTTCCTTCAGTGGCGATGTCGATGGCGGTTAATGAAGCCGACATGGCTGGCGGGTAAACCCGCGCCTGGAGGCTGCGCCACGAAGCCTGCCTGCGCAGGCTGGGACGAAAACAGGACTTCTTGATCGATGCGCTAGGTACGGGCGTCCGTTCGCCAGGAGCAGCTTTTCCATCGCCCTGATGGGGGCTACTGCTCGCCGCGATCAAAAGCGAGCAGCGCCTGCCCCATCACCAGCGTTCCCTGCACGATGGCATCTAGCTCCGACCACTCCTCCGGGCAGTGGCTGCGTCCGCCGCGACTAGGGATAAAGACCATCCCCGCCGGGGTGAGCGCGGCGATATGGTTCGTGTCGTGGCCTGCCCCGCTGGGCATCAGGCGCCCGCGCAGCCCCAGTTTCTCACAGGTCTGCATGAGCAACCGCTGCGCCTCCGCTGGTACTTGCACCGGCTCTGTGTCTGAAAGCAGGTTGTAGCTGAGCGTGAGGCTGCGGAGCGTGGCGATCTCGTGGACCTCCTCCTCAAAGCGCTCTGCCAGATGCGCCAGCAGCGCCGGGTCTACGCTGCGCCATTCGGCGACCAGTTCGGCTCGCCCGGCGATCACGTTGCTGGCGTTAGGTGCGGCGCTGATCTTGCCGATGGTGCCGACGGCCTGCCCATTGGTGGCGCGGCAGAGTCGTTCCAGCGCCAGGATGATCTCAGCCGCCCCTGCCAGCGCGTCGCGGCGCAGGCGCATGGGCGTTGTCCCCGCGTGGTTGGCCTCGCCCTCCAGCGTGATCTGGGCGCGATGAATGCCGACTAGTCCGGTCACGATGCCAATAGGGATGCGCGCCTCTTCCAACACTGGCCCCTGCTCGATATGCAGTTCGAGGGAGAGCGCGAAGGCGCCCAGCTGGCGCTGCGCTTCGCCGATATGGTCAGGGTCGCCGCCCATCTGCGCGATGCCTTCGGCCAGGGTGCGCCCGGCGGGATCGGTCAGGCGCAGATGTTCAGGCGCGAGCGCCCCGGCCATTGCGCGGCTGCCAATCGTAGAGATGCCAAACTCGCTGGGTTCCTCGGCTAGATAATCGATCACTGCCAGGGGATGACGCAGGGTGATGCCCTGCTCCTTCAGGCAGCGCGCAATCTCGATGGCCCCGACGACGCCGATGATGCCATCGAAGCGCCCGCCGCCGGGGACGGTATCGGTATGCGATCCGATGGCGAGAGGCGCCAGATCGCCTGCGCTGCCTGGGCGGCGCCCGATCAGGTTGGCGGCCTGGTCCATCGAGACGTCCAGCCCGGCCTCCTGCATCCATCGCGCTACCTGTTCCCGCCCCTGGCGATAGAGCGGAGTGAACGAGCGGCGTGTGTACGGCTGTTCCGGCGTCGTCAGCCGCGCCAGTGCCTCAATGTTGGCCTGTATCCGTTCGGCATTTAAGGTAATCTGGTGCTGCTCCATGTTTTATTCCCTTCTCATACCAAGATTTCTCGCTGCGCCCTCCAGGCTAGAATGCTGGAGGGCTGGCGGCTGAGGGCCGCCCCTCTCGGCTGCGCCTCAGACCTCTCGCTCGACCGCGCCTGGAGGCTGCGCCGCGAAGCCTGCCTACGCAGGTTCGGACGAAAATACGATCTTCTGACCGATGCTCTATCGAGCGCGCTCAAACTGTTTTCTGGCCCAGTCGGCAATCTCATCCGCTGCCTGAGCGCGTTGCCACCACCAGTGCGATGCAAACGCCTGCTCAGTGTTGTCTGCTGGCTGCGTCTTGCTGGCTATCGCGTTGGCGAAGCTTACGGCGCCGTAGACGAGGGCGCGGAAGCGGATCGCATCCGGCAAACGATCTAGTTCGGCGGAGGCCAGGCGGTGATGCTGGCCGTAGCCAGCAATCACGGCTTCTACACGCGCCGGGTCGGGCGGAAGGGGCGGTGTCCAGGGCGATTCGGTATCGCAGGAGGCCAGCAGAAAGCCGACATCGATGATTGCTGGCCCCAGACCGGCACCCTCCCAATCCAGCAAGAGAACCTGGCGGCACGACGTGTGAACCGTGTTGTCAGGGTGACAATCATTGTGGATCAGCACCCTGGGCAGGTCTTCACAAAGGTCAATGCTGCGCAGCGCCGCTGTCAATTTGTCATACCACGATTGCAGACGCCTGGGCACGTGTACTGCCACGCTGGTAAGCTGCTCCAGCGCCCAGGGAAGCTCGTTGGCCGGGCGCATCTCTGCCAGTGGAAGCGAGCGCGCCAGCGGATGCGCTGCGGTCAGTTGGAGCGCGTGCAGCCGCCCAAGCGTGGCCCCAAGCACGCGCAGCGTGGCTGGCGAGTAATCGGTTGCGGTCCCTTCTAGAAAGGTCGTCATAAGCAATTGTCGGCCATAATCTGTCGTGACAAGAACGTGATCATCCAGCGACCGTACTATCCGCTCTGCCGGATATGCCTGATCCTCCAGAAAGAGCAGGGTCGTCGCCAGAGCTTGCGCAGCACTGCTGCTGCCTGTTTCATACACGCGCAGTACCCAGCGTGGCCCATGCGCGTGTTCAACCCGATAGATGCGCTTGCCGCTCTCACTGGGGAGCGGCTGTAACATGGCTTTCTCTGCGCCATAGCGGCGCTCTATCAGAGTGGCGAGCAGCCGTAGATCATCTCTTGCGCTCTGCTGATCTGGCGGAGCGCTATCTTCGCGTTT
>Ga0209166_10003710_pt1 | contig 10903 bp, 6 predicted proteins | sample Coa_R1_3_FD_187151 | JGI IMG/M metagenome (GOLD analysis project Ga0209166, IMG submission 187151) | Surface soil microbial communities from Centralia Pennsylvania, which are recovering from an underground coalmine fire - Coalmine... | ecosystem: Environmental > Terrestrial > Soil > Unclassified... | reverse complement strand
GACCTCAAGCGCCCTGACTAGTCGCGGTGCTTGCTCCCATTATTGTCCATTACGTTCCATAAACTATTGGCCGACCCGCCGCCGTTGCCAGCGAACAAAACCGGATCGCCAGCCGAGGAGGCGCTGCCGCCGGCCGCCAGGCCCGAGGTGAAGGTGTCGGTCGGCTCTGCGCAGTTGTCGAGCACGGACGAGCAGCTGCTGCCACTGGTGGGCGCGCTGGCGGTGGCAAAAACGCCGTGGGCCAGGTTATCCGACCCATATGAGGTCGAGATGTAGTCGCCCACCATGCGCCCCTGGCTGGTGCTAGCGACCCAGGTGCTGGGCATGCCGCTGGCAACGGTCGTGGGGCTGCCCCACGTGCTGCCGCCGTTGATGGACGAGATAAAGCCCACGCTGAGCTGGGTGCTGCCGGAGGGATAGAAGTAGTAGGTCAGGCCAAGCTGCGCGGCGCCGCCGGAGGTGGCCTTATTGACCGCCAGGCCGGGGATGAAATGATCGATGCCGCTGTTAGTGCCGTCAATCGGCACGCGGCTCACCGCCGACCAGGAGGTGCCGGTGGCGTTGAGCGAATGGCTGATGACCAGGTCGTTGGCCTTGCACGAGCGGCGGAAGCGGCAGTCGGCCCAGACCACGTAGACCGTGCCCGCGGCGTCGATCTCGGCGGTGGGAAGCGGCCCTTCGCGCAAACTTCCAGCCACCGTATGGTGCTTGATGGTGGTGATGGTAGTGATTGCGCTCCAGCTGGCCCCGCCGTTGGTGGAATTGAGCGCACCGAGCGCGGTCTCGTTGGCATTGTCAATCGGCACAATGACGGTGCCATCCGGGCGCACCAACGGCTGGCCGCCAATAACACCCGAACCATCCGTGGCGGCGGCGCTCCAGGTCTGCCCGCCATCCGATGAGGTGCTCATTTGCAGCAGGTTGCCGGCGCCGTGGTTATCCCACTCGGTGTAGCAATTGCCATAGAAGGGACTGGTGGCCGTGTTGTCGCACGCAATCCAGTTCTTATCGAGGTCAGCACCGGTGGCGGTGGTGAAAGGATTGCCCCAGGTGGTGCCGTCGGTGGACAGGCTGGTTACGACGCTGTTGCCGTGCACGCCGCCGGCTTCCAACAGCGTCAGCGACGAGACCAGCCACACGCCGTGTTTGGCATCGAAGGCCACCGACGCATCGGTGGCGCGATCGTTCGGACCGGTCGCGCCCACCGTCCACTTGGTGATGCCGGGCAGCAAGCCGCTGGTCCAGCTGGCGCCATTGTTGGTAGAGGTGGCAAAGCCAATAGCACAGGCGCCGCCATCATAAATGCGGCCGACCTGGAACGCCGCCACGATGGTCGAACCGTTCGAGAAGGTGTCCGGCTCCACCTCCGTGTGGTGATTGGTGAGGGCCGAGCCCGCGCAGGTGGCTTGCGTGTAAGGATCGGTACTGATGTGGTTCGTGGCGGCATCGGTGACGAACACCGGGGCCGCGGCCAGGGCGAGCGATAGCGCCACTGCCAGGCCCGAGATTACACGGCCGCGCCAAGGGAGTCGTGCCACAACGGTTGACATGGGTTCTCCTGGTTGGGTCATTTAGGCAGCGCCAAAACAGCCGCTGCAAAGTGGATGATGGTGCTCATATAACCAACTTCTCGGGCCTTAGTCAAGTTTGTAATGAGTTAGATTCTGGAACGCCAGGTGTGAAATTGCTCGTTGACAATATACCCGAACCAGCAGGCGCCTTTGCCGCGTGCGTTCGGAGCCGCGTCGCAGCCGGACTACGCTGGCTTCACGTGATGATCGCCTCGGCGTCCTGCGCTTGCGTGAAATTGCGCAACCAGCGCTAACGCGCGAGTTTTTCATAGCCATGCTGGTGGACCACGGCAAACCGGCGCTGATTCATTTGACTCCGCGTAACCTTAAGTGGACAATTCCGATATACAAGATTGTGTGGTTTTGCGTTCAGCGGCAAAGATTCTGGTGCCCTCGACTAGACAAGTATCTGGTCGGGTTATAGCTTGGTTGGAAAATCAAAGCCACTGCTGGGTGGACCGTCCACAACAACACTTTAAAGCAAGGGAGGTGATTTGCACCCTTCAATAGACCTCACCCTGTAACCCGTGCCAGTCTGATGAACAGCAGTACTCGTATAACCCGTTAAACAGGAGAAGACATGAAATCCCGTTGGTTCCTGACTCTGACGACCCTGTTTGCATTCCTGGTTGGAGGAGTGGCCCAGTCGAATGCCGCAACGCTGCCCAGCTACAACATCAACACCCTGGCGGGCAAGGTTGCCTCGCTCAATGGCACGGCGGGCCTGCAAATCCGCTTCTCTGCCCTCATTGAACAGGAAGCACAGGCCGAAACACCCAACTTCACCCCGAGTGCGCCCATTGTGCCCGCGTTCGTCCTGTCCAGTCCGCTCGACGGCAGCAGCGTGGCCGCGCCGGATGTGACGGTCAACCAGGATACGGCCGCTGCCCCGCAGAACGAAACGGCGATCGCCGTCGACCCGAACAATCCGAATCGGGTGGTCGCCTCCGCCAATGATTACGTGGCCCGCACCTGGGCCTGCAGTGTCAACGGCACGCCCTGCAGTGCGCTCGCCGATGGTTATTCGGGCACGTACTTTTCAAATGACGGCGGGCAAACCTGGTGCTGCACCAGCAGCGATCCGGCCCATCTCGGCACGCTGATCCCCGGCGTGACACGCCTGGCCGGCGGCCAATACGATGCCGGCGGCGACCCAGCGCTGGCCTTCGACAGCCGCGGTCACGTCTATTACGCGGGCCTGGGCTTCGACCGCACCGCGGCGCCCAACACCGTGGCTATCAACAAAGGCACCTTCGACAGCAGCGGCCGCCTGAGCTGGGGCGCGCCCACCTTCATCAACCAGACCACCTCTCCGGCCACCCTAAACGACAAAGAATGGATCGCCGCCGACTGGCACGTATCCAGCCCATTCCGCGATCGCGTTTACGTCAGCTGGACGCGCTTCCTCTTCAACGCCAACAACGGCAATTTCGTTCAGGCGCCCATCTTCTTCGCATACTCAACCGACGGCGGCCACACGTTCAGCAATCCGCAAAACATCTCTGGCAATGTGCTCTACGATCAGGGTTCACGGCCGGTGGTGGGCTATGACGGCAGCCTGTACGTCTTCTTTGAAGGCGCGACGCGCCTATCGACGCTCGACAGCACCTACGTCGTCAAATCGACCAATGGCGGCGTCACGTTTGGCAGCCCGGTCGCCATTGCCCAGCTGCAAGACGTCATCCCGCTGGCGAATACGGCTTTCCGCGTGAACAGCTTCCCGGCGGCCGACGCTGCTCCTAACGGTGACCTGTACGCGGCCTGGTCAACGCTGCTCAGCAACGCGGGCGGGTTGTGCCCCAGCCAAACCAACACCGGCTGCCACTCCGCCACCGTATACAGCAAGTCCACGAACGGCGGCGCTGCCTGGAGCACGCCGGCGCTGATCTTCCCCGCGCTGGACGCGTCGAGCCAGGCGGCTGTGGGCTATCCGGTGACCAATCCGGACGGCAGCACGTTGAATGCGCCGGCCGCTCGCCGCGTGGATACGCTGTGGCCGGGCGTGTCAGTCTCACCATCCGGCCGCGTCTACATGTCGGCCTACGCGGCCGGCACGGTCTCGCCCTGGCAGACTTGCGCCAGCGCCCCGCCGCCGCCGGAAGGCCGCATCGTCTGCAACGCCCTCGGCAACTATATTAACAACGCTCGGCTCGACTACTATGTGGCCAATATCGGCTCGGGCGGCACCCAAAAGGTCAGCACGCACCCGATCAATACGCGCAATGGGTTCGGGGGCGGTTTCTTCGGCGACTACACCGACGTCGCCGCTGGCTCCGACAACGCGTTCCACGCCTTGTGGACTGACTCGAACAACAAGCAAGACGTCGTCTGGTTCTACGGCTTCCAGTTCGTGCCAACGCCGATCAACCAGGAAGACGTCGTAACGCTCGCTGGCTCGATCCCGTAGGCACCCGCCGCGAATCGACCTCCGCTCGAAATTGGCACCCCTGCTCGCCTGAGCAGGGGTGCCGCGTTTCTGGACTAAAGCGACTTGACAACCCACAGTGCGGGGCAATCGCCGCTTATTAAGCGCTGACCGGCGCGACTTTGAGCAGATACGCCTCGCCTGGTCACTGTTTCAGCGGGCTTACGATTTGTCCCACGCCTGGCTGAGTCTATAATCTCCGCCTGGGCCAGGGATCAATGGCCAATGCGCCGTTTGGCCGCCACAGAGAGGCTGCTATGCGCCGTATTCTTGCCTGTTCAACCGCGCTGGTGATCGGTCTGGGTCTGGCCGCGGCGCTCACAGCCGGCGCTAGCTCCGCGGCCCAAGTCAAATCCAACGCCGCCGGCTCGCCTCCCGCCGCGGCAACCCCCGCGCCCTGGCCCATGTTCCACCGCGACCCCAACCACACCGGCCTAATCACCGACGCGGTCGGCGACGTGCTGCCCGGCGGCCCGCTGGTGCGCTGGAAATATCGGGTGACCGATCCGCTCACCTCAACGACGGACCTGGCCTATTACCGTTGGGCGACGACCTTTCCCCTGGGCGACCTGGACGGCGATGGCAAGCTGGAAATAATCGTGACCACGCCGGATGTCATCTCGCCCGTGGTGGCCACCCTCAACGGCGCGCCGGTGCCAGACCGCATCATTGCGCTCAAGGATACTCCCGGCCAGGACCCGCCAGTACATGTGATGTGGATCTACACCTCCACCCTGCCGGCCGGCAATTCCAACTTCGACACCTACAGCCCGGCGCTGGCCGACGCGGACGGCGACGGCAAGCTCGATGTGATCTTTACCGCGGGTGACGGCATCGTACGGGCGCTGAAGGGCACCAACGGGCATTTGCTCTGGCAGTACGATACGGGGCGTATTACCGAGGCCGGCCCGATGCTGGCCGACCTGGAGGGCAACGGCTCGCAGCAGGCCATTATCGTTACCGCCTGCCAGGACGGCACCTACTGCCCGGATGCCGACAAGGAAGCGCGCCTGATCGTTTTGCCCATCACCGGTACCGGCACCATCACCCAGCCGCTCTGGTCGCTGAGCTATCCCTACAAAATGGACTCGGCCGAACCGGCCGTGGCCGACCTGGACCTGAGCGATGGACAGAACCGCAAGGCGATCATTGCCGGCACCTGGGGCGGCAACCTGCTCGTCGCCTGGCGTCAACCCGGCGGCACGGTCGTGAGCAACACCCTGGACCTGCACAATCTGGATGGCGGCGTGCCCCTGACTGAGACGCCGGTCATCCGCAGCTCACCGCTCATCTGGGATTGGGGCGAGGGCCCCACCGCCGTCTTCGCCTGGCTGCCCACCGACCAGAACGTCTCCGACTCGCGGCTGTCCGCGGTCGGGCTGGACGCGAACATGCTGGCTGGCACCGTGCACTTCACCAACCGCTGGACCCGCGCCACCCCTAACGATGTGCCCAACATATGGAAGTCGTCCCCGACGCTGCTGCCCGACCCCGGCCATGGCCCACCCAAGATCGTGGCCGGCTATGGCCTGGGCATCCAGCAGCCAGCCCAATCCGGGCCGGTGGGCCAGTGCGACCCGCCCTACGTCACCGGGGGCATCGTCGCCATCAACTATGCCGGCGGCACGATCGCCTGGCAGCACTCCTACAGCGGCACGGAGGGCAACATCCGCGCCTCGGCCGCCGTGGCGGATATCAATGGCGATGGGGTGGCCGATGTGATTCTGCCAGTGGGCTGCTATGGCAAGCTGCACAGCTACAGCGCCGCCGGCGCCGAGGAATGGACGCTGCAGCTCGGCCCGCGGGCGCAGAATTCGCCTTCCATTGGCGACCTGGACGGCGACGGCAAGCTCGACATTGTGCTCGGCAGCTACGATGGCAATGTGTGGGCGCTCAGCGGCGGCGCCAGGCTGTATTTGCCCGCCGTCGTCCGGTGACCCACCGAACGGCCTATATTCTTGATCTCGCTGCCTGCGCAGCCACTCAAAACTCTGCCCCGCCATATCGCCTGGGTACGCGCGCCTCGTTAATCCGGGCCGCCATCGCATTGGCCGCGCTCCTGGCCTCCAGCCTCAGCGCCGCGTTAGCGGCAGCCACAGCAGCGGCAGAACGGCGTTCGCCTCCACGGCGCCGATATCGCAGCGGCCGCCGCTGGGCAGGGGCCGCGGCGCGCCGCGCTGGTCGCGGGTGAAGCTCGTGCCGCAGCCGGCCATGCCGAAGGGGATAGCGTCAATGGCCGGGCTGCCCGCGCCGGGCAGATGGGTGAGCGTGGGACCGCCATTGGCCGCCAGTGGCCCCAGCCTGGGATTCACATTGTTCAGGTCGCCGGTCTGGTTGAAAAACGCGGCGCAGGTGTTGTCGCTGGAGAGGTTGTAGCCCTTGGAGATGATCCCGCTGGCGGCGGTGCAGTTGGCGCCCTGTGACCCGGCGGCGATCAGCGTGTTGGAGAGCGTGATAGTCTCGGTCACAAGCGGGCTCGGGTTGTCCAGCCCGCCGCCGGCCGGCGACGAGTTGCCGCTGAGCGTGACGTTGGACAGCGACGCCGCGCCGGCCGCGTTGTATACGCCGCCGCCGGCCAGGGCCGCCAGGTTGCCGCTGAAGGTGGTGTTGGTGGCTGTCAGCAGCCCGGATGAAATGAGCACCGCTCCCCCCAAACCGACCGATGACGGGCTCCGCGGGGCGCCGCCGGTGGAATGGGCGGGGCCAGCCTGGTTGGCGCCAAAGGTGTCGCCCGCGAGATAGGCGCTGCCGCCCCGCAGCCAGAGGGCGCCGCCATTGGCGCCGGCCAGGTTGCCGCTGAGCGTGCCCGAAACGACGATGGTCGTGCTGGTGTCATTTTCGATCGCGCCGCCCGTGCCGGCGGAGTTGTCGCGGATGGCTGCGCCGTAGACCGTGAAGCTGGACTGCGCCGCCCGTAGACCGCCGCCGAAGCCGCTGTCCACCCGGTTGTCGCTGAGCAGCAGGTCCAAACTCGACCAGTAGGACTGCACCAGGTCAATGCCGCCGCCCTGGCCGGTACCCGCCACATGGTTGCCAGAGATAACGGGGTAATAGGTCATGACGTCGGAGCCTTCAATGTGCAGGCCACCCCCGCTGCCAGATGTGCCGACGTGGTTGTTGGTCACCGCCGGCCCATACAGCGTGACGACGCCACCCGAAATATCGCCGCCGCCGCCGGCCTCGGCCGCATAGTTGTTGTCGAGGGTCAGGCCGGTCGCCGTCAGGGCGGTATGGAAGAGCCCCAGCCCGCCGCCCATCACGGCGGCGTTGTCGCTAAAGAGCGCCGTCTCAACGTAGACGAGGCCGGTGCTGTATAGGCCGCCGCCCTCGACGTCGGCCGTATTGCTGATAAAGCTCGTGGCATACAGGCTCAAGGCCTGGCCCGACGCGGCATCGCCAATGCCGCCGCCGTTGCCGGCGCGGTTGTGCTGGAACACGGAGTTGGTCAACGTGACCGAGCCGCCGCCGGCGACCTCCAGGCCGCCGCCGTCGTCGGGTTCGGCCGTGTTGCTGATGAGCTGCGTGCTGGTCACGGTCAGGGTCCCGCTGATGACGAAAATGCCGCCGCCGGTATTGGCGGTGTTGCTCAGCAGGCTGGCGGCCGACAGGGTTGTCGTCCCCTGAAAGGCGTCAATGCCGCCGCCGAAGGTTTCCACGAAGGGATCGGCGTTCAGGGCGGAATTGCCCCGCAGCGCCACGTTCGTCAGCGCCGCGCTGGCGATGCTGTTGTATATGCCGCCGCCGGCAAAGCTGGCCGTGTTGCCCTGGATGAGCGCCGGCGCCCCGCTGGCCGTGACGGTGAAGAACCCGCCCTGGGTGATATAGACCCCGCCGCCAAACTGCGCCTTATTGTTGGAAATGGCGCCGCCGGCGACGGTCACCTGGGCGCCCTGCCCCACCCAGATGGCGCCGCCGAAGCCGGTCGCGGTGTTGACCGTCGCGTTGCCGTTAAAGGTGCTGTTGCTGACGTGGACGATGGCCTGGCTGAAGTTGGCGAACAGTGCCCCGGCGCTGCCGCTGGCGTTGTTGTTGAGCGTGCTGTTGGTGATGGTCAACGGCCCATCGCTGAAGAGGGCGCCGCCGCTGTGGCTGCTGTCGGTCTGGCTGTGGGCGATGGTGGCGTGGTCCAGTGTCAGATGGCCGTGGTTGACGATGGCCCCGCCGTCGCCGCCGGTGCTGGCCGCGCCTTCCAGAACGATGTGGGCCAGGGTGAACGTCACGCCGCTGTTGACGATGAACAGCCGCGTGGCGAAGTTGCCCGTGAGCGTGACGGCATCACCGCCGTCCAGCGCCGCATCCTGGCTGATGTTGATGGGTGTTGTGTCGGTGATGGTGGCTGGCCCGCCGCAGTTGAAGGTGATGGCCCCACCGCCAGCCAGGGCCGATTCCAGCCCGGCCTGGGTGCAGTTGGTGATGACCGTCCCGGCGGGCGCGGCCAGCGCCGCCTGTCCGTTGGCCGCGGCCAATACCGCCAGACCAAACAGCGCCAACGCCACTACTAACGCCACCCGCAGCCTGCCGTTCACAGTCTCGCGCATCGAAGGGACCTGTGACAACCTGGTATCCTCGCCCGAGGCAAAGATACACTTTGGCCGTCACAGGACCACAACAGAAACGCAACAGCGGTCTCAGCGCAGGTATGTGGCAGATTGTTTCTGGCTGGCGCTGGGCTGGAGTTGCTGTTAGGTTTATTTGCTGGCGATAGGCCAGCTCAGATCCGCGGCAAAGGTCCACGTTCAAATCGAGCGGCGCGGCGCGATAGGTGTCTATTGAGAGAGGACCTGGACGCGGTGATACAGGCGGCTATCGCCGACCGTGCAGCCGACCACTAAACGTCCAGGATATACCGTGCCGCTGGACTGAGCCGCTGGAAGGTTTCGGGGCGGAGGTAGGCTTTCTGGTCGAGCTGCTGCTTCTGGCCGCGCCGGGTGAAGTAGGAGTGCAGCGCCCGCCGCGGGCGGTCTGTGTGGTTGAGGGTGCCGCCGTGCCAGGCATGTGAGTTGAAGATGACCACGGTCCCAGCGGGCGCGGTCAGCAGAATCTCATCCGGCTGAGATTGGGCCGGCTCCGCCATCACGTCGCGGGGCGTTTTGCCGCTGCGCTGAGAGCCAGGGATGATGCGCGTCGCCCCGTTGGACTCGGTAAAGTCATCCAGCAGCCAGATCGAGTTGCAGACGTAGTAGTCGCCCGGCTTAACCGCGCCGCCCCAGTCCGCGTGCAGAGCCTGCAGCCCAGAGCCCGGCAGCGCCGCCCGGTAGTTCAGCGATGACAGCTTAAGATCCCCGCCCAGCACATGGGCGATGGCGGCTAGCACGCGCGGGTGCGTGAAGCAGATCTCGAAGATTGGGCCTTTGTTGACCAGATCACTCAGGCGGGTCGTCCCCTGCTCCTGGTGAACCTCTTTGCCCGCCGCGTCGCCTTCTATGGCGATGAGCTCATCCGTCCGCTTAATGATTTGGGCGATCTGCCCGGCGGATAGAATGTTGGGCAAAGGCAAGTAGCCGTTTCGGTCGAGTGCGTCCAGCTCGGCCTGGCTCAACGTCTGTTCGGTCACACCCAGCTCAATCAAGGCTTCTGGCAGCTGCATGAGATCTTCTCCTTTATCTGACCGCGGCCTATTGTAGGCGCATTACGAATATGCCATCCTTGCAAGATCTGGTTGTCACGACCTGCACCCATCACTTTTGGGTGTGAGGGCGAATGCGCATGCTCAATCGTAAAAGTATGGTCGCGCCCAAAGCGCCTCAGCCTGGCGTACCCATCGCCGAGGCCCTTCGCGCGCCGCCGGGTATGTTCTATGAAGCCCGCGCGTTCGCGCTCAGGGTGACGGGCTGGCGCCGATTCCTATGCTTCACTTGACTCACCCTCATTTGCGTCGATAATTTTCCTTTACGCTGCGGCATCGGCCTCGTCTGTTCTGCCAGGCCGAGCTGACCGCACCAGGAGACCCAGGCCATGGTCACCGCTCCCGACAAACGCCGCATCAACTGGTACAAGTCGCCCATCTCGCGCGAGACGCTGGCCTTGCTCAACCAGCGCAGCGACTGGCTGGGCCTGCAGCAGACCCTCGGCTATCTCGGCATCCTGGTCGCCACCGGTGCCGCGGCCTGGTACGCCTCGGTTCACCTGCCCTGGTACGTCTTCCTGCTGCTGCTCTATCTGCACGGCACCTGCTTCGCGTTCCTGATCAACGCCTTCCACGAGTTCGTCCATCAGACCGTCTTCAAGACGAAGGCGCTCAACACGTTCTTTTTGAACCTGGTCAGCTTTATCAGCTGGAGCAACCCGGTCATGTTCTGGGCCAGTCACCAGGAGCATCACAAATACACCCTCCACCCCCCGGACGATCTGGAGGTGGTCCTGCCCCAAACCAACACCATGCAATCGCTGCTGCGCTCGGCGCTCATCAACCCGTGGGACCTCGTTTACCGTCTGCGGCTGGTCACGCGGCTGTCGTTCGGGCGGATCGACGGCCCGTGGGAAAAGAGTCTCTTTCCTCCGTCCGCGGTCGCCGAGCGGCGCGGCCTGTTCCGCTGGGCGCGCCTCATCCTGCTCGGCCACCTGCTCATCCTGGCCGTCGCGCTCTACTTTGGACTGTGGCAGCTCATCGTCATACTCACCCTGGCCCCGTTTTATGGCGGCCTGCTCCAATACCTCTGCAATAACACCCAGCACACCGGCCTCCAGGATAACGTCGCCGACTATCGCCTGTGCACCCGCTCCTTCATCGTCAATCCCGTTGTCCGCTTTCTGTACTGGCACATGAATTACCACATCGAGCACCACATGTACGCCGCGGTGCCGTGCTACCGGCTGGGCCAGCTCCACGCCGCCATCGAGTCCGACCTGCCGCCCACCCCCGTCGGCCTGTTCAACACCTGGAAAGAGATCCTGGCCATCCTGCAAA
>Ga0209166_10003708_pt1 | contig 10910 bp, 10 predicted proteins | sample Coa_R1_3_FD_187151 | JGI IMG/M metagenome (GOLD analysis project Ga0209166, IMG submission 187151) | Surface soil microbial communities from Centralia Pennsylvania, which are recovering from an underground coalmine fire - Coalmine... | ecosystem: Environmental > Terrestrial > Soil >... | reverse complement strand
AAGGGCGTAACGCACCCGGTTGCCCTTCTTCCTATCATTAAATTGACCCGCAGGTAAATGAAATTGTGTTGCCCTACTGCCTTGCCGCCGGGCCCGCTGGGACGTGCAGCCCGGATTGTTGCAAAAAAGTGTATCGCCTCACCTCAATCGAGCCAACCCGGCGAGTTTACCGGGAGAGCTTACCGAGCCGACAACTTGGATTTGAGAGCGTCGCCAATCGTCGCGGTCGAAGAGGTCTTCGAGGTGGAGCGATATTGCTCGATCTCCTTGCGCTCGATCTGCTTGGCGGCGGCGCGATAGCTCAAACCGATGCGGCGCGTCTCCGGGCTGATCTTGATGATCTTGAAATCATACTCCTTGCCCGGTTCGAGAGGACCGGCGCTCTTCAGCGGGCCGGTGCTGGTGCGATGCATAGGTGAGTGGCCATCGTCGCGGCGCTTGCGCTCCTCGATCTCGGTGTTGTGGCAAAGAGCTTCGATGTTTTCGCCAAGCTCGACGAACGCGCCGAACGTGGCGATGCGCGAGACTTTGCCTTTCACGATCTGGCCGACCTTGTGCTGCTTAAACCACTCGCCCCAGATGTCGTTGACCTGCTTGATGCCGAGAGAGACGCGGCGATTATCGGGATCGATCTTCAGAACCTTGGCGGTGACGGGTTCGCCCTTTTTGAAAACTTCATGCGGATTCTTGATGCGCTCCGTCCAGCTCACGTCGCCGACGTGGACGAGTCCGTCAAAGCCTTCTTCGATTTCCACGAAGGCTCCAAACTCCGCGATGTTGCGGACTTTTCCTGTGACAATGGTGCCGACCGGATACTTATCCGCAACCAGCAGCCACGGATCGGGGAGCGCCTGCTTGATGCCGAGAGAGACGCGGCGGTCGCTGGGCTTGATGTCCAGAACGACGACGTCTACTTCTTCGCCGACTTTAAAAAGCTTCGAAGGATGCTGGACTTTTTTCGACCAGCTCAACTCCGTGACATGGACAAGACCTTCGATGCCTTGTTCGAGCTCGACGAAGACGCCGTAGTCGACGACGCCCACGATTTTGCCTCTGACCTTGCCGCCGGCAGGATACTTTTCCGAAGCATTGACCCAGGGATCGGGGCTGAGTTGCTTAAGACCGAGCGAGACGCGCTGCTTTTCCTTATCGAACTTCAGGATGATGACGTCGAGTTCTTGCTCCGGCTTTACCACGTCGGAGGGATGCTTGACGCGGCCCCAACTGAGGTCGGTGAGATGGAGAAGACCATCGATGCCGCCGAGATCAACGAAAGCGCCGTATTCGGTGACGTTCTTGACGTGGCCGTGCACGATTTGGCCTTCCGTGAGTGTCTCCATCAACTGCGCGCGCTTGGCGTGCAACTCTTCTTCGAGAATGGCGCGGCGGCTGACGACCACGTTGCCGCGACGGCGGTTGAGCTTGGTGACGCGGACTTGCACTTCCGTGCCGGTCAGGTCGTCGAGGTTCTGCGTGGGGCGAAGATCAAACTGAGAGCCGGGCAGAAACGCGCGGACGCCGATATCGACAACGAGGCCGCCCTTGATGCGGTCCACCACTTTGCCGGTGATGGTTTCCTTGGCCTTGAAGGCCGCTTCGATCTTTTCCCAGGTGCGGCGGCGGAGAACTTTTTGATAGGAGAGAATGGTGAAGCCGTCTTTGTGCTCGCCGGTGCGCTGAACTTCAATGGTGGCGTTGGGCTCGGGACGGGGAATATCGGTTTCGGAGAATTCCGCCGCGGGGATCAGGCCTTCGGTTTTTCCGCCGAGGTCCACGACCACGCCGTGTTCCGTATAGGCGACCACCCTTACTTCGATAATTTCGTTTTGCGAGGCAGCTTCGTGCTGCTCGTCGTACTGCTCCATCAGCTTGCTCATCTCTTCGGAGCCGGCGGCTTCTTCGGCAGCAGCGGTGGCTTCGGCATCGGCTGGAGATGAGGCAGCGACTGTTTTTGTTTCCGCGGCGGCGGGAGCTTGCTCCGGCTTAGCGTGCGACTCCGCGCCAGCGTCGCCGGTATTTGCGGAGGACTCCGGTGCTGCGGCGTTTTCCTGCGCAACGGGCGGCTCGGCCGCGCTTGCTTGTGCCGTGCTCACTTCATCGGGGCTGCTGTTCTGAGTTGGTTCTGAATCTGATGCGGGTGCAGCGGCGGCTGCTGAGGACTGGTTGTCGTGGTCGGGAAACATGGTTGTTGGCCTCCGGGAGATTACTTCTATTCTGTCCACCCCGGCTAAGCCGGGATCACGCAAAACGTCGATAAGATTCCTTGCGAATTCCCTGACAGGGTTTCTACAAGGAGGTTAACCGCTCAGCGGTCCTACGGGACAATGCTGCGGGCGTTTCGAGGCGCGCTGCAACCTTAAAAGGATACTCGCCGCCTTGCGCCTGTGTCAATGAAGCGGAACCAGTGAAAACAGGATGCCATCGTGGCAATAGTTCCCAGCTTGAATACATAGCGAAGAAGGGCTATCGCCATATCGTCTAGAAGCAGCGTAGAATGGCGGTAGCAAGGATTGCTCGCCCGCAAGAGGGCAGGAACTAGACGATGCCGAAGAAAAAACGGACCAAAGAAGAGGTTCCCAGCGTGGTTGAGGAGCTCGCCCAAATTATTGAGAAAGGGCTCGAGAGATTTCCGAAAGACGAGCGCAATGCGAGGCTGGACCGAATTCATCTCATCTTGTCGGGCGCCGGGAAACCGCGTCGCGGAACTTCCTCAGAGCGGCGCCAAACTCGGTTGAATCCTCCTGCCACCCGGCGGCGAGCAGGGCGATCTTGAAGCCGACCTCATCCCCTTCTTGATAAGCTCTGAGGATGTCCTGACGTAATCGAGCGGCACGATTCCTCTCCTGCGTATCCAGCTTTCTTCGGCGGGTGCCGCGGCTTCGTTCTTCTGCTTGTACATCGCGCAGATCGTTATCTTGCTGGGCTGGATCGTCGATAAACATGGGAATGATTAACGAAAAAGGAAGATGCAGTTTTATAACTTAAGGGCTGAGAATTCAAGCGCGGGCGCGGCCGGCTTGGGTGCGTTCGCGGCGGAAATCCGGTGCGGCGACTTCTATGGTGTGGCACATCTCGTATAAGCGCGAACGGGTGCGGTCGCTGATTCGGTCGGCAAGAGTCTCTCTGCGAGTCACTGCCAGCCTGCCGTTTGGCAACCTAGCTTCCTTCTCCTCAGACGAATCAAGATAGTTGCTCGTAATGATTGTGCAACGAGGGTGGCTAAGATCGCGGGAGCCTTCAATGTATCTTGTGTTCAGAATATATCCGATCGTGTCTCTAACCCAGTCAGAAGGCTTGATGCAACCGAGATCATCAATCACAAGGACCTCTACGGATAGAATAGGGGCCAGAAGGCGCATTTCAGTCGCTTCAGTTTCGGTGCTGTAACTCTGCTGGATCTCTCTCAGCAGCGCTCCATATTCGCAAAAATAGCCGCTGTGGCCACGCCTAACTAGTTCCTTCAATGCGGCTATCGCCAGATGGGTCTTTCCCACACCGGAGTTCCCCATGAACAAAAGTCCGGCTTGGTCACTTGCCGGATAATCGCGCACGAAGGACTGCGCAAAAAGCTTTGCCCGTTTCAACGATTCGGCCTGCAGCGACGAATAAGTTTTACCATCAGCTAGGTCGGTGACAAAACTCTCAAAATCGCAATGTTCGTAGCGTTTAGGGATGTGGGCGCGCTCGATGATGCGCTCGGAGCGTTCCTCCATGCCGCAGTCGCAGGCGACGGCGATTTTGCCGGCGGCACCATCGGGGCGGGGGAGGAGCTTCCAGCCTGTTCCTCTGCAGAGGGGGCAATTCTCGAGAGCCATGGGGACAGCATACGGTTGCGCGGGTTGGACGGCAAGGTGCCGGCTCTGGGAAAACTGTGGAAGGGTGGAGGCAGGAGAAGGAAGGCGGAGGAGAAAGACGGAGAAGAAAGACGGAGAAGAAAGACGGAGAAGAAAGACGGAGAAGAAAGACGGAGAAGAGCGGTCATCCTCGGAAGGATGACCCTACACGGAGCGGCCGGGCCGCGGAGCGGCGCGCACGATGGCGTGGGGTGATTCTTTCTCTTGCGAGCGTAGCGACGCGACGCGGGACAGCTCCTGCTGGACGACGGTGGCAAACTCGGTCATTTGGCGTTCCATTTCGACCATTTTTTCGCGCATGTTCAAAATGATTTCGATGCCGGCGAGGTTCACGCCCATATCCCGCGCGAGGGTCAGGATGACGTCGAGGCGCTCGAGATCGGAATCGGTGTAGAGGCGCGTATTTCCCTGCGAACGAGAAGGCTTGAGCAAACCGACGCGCTCGTAAAGACGCAGCGTTTGCGGGTGCAATTTATAAAGCTCCGCAACCGCGCTGATCATGTAGCCGGCTTTGGCTCGTTTTCTGGCTCGCTGTGGCATCTGTTGCACTCTCTACCAGAGGGGCACGATGTATCGTGCCCCTACATTCTCCGAAACTGGCGTGATGTTTCGCGCCGTCAAACTCCTGCTTTCGTGAACAAATCCTTGCGCGGATCCTCCGGCGCGATGGTCTCCAATTCTTTCATGAGATTGCGCACGCGCTCATCGGTTGGCTGCGGGACGATCACTTGGATCTCGACGTACTGGTCGCCGCGTGCGCCGGTTCGAGCGCTGGGCACGCCTTTTTCTTTCAGTCGCAAAGTCTTTCCGCTGTTTGTTGCCGGAGGAATGCGCACCAGCGAACGGCCATCGATCGTGGGCACTTCGACCTTGGCGCCGAGGGTGGCTTCCGTTACCGTGACGGGGACTTTGGTGTACAGATCGGCGCCGCGCCGCTCGAAAAAGGAATGCGGCTTCACGTCCACGCGCAAATATAGATCGCCTGGAGGCGCGCCCATCGTTCCGGCATTGCCTTTGCCGGGCACGCGGACGCGTGAGCCGCTGGCCACGCCCGCGGGAATACGCACATCGATGGTTTCCGTGCGGCGCAGGCGTCCTTCGCCGCTGCAGGTTGGGCAGACTTTGCGGATCTTGCCCGCGCCGCCGCAGCGCGTGCAGGGAACATTGAATTTCATCTTGCCTGCGGCTTGCTGAATCGTTCCCGAGCCGTGGCAGGTCGGACAAGTCTGTGCGGAGCCGACGGCGCCCGTGCCGTGGCAGGTGTCGCAGGTATCGAGGCGCGTGATGGTCAGTTTCTTGACGGCGCCGCGGACAGCGTCCCAAAAATCAATTTCGATTTGATATTCGAGGTCGCCGCCGGGTTCATGTTCGGGCTCACCGCTTGCGCCGCGGCCGCCGCCGCGGAAAAATTGGCTGAAGAGATCGCGGAAACTCGCTCCTCCACCCTGCGCGCCCGAGCCGCCGCCAAAATCAAAGCCCCCAAAATCGAAATTGACGCCTTCTTCGTCACGGCCTGGTCCGGCGCCTGGCCCTCCGGGAGGAATGTTGTCGCTGTAAAAGCCGTACTGGTCGTACATCTGGCGTTTTTTCGAATCGGAAAGAACGTCGTAGGCTTCCTGCAACTGCTTGAATTTTTCTTCGGAGGATTTGTCGCCGGGATTCAGGTCTGGGTGGTATTTGCGCGCGAGTTTGCGGAAAGCGGTGCGAATGTCTTTAGCGCCCGCTTTGCGCGGAACGCCGAGGAGGTCGTAATAGTCTTGTTTGGTTGATGTGGCCATGATTGAGATTCGTGCCTAATAAAAGTGTAGGGGCACGATATATCGTGCCCCTACGGTTGCCAGCCCTGGTTAGTTAGGCCGCTTGGATTCGTCCACGTCCACGTATTCGGCGTCGATGACGTCGCCGGGCTTTTTGTCCTGTGGGCCGCCGGTCGAGCCTGTACCGCCGCTCGGTCCAGCGCCTGCGCTGGCACCAGCGGCTTGCTCCGCGCCGGGCTGTGCTTGATTCGCCTTATAGAGAATCTCAGCAATCTTGTGCAAAGACTTCTCGAGGTTCTCGGTGGCGGAGCGCAAGCGAGCCGTGCCGCCTTCGGCGATGGCTTTCTTGGCATCCTCGATGGCCTCTTCGGCAGACTTGACGTCGGACTCCGCAATCTTCTCGCGGTTCTCGCGGACCATCTTCTCCGCCTGGTACATGATACCGTCGAGCCGGTTGCGCGATTCGACTTCTTCCATGCGGCGGCGGTCGTCTTCAGAGTGCGATTCGGCCTCGGCGCGCATCTTTTCGGCTTCTTCCTTGGTCAGGCCGCTCGAAGCAGTGATGGTGATTTTCTGCTCCTTGTTGGTGGCCTTGTCCTTGGCGCTGACGTTCAAGATGCCGTTGGCGTCGATGTCAAAGGTCACTTCGATTTGCGGCGTGCCGCGCGGCGCCGGGGGAATCCCGTCGAGCTTGAACTTGCCAAGCGAACGGTTGTCCGACGCGAACTTGCGTTCGCCCTGGAGAACGTGGATTTCCACTCCGGGTTGATTATCCGCAGCGGTGGAGTAGGTTTCGACTTTCCGCGTGGGAATCGTGGTGTTGCGCGGGATCTGGACGGTCATCACGCCGCCGAGCGTCTCGACGCCGAGAGAAAGCGGCGTCACGTCCAGCAGCAAGATGTCCTTCACTTCGCCCGCGAGCACGGCGCCCTGAATCGCAGCGCCAACCGCCACGACTTCGTCCGGATTCACGCCCTTGTGCAGCTCTTTTTCGCCGAAGAAGGTACGCACGATCGATTGCACCTTGGGGATACGCGTCGAGCCGCCAACCATCACGACTTCCTGAATGTCGTTCGGCGACATCTTGGCGTCTTCGAGAGCTTGCCTGACCGGCTTCATCGACTTGTCGAGCAAGTCGCCCATCAACTGCTCGAGCCGAGTGCGCGTCAGCTTCTGCTGCATGTGGATGGGGCCGCTCGCACCCGCCGTGATGAAGGGCAGGTTGATTTCCGTCTCCATCATTTGCGAGAGCTCGATCTTGGCCTTCTCCGCGGCTTCCTTCAGGCGTTGCAGGGCCATGCGGTCCTTGCCGAGGTCAATGCTGTTCTCTTTCTTGAACTCTTCAATCAGCCAGTCCACGATGCGCTGGTCGATGTCGTCGCCGCCGAGGTGAGTGTCGCCGTTGGTGGACTTCACCTCGACCACTCCCGCGCCAACTTCGAGCACGGAGATATCGAACGTGCCGCCGCCGAGGTCATACACGGCGATGGTTTCGTCGCTCTTCTTGTCGAGGCCGTAAGCGAGTGCGGCGGCCGTGGGCTCGTTGATGATGCGGACCACTTCGAGGCCGGCGATTTCGCCTGCCTGCTTGGTGGCCTGGCGCTGCGCGTCATTGAAATACGCGGGCACGGTAATCACGGCTTTGCCGACCTTTTCGCCGAGAAAATCTTCCGCGGCGGACTTCAGCTTGCCCAGAATCATGGCGGAAATCTGCGGCGGGCTGTAAATCTTGCCGAAGATGTCCACGCGCGCGTCGTCGTGGTCTCCCTTGACGACCTTGTACGGGATGCGCTTCATCTCTTCGCCAACCTCATCGTAGCGGCGGCCCATGAAGCGCTTGATGGAATACACCGTATTCTCGGGATTCGTCACGGCCTGGCGCTTCGCGACTTGCCCCACGAGGCGCTCTCCGCCTTTGGTGATGGCGACAACGGAAGGGGTCGTGCGCGCGCCTTCCTGGTTGGGGATCACCACCGGTTCGCCGCCTTGCATGACGGCGACTACCGAGTTCGTAGTCCCCAGGTCGATTCCTATAATCTTGCTCATCTTGGTTATTCCTTTCGGGTCTTTTCCTTTGGGAGCTATACCTTCCGGAAGCCGTCTAAATCACTGGCCACCCGGAAGCCGAGAAAACTGTGGGGGCCGAGGTCAATGGCGAGCTCCAGGTCCAATTCGCTGGGCAATATACAACTTGAGTGTGTCTCTGTCAAGTTTTCTTATAACAATAATAAGTGTTGAATTTTCAATATCTTATGTGCTTAAATCTATTTGATTGCCGGCTCGCCCATTCCAGGCTGCGGGGGCATGGTTCGCTTACCGTTAGAACCGAGCCCACGTATGGGAAGACTCGACAGAAGAAACTTGTGATAATCTGAGCCGGAAACTGCATCTCACAACAATAGGAAGGTAATTGCAGGAGGATCGCGTGAGTCGTCGTCTTGCGTTTGCAGCAGCACTTGTATTTGCCTTGATAGGCGCAGGTAGTCTAATCAGCCGGGGCATGCACCCCGTATCCGCAGCGCGCATCGGCGCCAAGCCGGCGGCGCGCCCCTCACCTGAGGCGAGGCCCGCTGCGGTTGTGAGCGAGGCAAGTCCCGCTTTGGAGGTTGCCCCCGAGAGCGCAAGCAGCGAACCAGCGACTCCGCGAACATCCGAGAGTCCGCGCGAATCGCGCCGCGCTGCACCGCAACCCGCCGCTGCTGAATCGGTCGGTGGCGTGAACGACATCGATCCACACAAAGCCTTTGGTTCCAAGAGCGCCCCGGTGGTGATGGAAATCTTCAGCGATTACCAGTGCCCTGCGTGCAAGACTCTCTTTCTGACGACCAACCGGCAGCTCATGGAGAGTTACGTGAGCACCGGCAAGGTCTTCTTGATTCATCGGGATTTTCCGCTGCCCATGCACGCGTATTCGCGGGTCGCGGCGCGTTACGCGCGCGCTGCCGCGGAGATCGGAAAGATTGAGCCAGTGGAGAAGTCTCTGTTCGAGAATCAGGAGAAGTGGGAGCAGACCGGCGATGTGGATGGCACGGTCGCCGCCGTGCTCACCTCCGCGGAAATGACCAAGGTGCGCGCCTTGGTCAAGGGCGGAACGCTCGAGCCTCTTATCGACAAGGATTATTCGCTCGGACAGATGTACCGCGTGAACCAGACGCCTACTTCGGTTTTCCACTCCAAGGGGCAGACCTATCCATATTCGGGCGTGATGAGCTACGAAATTCTGCGCCAGTTTCTGGATCAGCTGCTGAGCCAGAAATAATAAGATTTCTCGACCCGTTAGATGAAAATCATTTCATGATGCAATCGAGCCCGCTCAACGTCCGCCGCGCCATCATCTGGATCGGGCGTCTGGTCCTCGGCGGCCTCTTCATTTACGCAGGCTACTCGAAGGCATTCCAGCCAAACAGAAACTTGTGGCCTTTTTTCATTCTGAAATTTTCCGTATCCATGAACCTCTCGAACTTCGCGCTCCAGGTGGCAGCGTTCAAGATGCTGCCAGCGTGGGGAGTGCAATTCGTGGCCCACACGCTGCCGTTTGCTGAAATCATACTGGGGGTCCTGCTTCTGATTGGCTGGCGCCTGCGCATCTGGGCTTCGCTGCTTACGCTGCTGATGCTCGGGTTTTTCGTTGCTGTTTTGCGCGCTTACGCCCTGCACATGGACATCAATTGCGGTTGCTTTGCGACGCCCGAGCCGATCAATCTGAGGAAAGTGTTGGAGGACGCCGCGCTTTCGGGACTCGCGCTACTCATGACCATTTTCGCTTTTATGGAAGCCCGTCAGCCGCATCCGTGGACGGCCGCAGAAAAAGCGTAGCAGAAAAAGCGTAGGCTCGCTTCGCGCGCGAGGACTGCGTAGACTGGGAACAAGCGCCGTTCATGAAGACTCTTTCCGAATATCTGAAGTTGGCGGAAGTTGCGCACGGGCATCTCTGCGCGGGGCAAGTGCTGGGCGTGCGGCTGGCGATGCTCGGGCTGCAAGAGCTGGGGATAGAAGACCCGATCGCGGAGCGGAAGCGCATCGTGACGTATGTGGAGATCGACCGCTGTGTAACGGACGCGGTCGCGCTGGTGGCGAATTGCAGGCTGGGGAAGCGCGCGCTGAAATTCCGCGACTGGGGGAAAGTGGCGGCGACGTTTGTTGATTTGCAGACGGGCCGCGCTGTGCGCATAGCTGCTAAGGAATCCTCGAAGCAAGTCGCCCGCGAGATGTTTCCTGAAATGGCAAAGGATGCTGGCCAACAAAAAGCGTACGCCGCGCTCTCCGACGAAGTGCTCTTTGACAAGCAATGGGTAAAGGTCGAGGTACAACCCGAAGACCTGCCTGGGTTCAAAGGTCCGCGCGTGGTCTGCGCTGAATGCGGCGAAGGCATCAATTTCAAGCGCGAAGTCGTCGTCGGTGGCCGCACGCTCTGCCGCGCCTGTGCCGGCGAACGTTATTATACGCCCTCGGTCTGACGTTCTCATGCTTGTCCGAATGAAAAGATCGATCTCCGTGGCGGTTCTGTTGCTATCTGTATGTCAGCAGTGTGTACCGCAATCTTCCTTACCGCAATCGGACCGGGCTGCACTTGAGGATGATCTTCGCGAAGCTGTCGTTCGCTACCAAATCGCAAAATGGGTTCTGAACGCGAAGGTCTACTTCGTACAGATCAATGGCAAAGACCCCAGCATTACATTTCTTCAGAGGTTTCAGGACATTGCCTGGCCCGTAAAGAGAAAGTCACAATCGCGTCAAGAAAAAAACGTAGTCGGGTGGGTAGTTGACAAAAAGACCAAACAGATCGGCGTCGTCTTTGATACTGAAACTATCCACTGGATCTCCGAAGGTAGAGTGGATGTTGAAGGGGGATACTTTTGCGGCGCTCTTTGCGCCGCTTCGGGCACATACCACGTAGAGATGAAGGGCAGCCATTGGGTCGTGACCGGCTACGACGTGTCGCTAGTTTCATAGTTTTCTTTGAAGAGGAGGGCAATATTTCTAGTTCTGCGGCGAGTCAGCCGATGCGATAGAATTGTCTTTTGATGCTAAGCCTGCCACCCATCACGTTGCGACTGCGCGGCTGGAAACTGATTGACCGCGTGGCGATCGCATTTCTTCTGCTTTGTTCGATTGCGCTGGGGGCGGCCTGCGGATTGCTCTTTGTTTACGCGAGCGACTTGCCGGAAATTCGCGCGCTCGAAACGTATCGTCCCACGGTTGTCACCGAGGTCTATGCCGACGACGGGCAACTCGTCGGCAGCTTCGCGCTCCAGCGGCGCATTCTGATGACCTACGAGCAGTGCCCCAAAGTTCTCTA
>Ga0209166_10003707_pt1 | contig 10913 bp, 12 predicted proteins | sample Coa_R1_3_FD_187151 | JGI IMG/M metagenome (GOLD analysis project Ga0209166, IMG submission 187151) | Surface soil microbial communities from Centralia Pennsylvania, which are recovering from an underground coalmine fire - Coalmine... | ecosystem: Environmental > Terrestrial > Soil >... | reverse complement strand
GAGCGGCTCGTCCATCAGGAACGCCTGCGGGTGGCGGACGATCGCGCGACCCATGGCGACCCGCTGGCGCTGCCCGCCCGAGAGCTCGCGCGGCTTCTTAGCGAGCAGCTCCTCGATCCCGAGCAGTGACGCGACCTCCCGCACACGCTCGCGCGCGTCGCTCGTCTTCAGCCGCTGCATGCGGAGCGGGAAGGCGATGTTGTCGCGAACGCTCATGTGCGGGTAGAGGGCGTAGTTCTGGAAGACCATCGCTACGTCGCGGTCGGAAGGCTCGACGTCGTTGACGACGCGCCCGCCGATCCGGATCTCGCCCTCGGTGAGCGGCTCGAGGCCTGCGACCATGCGCAGCGCCGTCGTCTTGCCGCACCCGGACGGGCCGACGAAGACGACGAATTCACCGTCCTTCACCTCGAGGTCAAGCGACGACACCGCCTTCGTGCCGTCGGCGTAGACCTTCGTGAGGTTCTCGAGCGCTATCTCTGCCATCGAGCCCGCCGTCCGCAGACGTAACGCCAATCTACTAGGATCGCGCCGCGATGGAAGTCGTGGTTGGGCAACCACGTCGGCGGCGCTGGGCCAACCTCCTCGAGGAGCGGCGCTTCCTCGCGCCCGCCCTGATCAGCCCCGCGGTGATCTTCATGGTCGTCGTGGTCGGCGTGCCACTGGGTTGGGCGATCTACCTCAGCTTCACCGACGCGATCGGCGGGTCGCTGAGCGGCCGGTGGGTCGGGATCGACAACTTCACGAACGTCTGGCACGACCAGAACTTCCGCAACGCGCTCGAGAACACGCTGATCATCACCGGCGCATCGCAGGTGATCGTCGTCGTCGGTGCCGCGATCCTGTCGCACTTCCTCGTCCGCGAGTTCCGCGGCAAATGGATCTTCCGGTTCCTGATCCTGCTTCCCTGGGCGGCGCCGGTCTCGCTCGCCGTCCTCGGCTGGCAATGGATTCTGGACTCGCTGTTCAGCGTCCTCAACTGGACACTCGCGCAGCTGCACCTGGTGAGCTCCCTGAACCCGCCACAGTGGCTCGGCGAGACGAACCTCGCGCTGCTCGCGATCATCTTCGTGCACGCCTGGCGCATCCTGCCGTTCGCGGTCGTGATCTTCATCGCCGGCCGCGCCTCCATCCCGACGGAGGTCGAGGATGCGGCCAAGATCGACGGCGCGAGTGCGCTCAAGAAGCTCTGGTACATCGACTTGCCATTGCAGTTGCCGATCGCGCTCGTTGCCGTCCTGTTCGGCATCGTGTTCACCGCCGCCGATCTCACCGTCGTCTTCGTGCTCACGCATGGCGGGCCGTTCAACTCGACGCAGGTGCTGACGACTTGGGCGTTCCAGGTAGGGATCGAGTCGGGCTCGCTGGGCCAGGGAGCCGCGATCTCGCTCTACCTCTTCCCGCTGCTGGCCCTGGTCAGTGTGCTGATGCTGTTCTTCGCGCGAAGGGCCCAGGTGAGTTAGTTGCCTTTTGCATGGCCCAGGGGCGTCGGCTGGCGGAAGGTCAGCACGTACCTCGTCGTCGGCCCGTTCGCGATCGTGCTCGCGTTCCCCTTCTACTGGATGCTGACGACGATGTTCAAGTCGGACTCCGACCTCTACACCGCCGGTCACACGCCGTACACGTTCAACCATCCCGACGGCAGCATCGGCTGGCCGTGGCAAACGGGGACGACGAGCCACCTCAGCTTTCTCTTCCACCAGACGCAGTACCCGACCTGGGTCGTGAACACGCTGCTCGTCGGCCTGGCGGTGGTCGCGATCACCCTCGTCTTCGCCCTGCCGGCTGGGTATGCGCTCGCCCGTCTGGCAGGAGGCTGGGGCCAGACCGCCGGAGTCGGCATCTTCCTCGTCTACCTCGTCCCGCCGACGCTGCTCTTCCTCCCGCTCTCGCGGCTGATCGCACAGCTGGGGCTCCAGGACACGTTGTGGTCACTGATCCTCGTCTACCCGTCGTTCACGATCCCGTTCGCGACCTGGCTGTTGATGGGGTTCTTCAAGACGATCCCACTGGAGCTCGAGGACGCGGCGCTCGTGGACGGGTGCTCGCGGCTGAAGGCCCTCGTCCGGATCGTGTTCCCCATTTCGCTCCCCGGGATCCTCACTGTCGTGATCTTCGCGTTCTCACTGTGCGTGAACGAGTTCATCTACGCGTTCACGTTCACGTCGAGCACGGGCGAGCGCACGATCTCCGCCGGCGTCCCGAACGAGCTGATCGTCGGTGATGTCTACCACTGGCAGGCGCTAATGGCCGCCTGCCTGATCCCGGCCGTGCCGCTGGCGCTCCTCTACAACACGTTCCTCGACCGCTTCATTAAGGGCTTTACGGGGGGTGCGTTCCGCTAGGGACCGGCAACGGAGGAGAAAGGAGGCAAGCGATGGCACAGTCGAAGGACTCATCCGGCCCCGGCCGGATGACGCGCGGCGACCTGTTGCGCAGAGGCGCTGCAGGAGCGACTGCGCTCGGAGTCCTAGGCCCGGCGCAGTATGCGTTCGCAGGACCGATGAAGTACAAGCACAAGCAGCTCAAGGGGGACCTGAAGATCCTCCAATGGGCGCACTTCATTCCTCCGTACGACGTCTGGCTCGACAACACCTACATCAAGCAGTGGGGCGAGAAGAACGACGTCCAGGTTCACATCGACCACATCAACAACACGCTCCTCTATACGACCGCGACGGCGGAGGTGGCGGCCCAGAGCGGGCACGACCTGTTCCAGTTCCTGTCGCCGCCATCGTCGTTCCAGAAGCAGGTCATCCCCCTGAACGACATCGTCCAGGAAGTCACGCGGAAGCTCGGCACGATGACCGACGTTGCGTACCGCAGCACCTACAACCCGAAGACGAAGACGTTCTTCGGCTTCGCCGACAACTATGTGCCGGACCCGATCCACTTCCGGCACGACCTCTGGAATGACATCGGCATCGGGCCGAGCACATGGGACAACGTCCTCAAGGCGGCGCCCAAGCTGAAGGCCTCCGGGCATCCGATCGGATTCGGATTGTCGAACGAGCTCGATTCGAACATGTTCCTGCGCTCGCTTATGTACTGCTTCGGCGGCGCCGAGCAGACGGCCCACAACACGCCGAACATCAACACGAAGCAGAACATCGAGGCGCTGAAGTACATGCGCTCGCTGTTCAAAGCCGGCGAGACGGACGAAGTGTTCGCCTGGACGCCAGCGTCGAACAACCAGGGCTACCAAGCCGGGCGCCTCTCGATCGCGCTGAACGCGATCTCGATCGCCCGTGCACTCGAGTCCGCCAACTCACCCCTCTCGGACGTCACCTGGATCTGGCCGATCCCCGGTGGGCCAGGTGGACGGCTCGGCAACGAGCACGTGATGGGCGTCTACGTGATCTGGAAATTCGCGCAGAACAAGGCGGCGGCGAAGAAGTACCTCGTCGACCAGCAGCTCGCCTACGCGCAGCACTTCATCCAGAGCGAGTTCTACAACTTCCCCGCCTGGACGGGGGCGATCAAGGGCGGGTTCACGACCATTCACAAGCTCTGCGCTCAGGACAAGCACAAGCCGCTCGGCAAGTACTCGATCCTCGCGACGATCGCCGAGAAGTACACGACCAATCCGGGTCATCCGGGCTTTGCGAACGCCGTCATCGACGAGTCGTTCAACACGTTCCTGATCCCGCAGATGTTCGCGCAGGTCGCACAGGACAAGATGACGCCTCAGGACGCGGCGAAGGCGATGCAGGGCCAGTACATGACCCTGTATCGCAAGTGGAGGAACCAGGGCCTGATCTGAGCTCAGCGGCGGCCGGGGGAGGCCAGGCTTCCCCGGCCGTTAGGCCCCGCCGTGCTCACGCCTCGAAACTGAGCAGGCCGTCGAGCGTCTCGCGCCCCGGCGGATCATGCGCGCCGAGCCGTCCGAGACGAGCAGCGCCGCCGGCCTCGGTGCGCCGGAGCCGCCGATGATCCACGAGCCGCGTCATGTACGCGCGTGGGATCGCGGCGGCCATGTTCGATGAGGACCGGCTTAGGCCAAGTGGGCGAGGCGTCTCATACCTGTGGCTGCGGCGATGATCGGCACGGCGGCAAGTGCGAGCAGGTGCTCGTGACGCAGCTGCGGCAGGTCATGCAGCAAGCGGTCGCGGTAGGGCGTGTTCGGCGGCAGCGGGCCGGTGGTGATCAGCGTCGTTAGGCCGAGGCGCTTGGTCATTTTGAGGCACCTTTCAGCGGGTTACTGCGAACCGTGCCGGCCGACCTCTCCGCCCCGCATCGCAGTGGCCACGACGCGGTGTACGGCTTTCTACGCAATGTCACCCGCGCAGAGACGCGCGAGACGCATTCACCTTGTCTTGCCGGCGACTAGTTCTTCGAGCGCGCGCAGTTGCTGATGGATCGAGCCGCAGACCTGTTCGCAGAGTTCGAAGACGCTGTCGTCGGCGATCGAGTAGTAGACGTGGTTGCCCTGTTTGCGCCGCGCTAGTAACCCTGTGTCGGCAAGCAGGGCGAGGTGTTTGGAGACGTTCTGCGCTGAGGCGCCAAGGGCATCGGCGAGTTCGCTGACGGTGGCGTCGCGGTTGCGTAGCTGGTCGAGCAGCCGGATGCGCATCGGCTCTGCGATGGCGCGGAAGCGGCGCGCGATCAGGTCGGCGAGGTCATCGGGTAGAGGATGCGGCAAATCTGTCATAGGAATAAACTATCTAGTTGAATAGTTGTAGAGTAGCAGTTGTCAGACGCTAACAGAGGGAGGTTGAGATGACCCGGAACATGAGTACTCTGGATCGCTGGCTGCGCGGCTTGCTGGTTGGGCCGGCGGCGATCGTCGCCGCCGTCTTCGTCGGTGTGGGTTCGCCGGCCGGGATTGTCCTGCTGGTCTTTGGCGTGGTCATGGCGGTGGCAGCCGTCGTCGGCGTCTGCCCGCTGTACGCGCTTTTGCATGTCGACGGCCGCGGCCGCACGCCGCTGCCTCACTAACCCAGAAAAGGGAGTTGAGAACGATGGATGTGACCATGGACACCTTCGAGCAGGATGTGATCGAGCGCTCGCACGAGCTGCCGGTCGTGGTCGACTTCTGGGCCGCTTGGTGCGGCCCCTGCCGGATGCTCGGACCGGTGCTGGAGCGCGAGGCAGAGGCACGCGCCGGTCAGTTCGAGCTGGTCAAGGTCGATGTCGAGTCGGAAGCGAACCTGGAACTCGCCGCCCGCTACCAGATCCAAGGCATCCCGGCCGTGAAGGCGTTCCGAAATGGCCAGGTCACGCGCGAGTTCGTCGGCCTGCCGCCTCCCGTAGCGGTCGCACAATTCCTGGACGAGCTGACCGGCCCTTCTGCCTCCGAGCAGCTCGTCGACGAGCTGTCAGCGGCCGGCGAGCTGCCCGAGGTCGTTGCAGCGCTCGAGGCCGACGACCAGGAGCGAGCCCTCGAGCTGCTCGTCAACGAGATCGGCTCCGCACAGGGCGAACGACGCGAGTGGTTGCTTCGGCTCACCGTCGGCCTGTTCGGCGAACTCGGCATCGAGCATCCCGTCAGCATCCGCTACCGGCGGCAACTCGCCGCCAGCCTCTACTAATGGCCGCCCAGACAGCCCCGACACCGACCGTACGGACGAAGGAGTTCGAATTCCCGGTCTCGGTCGAGTGGATCGAGGGCAAGCTCGTCGCCGCCATGGTCGAGGGCAAACAGCTGATCGGGATCGCCGCACCACCTGTGTTCCGCGGCACCCACCCAGCCGTGTGGAGCCCCGAAGACTTTCTCGTCGCCTCAGCAGCCTCGTGTCTCGCCGTCACCTTCGCTGGTCTCGCCGCGCGCGAGGGCCTCACGGTGACACACCTTGCCGTGGACGGCAACGGCGTCTGCGGCCAACGCGACGACGGCCGCTTCGGCTTCACGCGTATGCAACTGATCGCGCGAATCGAGACTGATCCAGCCGACCACGACAAAGCCCGAGTGCTGGCTGAGAAGGCGGAAGCAACGTGCCTGATCGCCGCCTCCCTCGACCTGCCCGTCGAGACCGTGATCAAAACCGAAGCCCCGGGAGCAGCCGAGCGGTGAGGAAGGACGAGTCGACGGTCGAAGCGCCATCGCCCCTTGAAGCAACCCCGTCGTCGTCTCGAACGCTGCTGGCGGTGCACGACGCCCACTGCGCCGTCGCCCGCACGAGCGAGATCGTCGGCCTGAAGTGGACGCTGGTGATCGTGCACGATCTTTCCGAGGGGCCGCGCCGCTTCAGCGAGCTCGGACACGCCTGCCCGGGGATCAGCCCACGGACGCTCTCCGAGCGCCTGCACATGCTCGAACGCGAGGGCGTCGTCGTCAGGTGCGCCTACCACGAGCATCCACCCAGGGTCGACTACCGGCTGACCGACAAAGGCAGGGCGCTGCTTCGGATCACCGCTGAGATGCGGCGCTTCGGCCAGGACTGGCCCTGCACCCGACGCCCGCCAGGAGGAAACACATGAGTGCCACAGGACAAATATTCACCGAAGCCACGCCCACCGCGCGTTCCTCCGCCTCTGAGCTGCTCGGCAGCCTTCCGGTCACGATCGACGGCTACCGGCTCCGACGAGGCGACCAGCACGTCTCCGGCGGCTGGGTCAGACCCAGCACCGTCATCGAACTGCACGGGGGCGGCTTCCAGGGCGAAGGCGAGGACGTCAGTTACGACATCGCAGACCACGACGCACTGGCCGCCGCCGCGCCGCTCGGACTCGCGGGGAGCTACACGCTCGACTCGTTCTCGCGGCGGCTCGACCAGCTACCGATCTCACCTTTCCACGCCCGTGCCCACTCCGCCTACTTCCGCCGCTGGGCCTTCGAGAGCGCCGCCCTCGACCTCGCTCTCTGCCAGGCCGGACTCTCACTCGGCGAGGCGCTCGACCGTCCCTACCAACCCGTCCGCTTCGTCATCTCGACCCGCCTCGACCCCCGGCTCTGGCTCGAGATCGACCCGGCGATCGAGCTCAAACTCGACCCCACACCCGACTGGACGGATGTGTTCATGGACGCGCTCGCAGCCACCGGCCGCGTCCGCATCCTCGACTTCAAAAGCCATCACCTCGGCTCCAAACTCCGGCAACCCGCAAACCCCGACCTCTACCGCCGCGTCATTGAACGCTTCCCCGACGCGATTATCGAAGACGTCGTCCTCACCGACCAAACGCGCCAAGCGCTCCTTGGTGCCGAGCAGCGCCTCAGCTGGGACAGCCCCATCCACTCAATCGCCGACACCGACGCCCTCCCCCTCCGGCCCAACTACCTCAACATCAAACCCTCCCGCTTCGGCACTATCCGCGCCCTGTTCGACTGCCTCACCGAATGCGAACACCGCCACATCACCTTCTACGGCGGCGGCCACTACGAACTCGGGCCCGGACGCCGCCAAATCCAAGCGCTCGCCAGCCTCTTCTACCCCGACGCACCCAACGACGTCGCACCACCCGCATACAACGAACCCACACCCCGACCCGGTCTTCCGCCAAGCCCGCTCGATCCACCAGCGCAGCCAAGGAGCAACGGTTTCTGAGAGTGCGAACCAGAACGGCTGTGCTCCTTCGGCCAACGCTCCGAACGACCCCACTCGGGTAGCGGTCGGGGTCTGCCAGCATTGCGGCGTCGGGCTGTGTCTCGACCATCTTGTCGAGGCGCATGCGTACCGGGTCGGCGGCACCGTGTATGGCTGCGGTCATGATCTGCCGACGCCGAAACAGCTCCAGGAGGTGCCGGCTGGGATCGCTCACGGGTCTCGCCGCGTCGGCGTCGCAGTCAGGTGACGACAATCGATGCCGATCCCGTCTACGTGGGGCAGATCAAGCTTGCGCAGCTGGCGAAGGCGCTCGGCCACCCGGCCGGTGTCCGCATCCTGCAGCTGTTATTGAACAGGGACGCCTGCTGCGGCGAGATTGTCGATGAGTTGCCGCTCGCGCAGGCGACCGATTCCCACAGCGCTTGCGCTCGACCGCTCAGAGCACGCGCCTTTCAAGGTCTCGGCATCAGCTCGCACGAGCCAGACGGCGAAAACACGCCGGTGCCGCTCAACGACGCAGGGGTGGAACGATCACGACCGGGCATGGGGCGTGGTGGGCGCACTGCTGACTGACCGAGCCAAGCAGCAGCCCGACGAAGCCACTATGCCCGCGACTGCCGACCACGAGCAGATCGGCGCCCTCTGCCTGCTTGAGAAGGGCGGCTGCCGGCCTTCCTTCAATCACGCGCTGCTCGACCCGCACGCCCTCAAGCGCCGGGCCGAGCCCGTCGACGGCGGCAGCGAGGCTGCGCTCGGCGTGCACACGAGCCTGGTCGAGCGCCTCGGTCGTCGCGACGGCCCAGCCCTCGCCAGCGTACAGACCGGCAGGGTACTCCCAGACAGCGACAGTCTCAAGTTGCCCGTTACGAAACCTTGCTTCCTCGGCCGCGAACCGCAACGCCTGCAGCGAGCCCTCCGACCCGTCCACCCCGACCACGATCCTCCCCATCATCCGGCCTCCTGTTCGAGGACTTCCCCCGCAACGATCGCGCGTGCGCCGTGTGGCTCTTTGCTAAGCGATATTGCCAGCGCTCGCTGCTACGACTAAGGAGATGACCATCACCGAACCGCAACGCGAATGGAGTGCCGGTCGCACCCGCGAGCCCGGAGCGACGGAGCCGGGCGTGCGGGGATGCCCGGTCTGGCCCTACTGAGACGACATCCACCGGTTGGCGCGGCAGCTGTGCCGGCATCGTGAGGACGCCGAGGACGTGACCCAGTCGGCGTGGGTGAAGGCGGCGAGCATCTGGACAGCTTCCGGCGAGGTCGTGCCGTGGACGCTCGCGCGTGCCGGGCGCACGTGGCCAGCCGGGCACATGAGGCTGATCGCTGGCGTGTTCCTCAGCCGCACCGGCGACGACATTGACGGCATCGACGCGATATGGCCTACGCCAAGCTCACGTTTCAGTAGCAGGTTTGCCGAACGCGACGCGATGCTTCGGCGGGCGTCCGGCCCACACTGTGATGGTCGCCCCCATCTCGATCAAGTGTCGTCCGCGGCCAAGATACTGCTCGGCGCGAACTGTGTAGAGGTCGCTGACCGGCCCGCCGGGGCGCCATGACAACCAGGCGAAGGTCGTCCCGCTGCCACAGTTGCCGCCGCGTCCCTTGTTGTAATCATGTTCCCGGCCGGGGTGTGCGCCGGATCGCGGTGATGACGGGGTCGGTCGCGCGGCTAACCAACACGACCAGGCGTTCGATCCACGGCCGGCCAAGCATGGTTACGAGGGTCGCCGAAGCGAGACCAACGAGGACGCTCGCCCCGAGATCGGCCGGGAAGTGAACACCGACGAACACACGGTCGAGGGCGATCGCCGTCGCCGCCACGACGAGGAACGCCCCTAGGGGTCGGCTGAAGGCGAGCACGGCGAAGGCAACCGCGAAAGCGACCGTTGCGTGATCGCTGGGGAAGCCGTTGTCCCGCGCGTGCTTGATCAGGAGCACGGTTTGCCTGGGATGCCCTACGAATGGCCGCTGGTCATACCAAACCTTACTCAGCACAACATTGGTGGCGAGGCCGACCAGAGCCGACAGGCCAGCGGATGCCGCCGCCATCTTCCAGCGCAAGGCCCCTCCAGGACGGGCCAGAAGCCAGAGACCCCCGGCCACCACCACCAGAACGACGATCGCCCAGGCGTTGAAGATTTCAGCCGCGTCCTGCCCGGAGTCGCTTGCGCGGGTCGCGCTGTTCAACCAGTGAAAGATCGTCCAATCCACCGCAGCGTCACTGCCCGCCGTCGGTTGGTTCCCCAGCTCCCTGATCGAGGGGCCAAAACGATAGTTGCTCCAACGCGACGGCTAGTGCCGGTCGACGACGAAGAGTAAAGGCTTGGCCCACAGAGCCCAGCAGTCGTTGTTCCATCCACTCGAGTGATCGGTGGTTCGTCCCACTCTCGCTCCGACCGCTCACCCTGTCTCGTCCCGCCGAAGGACGGCGTCTCGTCCGGACATCAAAACGGGCGGACGTCCAAGATGTCGCCCTCATCGCGGCTGTTGTCGAGTTTCCCAGGTCGCGGCCCCGGACGTCGGCGCAGACTCATCCGGTTGCGCCCTTCAAGCTGCACCTTTAGGTCGCTCAGCGTCGTTTCGTCAACCAGGATCGTCGGCAATCTGATCCCGTCGCGTCCGGAGGAGCGGAGAGATCGCAGCAAGCGCAGCACTGCCGTAATTGTCGACCGCGGGCATAAGCGGCGGCCGAAGGTTTTGTCAGCAGCTGCTCACATTTGCTTCGCTGTGATGCTCTCCGCTGAGGCGTCCGGCGATTAGGGCTGCTGGTTGCCGATAAGTCTGAGGAACCTCGCTGCGATCGGCGCGGCGGTTTCGCCGCCGATACCGCCGTCTTCGACGATCACGGCGAAAGCGATGTCGCCACGGAAGCCGATGAACCATGCGTGGGTGGGTGGCGGCGTCCCGCTGCCGTACTCGGCCGTGCCGGTCTTGCCGTAGACGGGCGCCCCGGCGAGGTTGGCAGCCGTTCCGGTTCCGCTGGTGACGACGAGGCGCATGAGCTGATGCAAGCTTGCATCGACGCTGGGTGACAGTGGAGGCGAGCTCGCCGCCGACGGTGGCGAGTGCGGGTTGGTTACGAGCGCGGGTGGGTGCCAACGACCGCTGGCGACGGCGCCGGCGGCGAGCGCCATGGCCAGCGGTGAGGCGAGCACGCGGCCCTGGCCGATCATGTCGGCGGCGTGCTCGACGGGATCGGCCGTCGTCGGCACCTGGCCGCTGGCCGTGGCGACGGGGAGTGTCCAGTGGCGTCCGATGCCGAGTAGGCGGGCTGCTCGTGTGAGTTGAGCGGCCGTGATGCGGTCGGCCAGGCTGATGAACGCTGTGTTGCACGACCTGGCGAAGTCCTCGGCGAAGCTGGTTGCCCCGAAGGCTTCCCCTTCGAAGTTCTTGAACCGCTTGCCGTCGACGACGATGCTCGGG
>Ga0209166_10003703_pt1 | contig 10928 bp, 11 predicted proteins | sample Coa_R1_3_FD_187151 | JGI IMG/M metagenome (GOLD analysis project Ga0209166, IMG submission 187151) | Surface soil microbial communities from Centralia Pennsylvania, which are recovering from an underground coalmine fire - Coalmine... | ecosystem: Environmental > Terrestrial > Soil >... | reverse complement strand
ACCGAACGCGGGTTGACGCTCGATTGGCTCCGAGAAGAGCTGGCTCGCCCTTCCATTGATCCACAGAAGCAAACTTCGGAAGAAATAGTATCCGTGCAGCAGCTTGTGGACGCATGGGGTAACGGCCAGGCAGCTGCCTTCGCCAGAATGTTTTCCACCGATGGGCAGTTTGTGGATACTCGAGGCGCTCTTTGGATTGGCCCCGCGCAGATCCATGAGGCTGCAAAAATCATTTTCACCGCGCAGGGGTGGGCCAGGACACTGGGAAAAATCGAGGACGTGCAGTTTGTGGGCAGCAAAGCCGTACTGGTCACGCTGGCATGGGAATCCACCGATCAACTTGAGAAACCAAATCCGGGCTGTGTTCGCATGACTGTCATCCTCACCCAAAAACCGGAAGGCTGGAGCATCGCGCGCGTCCAAGCCACCGGGCTTCAACAGCAATCCCGTTCGGCCGGGCTTTGATCCCTCGATCCGGTGTTCCCGGGCAGTACTAGAGCACCCCGTGCCATCCTGGACGCAAGAGTGCCAGAATCAGGGCCGCTTCCTTGACTTGCTGCTCGCGCGACGGAATAATGATAAAGCATGAGCGTTAGTATCGGAGGCGTGGAAGACGTGTTCCTCGATGTGAAAGAACTCGCGGTTCGGAAGTTGCGCATCCGTAAGACCTACGCCCCCGGTAGCATCGATTTCCATTCGTCGGAGATCAAGCAGGTTGCTCCTCTGGAAGTCACTGCCACGGCAGAGCTGCTCGAGGGCCAGATTCGCATCGAGGGGCACCTCGAAACAAAGATTGAAATGGTTTGTGCCCGTTGCCTTGAACCGGTTGTCGAAGACGTGAACCGCTCTTTTGACCTGTTTTATGCTCCCTTACCCATGGGCGCCAAGCCAAAGGAGGACCGGCTCAAGGATGACGATACAGAGATTGGCTTTTTTGAAGGAGATGGCCTCTTTCTGGCGGATGTGTTGAGAGAACAGGTGCTGTTGGCGCTGCCCCTGAAGGTCATTTGCCAAAGTGACTGTCGGGGATTGTGCCCAAACTGCGGTGCTAATCTGAACCACGAGGAGTGCCGCTGTGAGACCCACGCGACGGATCCGCGGCTGGCTCCCCTCGCGCGCCTAAAGCAGGACTGGCTGAAAAAACAATAGTTTCCAGGGCCGAAAGCCCATACAATCCGCCCACTGCGGCGGGAACGAGGAGTATTGCTATGCCTAACCCCAAAAGACGGCATTCGAAGAGACGGACGAGCACCCGGCGAGCCCACGACTTCCTGGAGAAGCCCGCGCTCGGCGAATGCCCGAATTGCCACGAAACCAAGCAGCCCCACCAGGCTTGTCCTCACTGTGGCTACTATAAGGGCCGCGCCGTGCAAGACAAGTCGGCCTGACGCTATCCCTTTCTCCCGGGTCCCATTCAGGAATCGGCGGTCAGATAATCCGATGATTACAATTGCTGTTGACGCCATGGGCGGTGACAATGCGCCCCGCCCCGAGGTTGAAGGCAGTGTCCTGGCTGCCCGTGAGTTGGGCGTAAGAGTCATGCTGGTCGGACAGCCTAATGTTGTTCGGGCGGAGCTGGCCAAACATGCAGCGCCCAGCTTGCCCATCGAGATTGTCCCGGCAAGCGAAGTGATCACCATGGAAGACCACCCGGCTCAGGCCTTTCGGCGGAAGAAAGACAGCTCGGTGCACGTCGCGACACGTCTCGTGCGTGAAGCCAAGGCCGACGGCCTGGTCAGCGCTGGGAATACCGGGGCGGTGATGACGGTTGCTAGGTTTTTGCTTGGCACTCTGGAATCGGTTGACCGCGTGGCGCTTGCTGCTCCGTTTCCGAATGCCAAGGGCGGCGTTTCCGTCCTTTTGGACGTCGGCGCCAACGTGGATTCCAAACCGGAGCATCTGGTGCAATTCGCGGTGATGGGCGAAATCTACTACCGGGCGACTTTTGGCAATCGCCGGCCGCGTGTCGGTTTGTTGTCCGTCGGTGAGGAAGAAATCAAGGGCAATGAACTCACCCGCGAAGTCTATACGCGTCTGAAAAAGCTTCCCGTCCATTTTGTCGGCAATGTCGAAGGCGGGGATCTGTTCTCCGGAAACGTGGACGTGATCGTGAGCGATGGCTTCGTCGGCAATATCGCCCTGAAAATCTGCGAAGGGCTCGCCCTCCAGATTTTTGGCTTGCTGAAAAAGTCGATTCAAAGCTCTCTTGCATCCCAGGTTGGCTTCCTTTTTTCGCGCGGCGCCTTGAAGGGTTTGAAGAAAACAATCGATTACACCGAGTACGGCGGCGCGCCTCTCTTGGGTGTGCGCGGCGTTTGCGTGATTGGCCACGGACGCTCCAACGCCAAGGCCATCAAAAACGCCATACGCGTGGCCGCGGGTCTCGCCCGCGCGCGCATCAACGAAAAAATTGAACAGGAGCTCTCGGCCGCGAGCGTTGTCGCATGACGGCTCAGGAGAGGAATTGACGATGGGCAAAGTTGCATTTGTATTTCCGGGTCAAGCATCGCAATACCCCGGCATGGGGAAGGAGCTGGCGGAAAAGTATCCGGCAGCCCGCGCGGTCTTTGACGAGGCCGATAAGGCTCTCGGTTTCTCCATTTCCAAAATTTGCTTCGAAGGCACGGAAGACGAGCTGAAACTAACCGCCAACACACAGCCCGCAATTCTCACTTGTTCCGTCGCGGTGTATCGCGTCCTTGCCGAGAAAGGACTCACTCCCGATTTTGTCGCGGGGCACAGCCTCGGCGAGTATTCCGCCCTCGTTTCCGCAGGTGCGCTGAAGTTCTCCGACGCCGTCCAGCTCGTACGCAAGCGCGGCACGTACATGCAGGAAGCCGTGCCGGCGGGCGTAGGCGCGATGGCCGCCATCATGGGCCTCTCGCCCGCGGTTGTGGCGGATGCCTGCAAACGCGCCTCCGACGGGGAAGTTTGCTCCGCCGCAAATCTCAATTCGCCCGAGCAAACAGTCATCTCCGGCCACGCCGGCGCCGTAAAGCGCGCCGTCGAAATCGCCTCGCAGCTCGGAGCCAAGCGCGCCGTGATTCTGCCGGTCTCTGCTCCATTCCACTCTGCATTGATGATGCCTGCTCAAGAGCGGCTAGCGCAGGATTTGAAGCAAGCGGTCCTTGCAAGTTTGTCCGTGCCTTTGGTGACCAACGTCGATGCCGACACCATTACAACGGCCGACGAAGCCCGCGAAGCCCTCATCCGCCAGGTCACCATGCCCGTTCGCTGGGAAGAATCCGTCCGCCTCCTGATCGATGAAGGCGTCAACACCTTCGTGGAAGTTGGCCCAGGTCGCGTTCTCACCGGTCTCCTGCGCCAAATCGAGCGCTCCGTCGCCACGCTCAACGTCGAAGACGAAAAAAGTTTAGCCGCCACGGTGGACAAAATCGCCGGCGCCCGTTCCGACGCCGCTTAGGTAGGACAGGCTTTAGCCTGTCGCAGTTGTGAGAGTTTGCTGGATGTATCCAAATGGCCCAGGCCGCAACGCTAAGGTGCCCCACCGTCGTCTTCTGAATGTGGGTCTTGGGTCTGGGTCTGAGTCTGAGATGTAACTCATCGCGAAGCCCTCAGCTTTTGGGGAACGCAGACAGGTTTCGGAGCGAAGCGGCAAATCGTCGCCTGAAAGGTGCGCCACGAAAAACTCGATGTTCAGTCTAAAAGACAAAGTCGCCCTAGTCACCGGCGCATCCCAAGGCATCGGCCGCGAAACCGCCCTCGCGCTGGCCCAGGCGGGTGCCAAACTCGCTGTCGCCGCCCGCAACGAAGAAAAACTAACGGCCCTCGTAACCGACATCCTCGCCGCAGGTGGCGACGCCTTCGCCATTAAAATGGACGTGGCTGATCCAGAGCAAATTAAAGCCGGCTTCAAACAAGTCCTGGAAAAATTCGGCCGCCTCGATATTCTCGTCAACAACGCCGCCATCACCCGCGACGGCCTGGCCCTCCGCATGAAGCAAGATGACTGGGACGCCGTCATCCGCACAAATCTCACTGGCGCGCACCTCTGCATCCAGCAAGCCCTTTCCACAATGATGCGCGCCCGCGCAGGACGCATCATCAACATCGCCAGCGTGGTCGCGCAAATGGGCAATGCCGGCCAGGCCAACTATGTCGCCGCCAAGGCCGGTCTCATCGGCCTCACGAAAGCCATCGCCATCGAAATCGCCTCGCGCAATATCACCGTCAACGCCGTCGCCCCCGGCTTCATTGCCACTCCCATGACTGACGTCCTCCCCGACAAAGTGAAAGACGAACTGAAAACGCGCATCCCGCTGGGCCGTATGGGCACAGCCCGCGACGTAGCGTCCGCAATCGTCTTTTTAGCGAGCGACGAAGCCGCCTACATCACCGGCCACGTCCTCGACGTCAACGGAGGGCTGTATCTCGCATAAGCTTCCTTAGCCTGGCGGAAAAGGCCACTCAAAGTTGACCTTACCGCGCCGCCTAACTAGAATGGGCAGGTTGCCTGATAGAGGAAATTCGAGTCCATAGGGCGGCGCTTGGGCCCATAAGTTGTTAGTCTACGTCTTTGCACAACTAGCGATAGAAAATCGCGGAGGACACCGGAATGGCCAGTGTGGAAGAGCGCGTAAAGCAAATTATCGTCGAGCAGCTCGGCGTCGATGAAGCCGAAGTGACGCCGACGGCGTCCTTTGTGGACGACCTCGGGGCGGATTCTCTCGACCAGGTCGAATTGGTGATGGCGTTCGAGGAAGCCTTCGGAATCGAAGTTCCCGACGAAGACGCCGAAAAAATGACCACGGTGAAAGACGCCGTCGATTATATCGACAAGCACGCCAAGGGAAAGTAAGCCACGAAATTTTCAATTCAACAGGGAGCATGGAAGAGTTGACTCGCCGCGTAGTCGTTACCGGTGTTGGATTGGTCTGCGCTTTGGGCATCGGCACGGAGGAATCATGGATGAACCTCCTCGCCGGTCAGAGCGGCGTTGGCCCTGTTACGCAGTTTGATACCACCGGCTTTGACTGCAAAATCGCCGGCGAAATTAAAAACTTCGATCCTTTCCAATGGATCGAGAAAAAAGAACTAAAAAAAATGGGCCGCTTCATCCAGGTCGCTCTCGCTGGAGCGGATTTCGCCGTGAAATCTGCCAACTGGAAACCCGCGGATTCTGACTTGAACGAAGTCGGCGTTTACATATCCTCCGGCATCGGCGGCTTCGACATCATCGAACGCGAGCACTGGAAATTAGTCCAGGGCGGACCCGGCAAGATTTCTCCCTTTTTCATTCCGTCCGCCATCGTCAATCTCGCTTCCGGACATATCTCCATTCGGTATGGAGCCAAGGGCCCCAATTCCGCCACCGCCACCGCCTGCTCAGCTTCCGCGCACGCCATCGGCGATTCCTTCAAAATCATTGAGCGCGGCGCCGCCGACATGATGATCTGCGGCGGCACGGAGGCCACCGTTACCCCAATGGGCATCGGCGGCTTTGCCGCCATGAAGGCGCTCTCCACCCGCAATGACGATCCCGCTCATGCCAGCAGGCCCTTCGACGCCGGCCGCGACGGCTTCGTCGTTGGCGAAGGTGCGGGAATTTTGATCCTCGAATCACTTGAGCACGCGCAAAAACGCAATGCCCCCATCCTCGCGGAAATCGTCGGCTACGGAATGTCCGGCGACGCCTACCACATCACGCAGCCCGCCTCCGACGGCGACGGCGCCTACCGCGTCATGAAAGCGGCCCTCAAGGATGCCAAGCTCAAGCCGGAAGACATCGGCTACGTCAACGCGCATGGAACTTCCACGCCGCTCGGTGATGTCATCGAAACCCGCGCTCTCAAGAGGGTTTTTGGCGACTTTGCGAAAAAGGTCCCCGTCAGCTCGACCAAATCGATGACCGGCCATCTACTAGGCGGCGCAGGTGGCCTCGAAGCCGGCATCAGTGTTCTCGCGCTCCGCGATCAGATTCTTCCGCCGACGATCAATCTCGAAACGCCTGATCCCGAGTGCGACCTCGATTACGTTCCGAACACGGCCCGCAAGGCCTCCATCGACTACGCGCTCTCGAATTCCTTCGGCTTCGGCGGCACAAACGCCGCCTTGATTTTCAAACGCTGGACCGGCCAATAAGAACGTAGCGGCGGACTTTAGCCCGCCAGCTTTTCGCGGTGAGGCTGACCCCTTTTTCGAGCGCGAACTGTCGATTCGAGAAATCAGTTCGGTTTCGGCGACACTTCCGCAGCAAGGACTAATTCCGTGAACATCATCGTCTGCATCAAGCAAGTCCCCGCAAAAGACGCTCCGCTCGCCATCGCCGGCAATTGGATCAAGGAATCCGACATCGGTTTCGAGATGAACGAGCCGGACAGCTACGCTCTCGAGGAAGCCCTGCGCCTGAAGGAAAAGCACGGCGGTGAAGTCATCGTCCTTTCCATGGGTCCCGAGCGTGTGAAGCAAACCATCAAGGAAGCTCTCGCCAAGGGCGCCGACCGCGCCATTCACATCGCAGACGACCACTTCGCGCAGCTCGATCCGCTCGGCTCGGCAAAGCCGCTCGCCGCTGCCATCCAAAAAGAAAAAGTGGACCTCGTCCTCACCGGCCTCCAGAGCGACGACCACGGCTTCGGCCAGACCGGCGTCCTCCTCGCCGCTCTTCTCGATCTGCCCCACGCCACCATCATCATGCAGATCGAAGTCCAGGACGGAAAAATGCGCCTCAAGCGCGAACTCGAAGCCGGCTGGTTTCAGCACATGGAGTGCCCTCTCCCCGCCGTCCTCTCCATCCAATCCGGCATCAACAAAGTCCGCTACGCCACCCTAAAAGGCATCATGGCCGCCAAGAAAAAAGAGATTGCCACCATAACCCGAGAATCGTTGGGCATCTCTCATGCACTCACGCAAAAAATTGAAAAAATCTACGTCCCTGTAAAAACAAAGAAAACCGAATTCCTCACCGGCACCCCGAAGGAAGTCGCCACCAAGCTCGTCGAAAAATTAAAGTTCGAAGCGCGTGTAATCTGAGTAGCGCCGGCGTCTCGCCGGCGGTTTTTTTGAATTTGAAATTTGAGGCGATAAATGAAAATCCTGGTCATCACCGAACTCCGCCAAGGCAAATGGAACAACGCCAGCTTTGAAACTTTAGCGGCCGCCCAGCAAATCGCGAAGGACACTTCCAGCACCGTCAGCGCGCTCGTCATCGGCAAAAGCCTCTCCGCTTTCGCCGCCGAACTCGCCACAAAAAACGTAGCCGAAGTCCTCCAAGTCGAACACGAGCTCCTCGAATCCTATACGCCCGACGGCTTTTGCATCGCTCTCTCTCAAGTCATCAATTCCGCCAAGCCCGATCTCGTCCTCTTCCCCCACACCTACCAAGTCCGCGACTTCGCTCCCAAACTCGCCGCCAGCCTCGGCAAAGGCATGATCGGCGACTGCATCGGCTACCGCAACGAATCCGGCAAACTCATCTTCGTCCGCCAAATGTTTCAAGGCAAAACTGCCGCCGACGTTACTTTTCAAGGCGCCGCCCCGTGGTTCGCTTCCTTCCAATCCGGCGCCTTCCGCGCCGATCTCCTGGCCGCGCATCCGTCCGGCAAAGCTCCCATCAACGCATTCGCCGTCACACTTAGCCCCGGTCAAATTCGCACCAAGCCCCTCGAACTTTTCAAGGAAGCCAAATCGGCCGTGGACCTCACCCAAGCCCCGCTCATCGTAGCCATCGGCCGCGGCATCAAAGCTCCGGAAAATATTCCCCAAGCCGAAGCGCTCGCAAAAGCTCTCGGCGGAGAAATCGCGGCTTCCCGCCCCATCTGCGACGAAGGCTGGCTCCCCATGGAGCGCCAAATCGGCAGCTCCGGTCAAACCGTCGCCCCCAAGCTCTATCTCGCTCTCGGCATCAGCGGCGCCATCCAGCACGTCGTTGGCATGAAAGGCGCTCGCACCATCGTCGCCATCAACAAAGATTCCAACGCCCCCATCTTCGAAATCGCCGACTACGGCATCGTCGCCGACATCTTCGAAATCATGCCCGCCCTGACCGAAGCCCTCGAAAAATCCAAATCCTCCTAACCGCCCCTCCTCGTCGTGCGCCGCATCACCCTTCGTCCACCGCTGGGAAGGGTTTATGATTAATTTAGACTGTGGTCCGGCTTAGGTCTGCGCTTGCGGAGAGGTTAGCGTGAAAAGAGGCGCCATTGTTTTCGCAACTGTTTGCTCGGTACTGCTTGCGGTTCTGTTCGTACCCAGGGTTGCTACAAGGGTTTTGTTGTCAACTGTTTCGCCTCATCAGAGATACAGAGTCGAGATAACTCAGTACCGTCCATTCCCATTTGATGAAAGAGCCGTGTTCCTCAATGTATACCGAGATGATCGCAAGCTTGCCGTGCACAAGTTGCTCTACACCGGGGATTTCCTTGACAGTGACTTCCGAGATTTGTATCCAAACCCCCGCTTTCGATCGGAAGATATCTATGAGCTTGGCCATGCTATGGATGACGGCTCGACTGGTCGACCCGGGAATCTAAGAATAGAGAACGCGACGCAAAAAGAAGTCACGTACCTCCTGATTGAAACCGGATGGTACAAGCTGGTCGTTCTTGACCTCAAGGCAGGTGCCATGCCAGATCTCAACCTTCAGTACACCGGAGGGCTCTCGTGCCAGGCCCAGTTCGCAGATTCTAAGCAGCGCTTGGCTAGCGCTGTGAGCATAGTGGACAGCGCTGACTCAAAGCAAAGCAGACAGCTCTCAATCACAGTCAGAGGCGGTGACGTAGCGATAGAAAGTCCTCAACCGGGCCTGCGGCAAAGCCGGTGCTGTGCATCAGATCGACCCGATCCCGAGCACGAGTGGTTATATTAGGGGTCGCGAAAGCAGAAAGGCGAGCAACGATGAAAACGGACTTGCTGCGATTCAACGGCGCAGTCCAGCACGATCCCGCCATCGACGCCTGGATGAAACAATACGCTGGCGAATTGGGAGCCATCGCGCATCGCTGGTTTGAAGCAATGCGAAACTGCGGAGACGAAGTCCGCGAACTCCTCCACGACGGCTGTCCGGTAGCCTGCCTGGGAGACGCCCCCTTCGGCTACGTGAATGTATTTGCGACGCACGTAAACGTGGGCTTCTTCCACGGCGCATCCCTCCCCGATCCCACCCGCCTGCTGCAAGGCACCGGCAAGTTCATGCGCCACGTAAAGCTGAAACCGGGAACGCCCGCAAACGCCGCAGCCCTAACTCGCCTAATCGATGCGGCCTACTCCGACATAAAAGCCCGCGTCGAAAACGGCTAATACCCAATGTTGTCGTGTATCGTCCCCATCAAGCCTTCAGCCGTGGCCCCTGAACGGTTCGAGGCCCGCCTCTCGCCACCCGTTAGCGAATCTTCACGAAACAAATGTGCGACGCCATCGGCTGCCGCCGCACCGCCGCGTTTCGAGGAAGATTTATCTTCACCCACTCCTCTTCTCCGTGCGCGGATGGCTCTGGCTCGCAAGCGCCGCGCGTTACATAGGCGACTATAAGGCCGGTTCCAGTTCTCATTTGGTCTAAAAGAACTTGTGGCTGGATAGGAACTGCAATTTTTCGCGATCGCCGCGTGTTGAGATCGAAAACCACAATGCCGCCTTCCAGGTAGAGCACCAGCGAATCCTCGGCATCGTAGACGAAGTTTCGGGTAATCTCTGCGATCTCAAACGAATCGGTCCCGTCTCTTCGGCGCGCCGTAAGCGTAAACGCGCAGCCTCTGCACAACCTCTCCGATGCAACGTCATATAAAGCAGGGGGCCCAATTCCTACGTCCTCCGGGAACGCGGCGATGACTTTGGTGCCCGCGCTCGTCGCAGCGAGAAACACGGGCCTGGCTGGACCAATCCTGTTTTCGGCATGGATGTATAGAGTTCCCTCCTTGCCCCATGCAAGGTCCAGGATGCTCCAGTGCTGCTTTTTCTCTTCTTCAGTCTGTGCTATCGGCGTCAGGATGCCTGCCTCCAAATTGTAGGTCCAAACATCGACAGGGTCGCCGGTTGTCATGCCGCCTACGGAAAATGCGAACAGCTTCCCATTCGTCGAAAAGCTCGTAGGTCCGAAACCCAGATGCACTCTCTGGTCCGCATATGCCGCATCAAATGCGTCGTCCTTCGCCGAAATGACCTCTAAACTGGGGGTGAGCTTTATATCCCTCATATCGAGGCTCTGGCCCGCCTTCACTGAACTTCCCCCGAACATCTGACAAACGAAGCCAGTTCGACAGGCGAGCATTTCGTACTCGCCTGGCTCAACGCGCTCGAAGACAAATCGCCCGTCGGAATCGGTTCGTTGCGATAACTCATTGCTCCCGACGCCGAGCCAACTAAGATGCACGAGAGCACGCTCTACCGGCTCGCCGGTGTCTGCGCGTACCACTCGTCCCATGACCTCGGGGGGCGTGGCATGGCTGGAGCTCGCATCCTTCGATTGCGAGTCTTGCGTTTGGAGTTCTAGATTTGCTACGTTATTGAACGGATAAGATTTTTTCAGGTCTATCAGCGGAAGAACAGAAAAGGCCAACAGCACGCTAACGGATACAGACCACTGGAACGTGTTCATCTCGAGGCCCCATTCTCCGTCGCCAGCAACCACCAGCATAGCCCCGTGCGCGGATGCAAACAATCTTTCTGACCGCACTCGATACCAGAACCCCAAATCGGGAAACCCGGGGAACCAGGGGACAGACGGGATGTTTTCCAATGCTCAGTCGGCTCTTTTTACCTAACCACACGGCGTCGTGGCTCAGACTTACGCTGACCCACTCGCTTGCCCCGCGGCCGCACGTAGTGAAACCGAATTAAATAAATTTTCTCGCCTCGACCATGTTTCGCGACCTTCAGCAAGTCCAGAACGCCCAGAAATCCAGACTCCCGCGCCAGCTCCGGCGTAATATCTGGAAACCCGATCGGCTCAATCGAATCGACTTCAATCTCGC
>Ga0209166_10003702_pt1 | contig 10929 bp, 11 predicted proteins | sample Coa_R1_3_FD_187151 | JGI IMG/M metagenome (GOLD analysis project Ga0209166, IMG submission 187151) | Surface soil microbial communities from Centralia Pennsylvania, which are recovering from an underground coalmine fire - Coalmine... | ecosystem: Environmental > Terrestrial > Soil >... | reverse complement strand
AGACGGTGGTTACCGGGAGGTGCTGGATGCCCGGGTGCCCGATGGCGGGACGGAGCGCTGGCGCCAGCCGTTCCTGGAAATGAAGGGAACCGGATACGGCGGGGGCTGCGGAGATGACGCTCTGCCGGTGTATCTGGCCGCCTACTGCGGGAGCGGAGTCGATCAGGGTCACCGAGCAGCCACAGCCGGCGGCCGTGACGGCGGCGGCCAGGCCGGCCGGGCCGGCGCCGACCACGGCGACGTCCACCGGGGGAGCGTCCGGCTGGGGCGGGGTCATTCGGCGGGGCCCAGGGAGCTGGACGTTGTGACCACGTCGCCGTCGTGGACCTGGACCAGGCAGGCGCGGACCGCACGATGGGGGGCGACGTCCACCAGGCAGTCGAAGCAGACGCCGATCGCGCAGAAGATGCCGCGCGGACTGCCGCCGGAGCGGGTACGGCGCCAGGACATGATGCCGTTGGTGAGCAGGGCGCCGCCGATCGTCATGCCGCATTCCGCTTCCAGCGCGGTGCCGTCGAAGGTGAAGCGGACGGGATCATCGGGCATGGTGGCCTCCGCAGAACCTGGCGGGAGAGAAGGGGGCCGGATCGACCGTGGTGGGGGCGGCGTCGATGAGGGCGGTGAGGAGTTCGGCGGTGGCGGGAGCCAGGCAGATGCCGGCGCCTTCGTGGCCGGTCGCGTGGTAGAGCCCGGGGATGGACGGGTCCGGGCCGATCACAGGCAGGTGGTCGGCGCAGGCGGGGCGGTAGCCGGTGTAGGCGCGGATCGCGCGAACCTGGCGCAGCACGGGGAACAGCGAGACGGCCCGCCGGGCGATCTCGGCGAGCACCCGGGCCTCGGGCGGCGGGCCGCCGGGCGCGGTGCTGCCGTGGCCGGGGCTGCCGGACAGGCCAGGAAGGGCGCCGCCGTAGTCGCGGCTGGAGCCGATCAGGACGGTGCCGCTTGCTGTGGATTCGACGACGGCCGAGCAGGCGAGTGCGCCGGAGTCGCTGGCCACCGCTCCTACGTAGTCGCACTCGTAGACCTTGTGCCGGATCACCGGCGGGAGCGGCTCGGTGACCAGGATGTGGCCGCGGCGGGGGCGCACCGGCAGGTCCGAGCCGAGCCGGCGGGCGACCTCGCCGCTCCACGGGCCCGCCGCGTTGACCACGATCGGGGTGGCGATCCGGCCCTGGCCGGTGATCAGCCGCCCGGCGCCGGGGTCGAGGCCGACGGCCTCCGCCCGGACGACGCCAGAGTTACCGGAACGCGCCAGGTAGGCCATGGCGGCGAGCATCGGCTGGACCTGGCAGTCCTGCGGGTAGAAGGCGCCGCCGGGTAGGTCCGGCGCGATGTGCGGTTCGGCGGCGCGCAGGCTGGGCTGGTCGAGTTCGGTCGCTTCGACGCCGGCGGCTCGCTGGCCGCCGGCCTGAGCTGACAGGGCGGCGAGCTGGCCCGCGTTGTGAGCGACGACGACACCGCCCTTGGTTTGGAACTCGACGCCGGCGGTGGTGGCGAAGTCCCGCCAGAGCGCCAGGCTGCGCAGGGCCAGGGCCAGTTCGGGGCCGGGCAGCTTGTCGGAGACCAGGATGTTGCCCTCACCGGCCGCCGTCGTGCCGCCGAGCGGGCCGCTGCGGTCGATCACGCAGACGCTGCGGCCGGTGGCGGCCAGGCAGGCGGACACGGCCGCGCCCACTATCCCGGCGCCGATGACCACGGCATCCGCACTCGGCGGAAGCTCCAGGGTCACTGCTGCGGGACACCTGCGGCCTGCCGGGTTCGGTAGGCCGCGACGTGGGTGCGGTTCGCGCAGGAGGTGCTGCAGAATCGCCTTGACCGGTTCTTGGACAGGTCTACCTGGACGTTGTCGCAGTCGTCGGCGGCGCAGTGGCGCAGGCGGTCGAGTTCACCGGCGCGGATCATGTCGCTGAACGCCATGGCCGCGTCGGCGGCGAAGCGGTCGGCCAGCGGGGCGTGTGGCGGGGTCGCGTGCAGGTGGTAGTCCCAGCCGTCGTGCTTGATCAGCTGGGGGAGCGCGTTGACCTCGCGGAGCAGGGTGTTGACCAGCACGACGGCCTCGTCCTTGGTCATCTCCCAGAGCTGTTCGAGACGCGGTCGCAGGCGCCGGACACCATCGAGTTCGGCCTGGTCGTGGGTGCGGTCGCCGGTCCACCGCCACTCGGTGACGAAGTCGTCGAGCGCGGCCATGTCGGGCAGCAGTTCGGTGCCGCGGCCGGTGTTGACAAACGCGGCGGTAGCGGCCAGAGACACCTCGGTGTCATGCGCAAAAATCACGTTGACTCCTTTCACGTGCTCCGGCTAGTGTAACTATCGTAATACATCTTCAGTGCTTACATGTCAGTCCCTACGGGCACAGTCTGGAGCGTGCCGTGACCACGAGGAGCCAGTCCACCATCGCCCGCAGCGGGCTCGGCATCGCGTTGCTGTCGGCGGCGGCGTTCGGTACGTCGGGCACGTTCGCCTCGTCGCTGATCGGCGCGGGCTGGAGCGCGGCCGCCGCCGTGACCGCCCGGATCACCGTCGCCGCGCTGCTGCTCACCGTTCCCGCGCTGATCCAGTTGCGGGGGCGCTGGCGGCTGCTGCGAACAGCGAGCTGGCGGATGGCCGCCTATGGGCTGACCGGGGTGGCCGGCTGCCAGTTCTGCTACTTCAACGCTATCGAGCACATGCCGGTCGGCGTCGCGCTGCTGCTCGAATACCTGGGTGCGGTGCTGGTGGTCGGCTGGCTCTGGCTGCGGCATGGCCAGCGGCCACGCCGGCTGACCGTGGCCGGCGCGGTGACCGCCATCGCCGGGCTGGGCCTGGTGCTCAACCTCACCGGATCCGGCGCAGTCAGCCCGGCCGGGGTGATCTGGGGGCTGCTGGCCGCGGTGGGCCTGGCCGTGTACTTCGTGATCGCGGCGGCCGGTCATGCGGAGCCGGTGCCGCCGATCGTCATGGTGTGGGGCGGGATGATCGTCGGGGCCGCCGCGCTCGGCCTGCTGGGCCTGACCGGCGCGGTGCCGGTGACCGCCACGGCGCGGCAGGTCGGCCTGCTCGGCCACCGGGTGAGCTGGATCGTGCCGGTCGCCGGGCTGTCCCTGGTGGCGACGGCCATCGCTTACGTCACGGGGATGAGCGCGGCGCGCAAGCTCGGCGCCAAGCTGGCTTCGTTCGCCGGCATGGCCGAGGTGCTGTTCTCGATCCTGTTCGCCTGGCTGCTGCTGCATCAGCTGCCATCCGCGATGCAGTTCGCCGGTGGGGTGTTCATCTTCGCCGGGGTCGCGCTGGTCAGGGCCGACGAACTGGGCGGCGATCCGAAGGTCGAGCAGGCGCCGGCCGCGGAGCGTGTTTCCGGCCGGGAAAGCGGAGATGAGCCCGGCCGGGTCAGGGTTGCCGTCCGATGAGGAACCCGGCCGGGAACGGGTCCTCGGGATCGAGCAGGTAGTTTCCCATCGCGGTCAGCCAGGCCTGGCCGCGCACCGACGGGATCACCGCGTCAAACTCGCCCACGGTCGTCCGGCCGGTCAGCCGTCCGGTGAACGACCGCCCGATCAGCGATCCATGCACGAAGTCCTCGTTCAGGCCCAGCTCGCCGCGCGCCGCGAGCTGGGCCATCCGGGCCGATGTGCCGGTGCCGCAGGGCGACCGGTCCAGCCAGCCCGGGTGAATGGCGATCGCGGACCTGGCCGGCCGCTCGCCGTCGGCGGGTTCGGTGAAGACGACGTGACGGCACTCGCTGATGGCCGGGTTCTCCGGGTGGGCGAAGTCGAGTTGCCCGTTGACCGCGTCCATGATCGCCAACCCGGTGGCGATCAGGGCGTCGTGCAGCTCCGGCTCGACCTTCAGCCCGGCCAGGGCGGCCGGGAGCAGCGCGTAGAAGTTCCCGCCGAACGCGAGGTCCACCGCCACCTCGCCGAGCCCGGGCACGTGTACGGGAGCGTCCCGCAGGTGCAGGTAGGACGGCACGTTCGTCAAGGTCACCGACCTGGCCCGGCCGCCGTCCACCTCGACCGAGGCCTCGACCAGGCCCGCCGGGGTGTCCAGCCGGATCACCGTGACCGGTTCGCGCACCTCCACCATGCCGGTCTCGACCAGTACGGTGGCGGTCCCGATGGTCCCGTGCCCGCACATCGGCAGGCAGCCGGAGACCTCGATGAACACCACGCCGGCATCGGCGTCCGGCCTGATCGGCGGCTGCAGGATCGCGCCGGACATGGCGGCGTGCCCACGCGGCTCAAACATGAGCAAGGTCCGCAGGTCGTCGCGCTGCGTCACGACATGCCGCATCCGCTCGAACATCGTGGCGCCGGGCAGCACGCCCACGCCCGAGGTGATCACCCGGGTGGGCATCCCCTCGGTGTGGCTGTCGACGGCGCCGAAGACCTTCTGCGCCCGCATTACCGGCTGACTTTGAGTGCGGCGCGGGCGGCGGCCCTGACCTCGTCGGCGTCCGCGGGTGACAGCGGCAGCCGGGGCAGCCGCACCGGGCCGCCGTAGCGGCCTGCTTCCTCCTGGGCCAGCTTGATCGCCTGCACGAAGCGCGGATCGGCGTCCCAGCGCAGCAGCGGCAGCAGCTCCCGGTACTCGGCGGCGGCGGTGACGAACTCCCCGGCCACGCACAGCTCGTACAGCCGCACCGACTGGGCCGGCAGGGCGTTCACCAGGCCGGCGATCCAGCCGGTCGCGCCCATCAGCATGGCCTCGACGAACGTGTCGTCGCAGCCGCAGATCACCTCGAGCCGCGGCGCCTGCTCCCTGATCTGCGGCACCCGCCGAACGTCCTGGGAGAACTCCTTGACCGCCCGGACCTGCTCGATCTCGGCCAGCCTGGCCAGCAGGCCGGGGGTGAGGTCCACCCGGGTGGAGAACGGGTTGTTGTAGGCGATGATCGGCAGCCCGACCTTGGCTATCTCGGCGAAGTGCGCCACCACCTCGTCGTCGGTTGGCTTGTGCGAGGTCGGCGGCAGTGCCATCACGGCGGCGGCACCGGCGCGGGCGGCATGTTCCGCCCAGCGGCACGCCTCCGCCGCCGACTTGCCCGACACGCCGGGCACGACCGGGGCCCGGCCATCGGCAGCCGCGATGGCCGCGCCGGTCAGATCGGCCCGTTCGGCGTCGGTCAGGGCCTCGTATTCACCGAGCGAGCCGGCCGGGATCAGGCCCGCGACGCCCTCGTCGACAAGCCACGCGCAATGCTCGCGGAACGCTTCCAGATCCAGTTGGCCGCCGGCCCGGAACGGGGTGGTCGTCGCCGCATAGACACCAGGGAAAAGACTCGCCGCACTGTCCACGTGCACGAGTCTAGGGGGGATGGCCACAGAGTCACGATGGAAGCTGGCACGATTGGGGCCAGAGCGACGGCGCGGAAGCTGCGGAGGTTACATGGACGGCGATCGGGCGGGAGCAGTGGGCAACGGGGTGCTGGGCAGCCGGGTGCTGCGGGTGGAGGATCAGCGGCTGCTCACCGTCGGCGGCACCTACGTCGACGATCTGGACATCCCGGAGCTGGCTGGGGCGGCCCGGGTCACGTTCGTGCGCAGCCCGGTGGCGCACGCGATGGTGACCGGGGTCGATGCCTCCGCCGCCCGCGGGGAGCCCGGCGTGATCGCGGTGCTGACCGGCGAGGACGCGCCGCCCGCCGAGGACAAGCCGATGGCCGAGCCGCTGCTGGCCACCGACCGGGTCAGGTTCGTCGGTGAGCCGGTGGCGATGGTGATCACCGACGGCCGGTACCAGGGCGAGGACGCGGCCGAGCTGGTCAGCGTGGACTACGAGCCGCTGCCCGCGGTCGCCAGCCTGGACAAGGCGCTGGCCGATGAGACCCTGTTGTTCCCCGCCGCGGGAACCAACGTGATCGCCGCGGCCGGCGCCGAGGACAGCACCGGGGACGCCCTGTTCGAGGGCTGTGACGTGGTGGTCGGCGCCACGATCATGAACCAGCGGCTGGCACCGGTGCCGCTCGAGGTCCGCGGCGCGGCCGCGGCCTGGGCGGACGGCCGCCTCACCGTGTGGGCGAGCACGCAGAACTCCCAGATCGCCCGCTTCCAGGTCGCCGGGACGCTCGGCCTGCCGCCGGACGCGGTCCGGATCATCACGCCGGACGTGGGTGGCGGCTTCGGTGCCAAGATCGGCGCAGACCGGGACCAGATCGCGGTCGGCTGGGCCGCCAAGCACCTCGGCCGGCCATTGCGCTGGTCGGAGACCCGCAGCGAGAACCTGGTCGCGATGACGCACGGCCGGAGCCAGCGGCAGGACATCAGGATCGGCGGGACCTCCGACGGCAGGATCCTCGCCTACCGGATGGACTTCGTGCAGGACTCCGGCGCCTACATACGGGGCGACTACCTGCCCGGGCTGACCAGGCTGATGGCCAGCGGTTCCTACCTGATACCGAAGGTCGAGTGCAGCTACAAGTTCGTGGTGACCAGCACCACGCCGATCGCGGCCTACCGCGGGGCGGGCCGGCCGGAGGCCACCGCAGCGGTCGAGCGGGCGGTGGATCTGTTCGCGGCCAGGATCGGCATGGACCCGGCCGAGGTGCGCAGGCTCAACCTGGTGCCGCCGGACAGGTTCCCCTACACCTCGCCCACCGGCGCCACCTACGACACCGGCGACTACGTGGCCGCGCTGGACAAGGTGCTGGCCGCCGCCGGGTACAGCGAGCTGCGTGCCGAGCAGGCGGCCCGCCGTGAGCGCGGCGACCGGGTGCAGCTCGGCCTCGGCCTGTCCACCTACGTGGAGATCACCGCCGGGGACGGCGGTGGCGAGAGCGGCCGGATCGACATCCACGAGGACGGCACGGCCACGGTCTTCACCGGCAGCTCCGCGCACGGCCAGGGACACGACACGTCCTGGTCCATGCTGGTCCAGGCGGAACTGGGCATCCCCATGAAGGACGTCACCGTCATCCACGGCGACACCGACGCGATCCCCACCGGGACCGGCACCTTCGGGTCCAGGTCGCTGCAGCTCGGCGGCGCGGCCGTGCACAAGGCGGCGGGCGAGGTCAAGGAGCAGGCCCGCACGCTGGCGGCCACGCTGGCCGGGGCGAACGAGGAGGACATGGAGTTCGACCCGCGGACCGGGATCTGGCGGGTGCACGGCGCGAGCGGGACCGAGCTCGAATGGGGCAAGATAGCCGGCGCGGCCGGCCCGGACGGGCTCACCGCCGACGTCATGTTCACCGCGGACAGCCCCACGTTCCCGTTCGGCGCCCACCTCGCCGTTGTCGAGGTGGACACCGAGACCGGCAAGGCGACCCTGGTCAGGCACGTGACCGTGGACGACGCCGGCACCCTGGTCAACCCGATGATCGCCGAGGGGCAGCGGCACGGCGGCATCGCCCAGGGCGCCGCCCAGGCCCTGCTCGAAGAGGTGGTCTACGATGCCGACGGCAACCCGCTGACCGGCACGCTCGCCGACTACGCGATCATCACCGCCACCGAGCTGCCGAGCTTCGAGCTGCTCGACAGCCAGACGCCGACCGGCATCAACCCGCTCGGCGTTAAGGGCATCGGCGAGGCGGGCACGATAGGGTCCACGCCGGCGGTGCAGAACGCGGTCATCGATGCCGTCGCCCACCTGGGCGTCCGGCACATCGACATGCCCACCACCCCGCAGCGGGTGTGGGCCGCTATCACGGACGCTGCGAAGGAGGGTGCACGGTGAAGGTCGAGCTGACGGTCAACGGGGAGCAGGTGGCCGCCGACGTGGAGGACCGGATGCTGCTCGTGCATTATCTGCGCGACGTGGCCGGGCTGACCGCGACGAACGTCGGCTGCGACACCACCTCCTGCGGGGCCTGCACGGTCCTGCTGGACGGCGAATCGGTCAAGTCCTGCACGCTGCTGGCGGCGCAGGCCGGCGGTTCTTCGGTCACCACGGTGGAAGGCCTGGCCGCCGCCGACGGGACGCTGCACCCGGTGCAGCAGGCGTTCCGCGAGCAGCACGGCCTGCAGTGCGGCTTCTGCACGCCCGGCATGGTGATGGCGATCGTGTCGCTGCTGCGGGAGAACCCGAACCCCACCGAGGAACAGGTCAGGTCCGGTCTTGAGGGCAACCTGTGCCGGTGCACCGGCTACCACAACATCGTCAAGGCCGCCCTTGCCGTAGGGTGCCTGTCCGGCGAAGAAAGTACAGCCGCTGCTGCCTCTGGGAGCGCCGAATGATTCCGGCACAGTTCAGTTACCGGCGCGCCGCCTCGGCGGGCGAGGCGATCGACCTGGCCGCCGAGTACGGCGAGGACGCGAAGTTCCTGGCCGGCGGGCACTCGCTGCTGCCGCTGATGAAGCTGCGGCTGGCCCTGCCCGAGGTGGTCATCGACATCGGCCGGCTGCGCGACCTGTCCTACATCACCGACGGCGGCGACCACATCGCGGTGGGGGCGCTGACCCGCCACCACGACCTGGAGCACTCCGAACTGCTGGCCCGGGAGCTGCCGCTGCTCGCCCACGCGGCCGGCCAGGTGGGCGACCCGCAGATCCGTCACCGCGGCACGATCGGCGGGTCGCTGGCCCACGGCGACCCCGCCTCCGACCTGCCCGCGGTCGTGCTCGCGCTGGACGCGACGCTGATCGCGCGCGGGCCTGGCGGAGAGCGGGAGATCCCGTCCGGGGAGTTCTTCGACAGCCTCTTCGAGACGGCGCTACGGCCCGGTGATCTGCTGACCGAGATCCGTATCCCCAAGCCGGCGGCCCGCGGCTGGTCGTTCCAGAAGTTCACCAAGCGGGCCATGGACTGGGCCATCGTCGGGGTCGCCGTACAGGGCAACGCGGTGGGGCTGGTCAACATGGGTGAGACGCCGCTGCGGGCCAGCGCGGCCGAGCGGGCGCTGGCCTCGGGAGCCGGCCCCGCGGAGGCCGCCGCGCTGGCGGCCGATGGGACGCACCCGCCGGCGGACATCAACGCCAGCCGGGAGTACCGCGAACACCTGGCCCGCGTCCTGGCCGGCCGGGCGCTGCAGGAGGCCGCGGCCCGCGCCTGATCACGGGTGCGAGGATAACGCGGAGCGTGCAGGGGTGGAAACGGGGACGCTGGGCAGCAGGCCGGGCTCCAGCAGGTGGGCCAGCCAGTGTGCCATGGCTTCGCCGTGGTCCTGCCGTATGTATCCCGCCGCCTCGGGGAAGGTGCGCTGCCAGGTCAGAGCGCGGCCGATCCCGCCCAGCCGCATGGCCAGCCGCACCTGTTCGCGAAGGTCGGCCGCGGGGTGCTCGGCCGTCCACGGTTCCAGGTAGACGTCACGCAGCCGCTGCAGCTCGGGCGCGCCGGGCGCCAGGCCGTACCGGTGGGCGACCACCCGCAGGGTCACCAGCAGGCTGGTGAACGGGTGCGCGATAGCGGCGTCGCCCCAGTCGAAGAAGGTGTACCGGCCGCCCGGCGCCGCGAACACCGAGTGGTCGTTCAGGTCGGAGTGGTCCAGCGACGGCGGCACCGGGCTGGCCGCCAGCCGCTCACACCACCGCGCCAGTCGCGGTCCCAGCCCGGTCAGCGCGGCATACTGTTCGGCGGTGATCCCGCCCGCGGTGCCGACCTGCTCCTTGACCTGCGCACAGTCGGCCAGCGCGGCGAACTGTGCTGGCAGCAGGGCCGGCCGCAGATCGGGCACGCCGAGCCGGGCCATGTCCGCGACGTGCCCCGACACGGCCCGCTGCAGTTCCGCGTACCGGCGCAGCGGCTGCTCCCAGCCCGCGGCGCCATCCATCGCGTCACCGAGCATCATGCCCCCGTCGGGCAGCAGCGACCAGCCCCGCCCGGCGTCGATGGCCAGCGGCGTCAGCACGAGATCCGGCACCCACTCACTCAGCGCCCTGGCCAGCGCCGGCTCGAACCGCGCGCCCGGCGGATCAGCCTTGAACCACACCGGCCCAAGATCGGTGACCACCCGCCCGGCCACCGACCACGGCCGGATCCGGGGCTGGAGCTCGCCGATGGACCGCGCACCCGCCTCGCCCAGCCGATCGTGTATCCACTCCGACACGCTGGCCCGCCACTGCGGGCGGCCCCAGGGCGAGAACTCAGCAGGCAGGTCAGCCACGGCAGGCAAACTTACCGTTCCTCATCACCAGGCGACAGCGGGTACCGGCTGGCAGGCTGCCCGGACGGTGCTGGGCGGCCACAGCGGCCCCGCCTCTATCCGAGTCCCAGATGGGCAGGCAGCCCGGCCACGCTGTCCAGCACCACTGGCGCACCCGCCGCGCCAAGCTGCTCGCGGGTCGAGCTCCCGGTGAGCACGCCGGCCACCAGCCCGGCCCCGGCCCGCAGGCCAGACTGGATGTCGCTGGGCGTGTCGCCCAGCACGGCGAGCTCGCCGACCGCGCCCCCGCCCAGCCGCAGCAGCGCGGTCAGCGGCAGGTCGGGGAACGGCCGTCCACGGCCGGCGTCGGCAGGGGAGAGCGTCAGGTCGGCGAGCTCATGCCAGCCGAGCACGTCGATGATGGCGTCCCTGGTCGCCGGGGAGAACCCGGTGACCAGGCAGACCCGGATGCCGGCCGCGCGCAGCCTGGTGATCGTCTCCACCGCGCCGTCCATCGCGGCGACCCGCCCGGCCCGCACGGCGGCGGCATAGTATCGCTCGAACGCGGCGTTGGCCCGGGCCGCGGTGTCCTCGTCGCCGAGGATGCGCCGGAAGACCTCGATCTTCGACGTGCCCATCATGTCCCGCACGATCGCCAGCGCCGCCTCGTACTCCGGCGTCCCCCTGCCCCGGCCGGCCTCCCCGATCGCGGCGTCGAACGCGGCCAGCACCGTCCCGTCGTCGCGGACTGTGGTGCCTGCCATGTCCAGGCAGGCGATCGTGATGGGTGTCATCCCGGGCCGCCCTCCCGCCGACGATCGATAACGTCACTATCTCGCAGTAGCGCCCAAGCCGGTGGGTTGCCTAGGTTGCGCTGAGGCAACCCGCGTGTCACGCAGGAAGGTGCCCTAGAATTTCCTGGTGATCAGGGGGTC
>Ga0209166_10003701_pt1 | contig 10929 bp, 8 predicted proteins | sample Coa_R1_3_FD_187151 | JGI IMG/M metagenome (GOLD analysis project Ga0209166, IMG submission 187151) | Surface soil microbial communities from Centralia Pennsylvania, which are recovering from an underground coalmine fire - Coalmine... | ecosystem: Environmental > Terrestrial > Soil > Unclassified... | reverse complement strand
CACGCGGCCCACCACGCGGGCACCCCAGTTCAGCAGGTCGCCGAGCCCGCTATCGGTGCTACCGGCCACCAGCTGCACGCCCAGGTCGCGGCCCCCGGCGATCGTGCGCACCGCCAGCTCCATTTCGGCCGCCTCGCGGCCGGCGAGGAGCAGATCCAGGCCGTCGATCAGCACCACCAGGTGGGCGCCGTCGATCGGCTCGCCCTCGGCGGCCAGATCGGCGCGGCTGGCCGTGAGGCGCGCGGCCCAGCGCAAGCGCAGCCGCGCTTCCTGCACGTCGCGGATGACCTCGCCGACGCGGTGGGGTAGGTCGGCCATCTCGCCCCAGGTGCCGCTCCGGCGCCCCCGGCGGCCCGGGCCGCTCAGATCGAGGAGCAGCAGGCGCAGGGTGTCGGGGCCATTATGCAGGGCCAGCGAGAGCGCCATGCTGCGCAGCAGCGCCGATTTGCCGGCGCCCGAGTCGCCGCTGATCAGGACCGGGCCAACCTCCGGCGCGTCGAGCCGCAGCAGCAAGGGGGCACCGCCGACATCGCGACCGAGCGTGGCCGTGCAGGGCGGGGCGATCTCGGCCACGCTGCGCGCCAGCGGCAGCAGCCGGACCGGCACCGGATCGGGCCGCGGCACTTCCAGCGTCGGCCGGCCGGTGTCGGCGTCGGGGGCCAGGCGCACGGCTTCGACGCCCAGCCGCTCCGCCAGTGCCGGTAATGCCGGCGTCAGGCGCCCCAGGCGCAACCCGGGCGGTAGATCGAGCGTAAAATGGATCAGGCGGGGCGAGAGCGTGCCTCCGGCCACCCGGGCGTCGAGGCCCTGGTCCGCCAGCACCTCCTCCACCACATTCGCCTGTTGCTCAAGATATCGCTGCATCGCTTCAACTCCAAAGACCTGGTTACGTACTGGTTACGTGCTTGTTCGTGTGGGGTTACAGGGGATGGGTGGTCGTTGTAGAACACTAGTTCTACATCTCAATTATACCGAACATCCGTGCGTCTGTCAATAGGGTGCTTGCTATCAGGCGGGGGATCTGGTATGGTAGCTTTGCGCCGGCCACCCGCCATTCGGTCGGCCGGCCGCCGGGAGGACGCCTATGAGCCGCACGACCCAGCTTTTCGAGCTCCAACAGGTCGACACACAATCCGACGCGCTGCTGCGCCGCGCCCTGGCCATTAACCAGGCGCTGGGCGAGACGGCCACACTGCAGACGGTCCGGGAGCAGCAGGCCACCGCGGCCGCGGCGCTCGCCGCCGGGCAAGCCCACCTGCGGGCGATCAGCCATGAGGTCGACGAGCTGAGCGCGCACCTAGCGATGATGAGCAAGCGGCTCTACGACAACTCGGTGCGCAACCCCAAGGAGCTGATGGCCATCGAGCACGATGTCGCTAACACGAAAACGATCCGCACGGCGCGCGAAGATGTGATGCTGGAAGCCATGGAGGTCGTCGACGTGCAGCAGGCGGCCCTGGATGCGGCCACCCAGGCGCTGGCGCTCGCGGAGACCGAGTGGCAGCGGAACCAGGAAGGCCTGCTGGAGGAGAAGGACTCGGTCGACCAGCAATTACGGGTCTTGCGCACGCGCCGGGAGAAGATGGTGGCCGAGGTGCCCGGGGCCGATCTCCAACTCTACGAGCGGATACGGAAAGCCAAGCGCGGGGTGGCGGTCGCGGCGATGGAGCATGATATCTGCCTGGCGTGCCGGGTTACCATCTCGGCGGGCGCGGCCCATACGGCCAAGCAGGGCCAGGAGCTGGTCACCTGTCCCTCCTGTGGCCGCCTGCTGCACCCGGGCGCGCGGGGCGAGCTGGTGCGGTGGTAAAGGGCATCGGGCCCCGCGAAGTGGTGGCCATCGCGGCGGCACGCAGCGCGGGCCAGGCCACCCGGCTGTTGCGGCGCGGCGGGGGCACGGCCTTGCCCGGCCTGGTGGCCGAGCGCATCGCCCCGCGCATTCTGCGGCGCATGACCCGCCAGCTGCGCCGGGGCGCGATCCTGGTGACCGGCACCAACGGCAAGACGACGACCAGCCGCATGCTGGGGGCCATCCTCGACACCGCGGGCTGGCGGGCGATCCATAATCGCTCCGGCTCCAACCTCGTGCGCGGCCTGATCGCCACCCTGGTCCAGCAGAGCAGCCTGACCGGCAACCTGCACGCCGATAGCGGGCTCTTCGAGGTCGACGAAGCGACGATCCCCGCCGTGGTGGCGCAGGTCCGGCCGCGGCTGCTGCTGATCCACAATCTCTTCCGCGATCAGTTGGACCGCTACGGCGAGATCGACCATATCCAGCGGCGCTGGCGCGAGACGCTGGCCACGCTCGACGCGCGGAGCACGGTGCTGCTCAACGCGGACGACCCGGGGGTGGCGGTGCTGGGCCGCCAGACCGAGGCGCGGGTCTGTTACTACGGCATGGCCGACACGCGCCAGGCACTGGCGGTGCTCCCGCATGCGGCCGATGCGATCGACTGCCCACTCTGCGGGCACCGGCTGGACTATCACGCCATTCTGCTCTCGCACCTCGGCCATTACAGCTGCCCGGAATGTGGCTTTGCCCGCCCCCGGCTCGATATTGTTGCCGAGCGGGTCGACTTGCGGGGCACCGAATCGACCCGGCTGGCGATCCGCGCCCCGGCGGGGGCTTTCTCCGTCGATCTGGCGCTGCCGGGCTTCTATAATGCCTATAATGGCCTGGCCGCGTGCGCCGCCGCGCTGATCCTCGGCCTGCCCCCCGACGTCATCCAGCGCGGCCTGGGCGGTTTCCGGGCGGCTTTCGGGCGCATCGAGCGGGTCCCGGCGGGCGACAGCGGCAAAGCCCTGCTGCTGGCGCTGGTCAAGAACCCCGTCGGCTGCAACGAAGTGCTGCGCATGCTCTTTCCGCCGCTCACCGCCGGGGAGCCGCAGCCGCCCCCCCGCTATATGCTGATCATTATCAACGACCTGATCGCCGATGGGCGCGACGTCTCCTGGCTCTGGGATGTCGACTTCGAGGTGCTGGGCGCCCCCGATCGCGTCGCGCAGGCGACCTGTGCCGGCCTCCGGGCGACCGATATGGCCAACCGGCTCAAGTACGCGGGACTCGATCCGGCCCGCATCGCCGTGGTCGAAGACCTGGAGGCGGCCCTGGAAGCCACCCTCCAGCAACTCCCGGCTGGCGAGACTCTCTATGTGCTGCCCACCTATACCGCGATGCTCGACTTCCGCGCCCTGCTCCAGCGCCGGGGCTGGGTGAGCGAGTTTTGGGAGCAATAACCTAATGCACCAACGGCTGCAGCGAGTCGTCGTCCGCGCCCCGGTGCGGGTGGACTTCGCCGGCGGCCCCTCCGATGTGGCGCCCTTTTGCGTCCAGGAGTGGGGCTATGTGGTCAATGCGGCGATCGATAAGTACGCCTATGCCGAGGTTCAGGTGCGCGCCGACCCCCAGATCGTGGTGACCTCCCATGATTTGCAGCAGCAGGAAGTCTACCCCTCGGTCGACGCGTTGGGCCACGACTCGCCGTTGCGCTTGCTGACCACGGCGATCGCCCTGGTCGGGAGCGGGCCGGGGCTCGACGTCGGGGTGAAAACCGAGGTCCCGGCCGGGGCCGGGCTGGGGGCGTCGGCCGCCGTCTGTGTGGCGCTGTTACGGGCGCTCCAGACGCTGCAGGGCGCCGCGGAGCTGCCGCGCGAGGCCCTGGCGGCAGCGGCGATGCGGGTGGAGACCGGCCCACTGCACAACGTCGGCGGCGGCCAGGACCAGTATGCGGCTGCTTTCGGCGGCGTGCAGAGCTTCCAGTTCGCGCCGGGCGGGACCGTGCGCAAGCCGTTACCGATCGCGACCGCGACGCAGCGGCGCCTGGAGGACTCGCTGGTGCTCTGCTATAGCGGCACCTCGCGCATTTCCGGCACCGTGCTGGCCGGGGTGATGGACCGCTACGTGCGGGGCGACCCGGCGACCACGCGGCAGCTCCGCCGGCTGCGCGAGATCGCCCTGGAGATCGAAGCGCTGCTCGAGTCGGGCGATCTCGACGGCTTCGGCGAATTCATGACCGCGGCCTGGCAGGCCTTTCGCGCCCTGCATCCCAGTGTCTCCACACCCGCGATCGAGCAGATCCTGGCGATCGGCCGCGCGCACGGCGCCACGGGCGGGAAGGCGTTGGGCGCGGGCGGGGGCGGCTGCGTCTTGCTGGCCTGTGACCCAGCGCAACGCAGCGCCGTCGCCGCCGCCCTGGAGCAGGCCCGCTTCGCGACCATCCCGTTCCACTTCGCCGCGCAGGGCGCCGAAGTGATCGCGATCGAGTAATCTGGGGAGCCCACCATGGACTTACACATCAACTTTCTCTATCCCGACCTGATGAACATTTACGGCGACCGGGGCAATATCATCGCCATGCAGCGGCGCGCCGAGTGGCGGGGCATCACCGTCTATGTCCACACCACCTCGCCGGGCGAACCGCTTGACATAACTCGCGACGATTTCTACTTTTTCGGGGGCGGCCAGGATCGGCAGCAGATCCGCGTGGCGCACGACCTGCAGGGGACCAAAGCGGCGCAGCTGCGCGAGGCCGTGGAGGCGGGCGCGGTGGTCTTGAGCATCTGTGGGGGCTATGAGCTGTTACAGCACTACTACCGGCCGCACGGAGGCGCTGAGCTCCCGGGCATCGGGCTCTTCGACGCCTACTCGGTAGCGGGCGATACCCGCTTTATCGGCAACGTGGTGGTGAATACCGACTTTGTGGGGCAGCTGGTGGGCTTTGAGAACCATAGCGGGCTGACCTTTCTCAATCCGGGCTGCCGGCCGCTGGGGCGCAGCCTCGTCGGCTATGGCAACAACGGCCGCGACGGGCAGGAAGGCGCGATCTACAAAACGGCTTACGGCTGCTGGGTCCATGGCTCGTTGCTGCCCAAGAACCCGCACTTCACCGATTACCTGCTCCGCCAGGCGCTCCACCGCCGGCATGGCGATGTCGACCTGGCTCCGCTAGACAGTGCGCTGGAAGACGCGGCCCATGCCACCGCCTTCCGCCGCGCCCACGCGACGCGGTAAGGGACGAGTAGAAAGTCCTGAGTTAAAAGTCCTGAGTAGAAAGTCCTGTCGCCGACGACTGATGCCAAATATCCAGGCTATCATCTTTGACATGGACGGCGTACTGCTCGACAGCGAGCCCTTGCACCAGGCGGCGATGAACGCGGTGCTGGCGCGGGAGGGGCAGCGGGTCGACGATGCTGAGTACCGGACGTACATCGGCGACAGCGCGGAGCAGGCCTGGCGGGCGATCGTGGCCCGCCGGGGGCTGGCCGGGCCGCTGCCGGAGTACCTGGCGGCCTATGACGACGCGGTGTGTGCCGTGGTGGCCGCGCAGGGGGTGCCGATGCCCGGCCTCCTGGCGCTGCTGGCCCACCTGCGGCAGGCCGGGGTGCCCCTGGCCGTCGCCTCCAGCTCGCCCCGGCGCTGGATCGACGCCAGCCTGGCGCGGATCGGCGTGCGCGACTACTTTACCGCGATCGTCAGCGGCGAGATGGTCGCCCGGCACAAGCCGGCGCCCGACAGTTTTCGGCGGGCGGCCGCGTTGCTCGGCGTGGCGCCCGCCGGCTGCCTGGCGATCGAAGACTCGCCGCGCGGGTTCCAGGCGGCGCGGGCCGCCGGGATGTTCGTCGTCGCCCTCGTGCCGGCCCCGGCCGCGGCCGACCGGGCCGCCGACGCCGACCTGGTCGTGCCGTCGCTGCGGGTATTTCTGGACTGGTGGTTGGCCACACAGGGAGGAGTTGGACATGCATGAAATCGAGACCGCGCGCTTGCGCCTGCGCCTGTTCCGGCCGGACGACCTGGACGCGCTCGCCCCGATTTATGCCGACCCGGATGTGATGCGCTATATGCGCAGCGGCCAGCCGGCGACGCGCGAACAGACCATGCGGACCCTGGATCGGCTGATCGGCATGTGGGACGCGCAGGGTAAGGGGCTCTGGGCGGTGGAGCATAAAGCCGATAGGGTGTTAATCGGGCAGTGCGGCCTGTTCCACCTGGATAACACGCCCGAGGTCGAGGTCGCCTACCTGCTGGCGCAGCCCTACTGGGGGGCCGGCCTGGCGTCGGAGGCGGCGCGGGCCTGCCTGCGCTACGGCTTCGAGGAATGGGGGCTGCCGCGGATCGTCGCCGTCGCCCGCCCCGAGAATCGCGCATCGCAGCAGGTCATGCGCAAAATCGGCATGCTCTATGAAAAACACGCGCGCTACTACGACCTCGACGTGGTCTATTACGCCATCGACCGGGCGGCCTTCCAACCGGACGCGGCCCCCTACCAGATCCAGCTCCGGGGCCAGTAAGCGCCTGACCGAACCGGCATAATTCTTGCTCAATATAGCCGCACCAGGACCACGCTATACAAAGATTCCAGGTGATTGCCGAGCGGCGGTTCTGGCCGACGGAAGGCACCTGTGTCGCCGAACAAGGAGGTTTCCAATGCGTGTTGCAAAGGAGCTGGTGGTCAATGCACCAGTCAGCAAAGTCTACGGTCTCTGGACCGATTTTGAAAATTTCCCCCGCTTTATGAGCCATGTCGACTCGGTCGCGTCGACCGGGGCGGACAACTACCACTGGAAGGCCCACTTCGGGCCGCGCGCGGTCGAATGGGATGCCCGGGTGGTCGGCCTGGTGCCGGACCGCTCGGTGACCTGGCGCTCGACGAGTGGCGCCGAGAATGCGGGCGCGGTCAACCTGGCCGCGCAGGGCAATGTGACCCTGATGCAGGTGGTTATCGAGTACCATCCGAGCTGGTTTGAGGGACTGCTCGACACGATCACGCAGGAAATGTCGCGCAGTGTGGAAGCCGACCTGGAGAAATTCAAGCGGCTGGCCGAGGGGGTCGACGGCGAGGCCTTGCCCAGCGGGGCGGCGGCCGGCCGGAGCCGCGACGATTCGTCGGCCGCGCAGGGCGCGACGAGCGCGAGCGTGGGCGCGGGCAACCGCGGCGCCTATGGCCCGAGTGCCGCGCGCTCGGGTGATACAGCCGGCGCGGTGCCGACCCCCGCCGCCCCTACCGCCGGCTCGGCGGGCGCCGATCGGCCGGTCGCGGCCGCCGGTGCCCCGCCGGACGCCGGCGGGACTAGCGAGCCGGCGCCGGCCGCCCCACCCACAAATCTTCCAGGCGGGCCAAGCAGCGCTGGGTCGCCGCCTGCACCGGCGGGCGCCGATCGGCCGGTGCAGGCGGCCGGCACCCCGCCGGCCGGCGGCGGGACCGGCCAGCCGGAGACGGCTCCCCCACCCACTAATCTCGCGGGCGAGCCGAGCGCCGCCGGGTCGCCGCCCGCGGAGGTCAGCGGGCCGTCGCTCTATTCGAATGAGGCGGCCGGCTTCGAGGGCTACAGCGGCAGCGCCGGCGAGAGCGCCGGCACCGCGGCCAGCCAGGTAGCGGGCGCCGATCGGCCGGTCGCGGCGGCCAGCACCCCGCCGGCCGCTGGCGGGACCGGCCAGCCGGAGCCGGCCGCCTCGCCGTCCAATCTCGCGGGCGGGCCGAGCGGCGCCGGGTCGCCGCCCACACCGGTGGGCGCCGATCGACCGGTCGTGGTGTCTGCCGCCCCGCAGGATGCCGGCGGGACCGGCCAGCCGGAGACGGCTCGTCCACCCACCAATCTCCCGGGCGAGCCGAGCGCCGCCGGGTCACCGCGCGCAGAGGTCAGCGGGCCGTCACTTTATGCGAATGAAGCGGCCGGCTTCGAGGGCTACAGCGGCAGCGCCAGCGAGAGCGCCGGCGCCGGCAGCGGGCTCGCCGCCGGCCCGACCGCCCCCCCGCCCCCCGGCGCCCCGGCCGGCCGGCCGGCCAGCCCGATCGAGGAGGAGCGCGGCGCCACGCCTGGCCAGGTGGGCGGCACCGGTGGCTGGGGTAGCGCCGCCGGCCGCTGGGACACGGCGACCGGTCAGGTGACCGGCGGTCCGGCCGCTGGGGGCCCTTCGATCTCCGGGGGTGGCGAGACGCACTAATCCGCGCTGGGGGCGTTGCCGCCGCCCGAGTTGCGCAGGCCCGCGCCATCGGGTACACTAAGGGCAACGCGCGATCGTGGCTGGCGCGATCGGCGCGGGCCCGCGCAACCTGGGCGCCTGATCCCTTACCCCCGCAGGAGGTGCTGACCGATGACGACACGGAGCGATGCCCACCAGGTGGCGGGCGAGCTCGCACGTGGCCTGACCCAACTCTGGGCGCTGGGCTTGCTGTCGGAAGGCGGGCGCGGGCAGCGGCCGGCCGATCGCCTGGAGGTCGTGCGGGACGCCTATGCCCAAACCGAAAGCGGCGCCCTGGCCGGCTACGGGGCCAGCGACACCCTGTACGCGCTCGACGTCTGGCGCATGATCCAGCGCATGATCGAGGGGGGCCAGACGACTTTCGCCGATATGGACAACCAGGAGCTCGCGGCCTTTCTCGACAAGCTGCGCAAAGCCATCTATGGCCCGCAAGTGTCGAGTGCGCTGGCCCGCTGGCTGCCGTCGCGCATGTTCATCAGCGCCGAGTATACCAAGCAGCACCTCGAAAAGCTGCGCCCCGCCGGCGGGCGGGGCATCGCCGGCTGGCGGTAGCCCGGACGAGCGGTCAGCGGTCAGCAATCAGCTATGTGCTACGCATGACCCAAGGAGCCACCCATGCGCAATCACGCCACGCTCGGAGCCGGGGCCGTCCTGGCGATCCTCCTGTTGCTGACCCTGATCCTGGCCGGCGCGGTCGCCGTGGCGCGCGCCGGGAGCGGCGTTCCCGTCCTGGCCGGCACCCCCCCGGCCCGCACGCTGGCCAAGCCGGGGCGCCCCGCGCCGCCGCTCGTGGCCGCCCAGGACGGCCGCCCCCGCGGGCCGCAGCCGCCCTTGCGCGTCGGTGGCCCCGACGCGTTTGGCTACATCGTCAGCGACAGCAACGAGCCGAACGGCCCACCCTCGGGAGGGTATATCGCGGCAACGCACGTGATTACCGGCTTCAGCGGCGATGATGAAAACACGGTCATCGTGCCGAATTTCCCGCTGACCCTGTATGACCGCACCGTTCCGACGATCACCGTCCACACAAACGGTTTTCTCTATATCCCGCAGGAAGCCTGCCCGGACGGTTGCTACCAGAACGTGGGTTTACCAAGTACCAGTGCGCCGCCTGGTATAATCGCCCCGCTATGGAGCGACCTGATTATTACGGATACTGTCGGCGCAGTATATACTGATGTGCAGGGAACGGCCCCGGCCCGCAGCTTTATCGTCGAGTGGCGGAATGCCGGATTCTACCATGATGGCAACAGTATGGCTACATTCGAGGTCATTTTCCACGAGAACAGTAATGAAATCGATTACGAATACAGCAGCCTCACTGGCCAGTTGGCCAATGGCAGCAGTGCGACGGTCGGCATTCAGAACTACAGCCAGACGAGTGGACTGACTTATAGTTTGGACGAGAGCGTGCTCACGCCCGGCCTGGCGATCCGCTTCCTGGCCCTCGTGAGCCCCGGCGACCAGACGGTGAATACCACCGGGTGCCAGACGGTGACCTATACCGGCCAGATCATCAACCCGAGCACGCTGACCACGACTTACCATCTCACCCTGGCCGATAGCGATCCGGCGTTCGGGTCCGTGGTCACCCCCAGCACCACGACGGTGATCTCGCCGGGCCTCAGCGTGCCGTTCACCGTCACCGTGAACGTGCCGCCGAACGAGCCGGTGGGCGCCAGCGATGTGACGACGATGACCGCCACCTCGCAAAACTCGGGCTTTCCGCTGGCCGAAAGCGTGCAGCTGACGACGCAGGTGAGCTCGTCCGGGGCCAGCTTTGTGCCGCCGTCCGGCAGCGCGGTCGGGAGTCCCGGCGTGACGCTGCACTATACCGCCACGCTGTATAATCAGACGGGCATCACCACCAGCTTTGATCTGACGAACGGCGGGAACACCTGGCCGGCCCGGGTGGCGCCGGCCAACACGGGGTCGTTGCCGCCGGCGGGCAGTATCACGATCACGGTGCAGATCACGATCCCCACGGATTCCCAACAAGGGGAATCGGACAGCACCGTGGTGACGGCGACCGCCCAGCTGTCGAGCACCTGCGCGTATTACGGCACGGCCCAGTTCACCGCCTATAACGGCAGCCCGATCACGCGCGGGGGGCTGCCGGAGGGCCGCGCCCGCCATGCCCTGGTCGACTTCCCGCCCGATGGCCGGACTTACCTGATCGGCGGGGCGACCGCCGACGGCAATATCAATCGCCCGATCCTAGAATACGACGCCCGCGCCGATACCTGGACGGTCCGGCGCACCCTGCTGCGGGGGGTGATCAATATCGGCGCGGCGACGCTCGGCGATACCATTTATATCCCGGGCGGCTTTGACGGCAGCACGGCGGTCGCGCTGCTGCAAACATACCAGCCGGCGACCGACACGGCGGCTATCCTGGCCAGCGACCCGCTGCCCGCGGCCCGTTACGGCGCCGGAGTCGCCGCGGTGGCCGGCAAACTCTACGTGATCGGCGGCGCGGACAACCTGACCGTGACGCAAACCGTCTTCGAGTTCGACCCGGCCCGGGCCGCGGGCGCCCGCTGGGTGCAGAAAGCCAGCATGCCGACGCCGCGCGCCTTCCTGGCCGCGGCAGCGCTCAACGGCCGGATCTATGCGATCGGCGGCATCCCCAGCGTGACCAATCCCAGCGACCTGGCCACGGTCGAGGTCTATGACCCGGCGGCCGATAGCTGGAGTGCCGTCCGCTCCTTGCTCGCGCCGCGCGGCGGCCCGGCCGCGGTCGGCGTCGACACCGGCCTGCCCTGTGGGGGTTTCCTCTACGTCTTCGGCGGCGGCTGGAACACGCAGCTGGCCAGTGTGGAGCGCTATAACCCGACTACCAATAGCTGGGCCAGCAGCGCGCCCCTGGCCGTGCCCCGCCGGACGCTCGCCGCGAGCTACGTCAGCAATGGGCACCTCTTGCTGATCGCCGGGGGCTATAATTACAG
>Ga0209166_10003700_pt1 | contig 10930 bp, 7 predicted proteins | sample Coa_R1_3_FD_187151 | JGI IMG/M metagenome (GOLD analysis project Ga0209166, IMG submission 187151) | Surface soil microbial communities from Centralia Pennsylvania, which are recovering from an underground coalmine fire - Coalmine... | ecosystem: Environmental > Terrestrial > Soil > Unclassified... | reverse complement strand
CGATGATGGGGGGGCGTTGCACCGCCTGTGGTCCGGTCCGGGCTTGAGAGTTTACGAGGGGGACAGAAACCGCAGCGATCACTAAAAATGAAGCCAGAGCTGGAAAAAGTTTATTCATAATTGTTTTAAACGTTGCCGCGTTTCATTTCCCCCATCAAATAGTCAGTGGAACGCACGGCCAGAGCCATTATGGTGAGCGTGGGATTCTGGCAGGCGCTCGAGACAAATCCGGAGCCGTCCATCACGAACAGATTCTTGATGTCGTGGGTCTGCAGGAAAGGGTTGAGCACGGACTTCTTCGGATCGGTTCCCATGCGGGCGACGCCCACCTCGTGAATGCCGCGTCCCGGCTCGCGTTTGTGATCCTTGAAGGGAACTATACTTTTGGCGCCCGCGGCCTCAAGCATCTGGGCGGCGGAATCCGCCATATCATCGATGATGGCGTGCTCGTTTTCTCCAAACGTCATGTGAATGCGCAATACCGGAATGCCAAAAACGTCTTTGATGTCAGGATCGATCTCCACGTAGTTATCCCAACGCGCCAGACACTCGCCGAAACCGCCCAGACCCAGCGTGTTCACTCCTTCCACCACCGCTTTCTTGTAGGCTTCTCCAAATCCGGATGCGGCCAGGTTTAAGTTAACGCTGCTGCCGCCCTGGAAACCATAACCACGAATAAAATTCTTCCAGCGCGGACCGCTTTGCGGGTTGCGGAAGCGAATAACGTAAATGCCGTCAGGACGGTTGGGCCCGTTAATATTCGGCTTCGCACCCAACTGCGGGAACTCGCCGCGCGCCCCGCCCCCCACCCAGATGTGGTCCATCAAGTAGTGCCCAAGTACGCCGCTTGAGTTTGCCAATCCATTGGGAAACTGTGAGTTGGCGGAATTCAGCAGGACGCGCACGGACTCGAGCGACTGTGCGCACAGAATCACCACACGGCCAAAAACCTCACGCGGCTCGCGAGTGTTGCGGTCCACATAGAAGACTCCTTTGGCGCGGCCGCCGCCATCATCCATCACCACCTTGTAGACCATGGCGTTCGGAATGTGCGTGCAGTTTCCGGTCTTCAGCGCGTCCGCCACCGTGGTGAACGCGGAATTGAAATAGGAGTGCGTAACGCAGCCGCGATCGCACGGGCCGCAATAATGGCAGGGCGCGCGTCCATTGATGGGTTTGGTAATGTTGGCACTCCGTCCTAGCGTTGCCGTCCATCCGAGTTTCTCTTTCACCCGGTTGCGAAACAAAGTTTCCGCGCACGTCAGTCCCATGGGCGGATGAAACCTTCCGTCCGGAAGTTCGTAAACGCCCTCCGGCATTCCGGTGATGCCAACATAGTCTTCCACCAGATCATAATAAGGTGCGAGATCCTTATATGCGATCGGCCAGTCCTCGCCGTAGCCGTCATGCGAAGCCGCCTTAAAATCGAGATCGCTGAAGCGATAGCTCTGCCGGCCCCAGACATTGGTGCGGCCGCCGGTTACGCGCAGCCGTCCCACCCAGGTAAAGGGCATGTTGGGCGGGGTCGTGTAAGGCTCCTCAATATCGCTGGCAAACCACTTGTAGTTGTATTCGTTGCAGAAAAGCTTTTGGATGGGGCGCGTCCGCGTGATGATGGCCGGCGCCATGTCGCGATACTTCAGTTGGAAGCGCGGCATGTGCTCCGTGTAATCAAAGTCTGTAAGAGGGCGCCCGGCGTCCACCAAAGCGACTTTTATTCCAGCCTCCGCAAGCCGTTTGCACGCCCAGCCGCCGGACGCACCGGAACCCACCACAACCACATCAAAATTTGTTTTGGTCTGGTCAGGCAACTATTACCCTCCGAAAAGAAGCCATATTGTTTGAACAAATTAAAAATTATGAATTAAAAATTATCGAAAATCGAAAAGACGACGCTCATGGCTACCAGTTTCTTCATTTTTAATTCATAATTTTTAATTTTCTTCAAACGTTTCCCTTTTTCATCTCCCCCATCAAATAATCGCACGAGCGAACGCACAACGCCATGATGGTGAGCGTCGGATTCTGGCAGGCGGTGGCCGTGAAGCCGGCGCCGTCCATCACAAACAGATTCTTCACGTCGTGAGATTGTTGAAATTGGTTGAGCACGGATTTTTTAGGATCGTCTCCCATGCGGGCGACGCCCACCTCGTGAATCCCAAGTCCAGGCTGCCGATCGTGGACAGTGTAAGGCTTGATGGTCTTGGCGCCTGCGGCTTCCATCATCTTGGTCGCCGTCTCCGCCATATCGTCAATCAGGCGATGCTCGTTTTCACCATACGTCATATGGATGCGAAGCACGGGAATGCCGAAAACGTCCTTCACGTCAGGATCGATCTCCACATAATTGTCCCAGCGGGGCAGGCACTCACCAAACCCCCGCAGCAGCAGGATGGCAGGCTGATCGTCCATCACGGCCTTCTTGTAAGCTTCTCCGTAGCCCGCCGCTTTTAAGTTGGGCTGAGGGTCGTCTCCCCACGATTGGAATCCGTACCCACGAATAAAGTCGCGCGACTTCGGGCCGCCCGGCAAATTCTGGAAACGCGGAACGTAAATTCCACCGGGGCGGTTCGGCCCATTTATCCGCGGCTTCAGCGGCAATTGGGGAAACACGCCCAGCGCGCCGCCGCCCATATAAATATGGTCCATCAGGTAATGACCAAGAACGCCGCTTGAGTTTGCCAGTCCGTCGGGAAACTGCGAGTTCGCGGAATTAAAAAGAACCCTCACGGACTCGAGTGACTGCGCGCATAAGATGACAGCGCGCCCGCGCACTTGATGCGGCTGGTGAGTGTTGCGGTCAATGTAGATGACGCCTTTGGCCCGGTTGCGAGCGGGGTCCATTTGCACCTGGTAAACCATGGCGTTAGGAATGTGCGTGCATTTGCCGGTCTTGATCGCGTCAGCCACCGTCGTGAAAGCAGAATTAAAATAGGAATGGGTTATGCACCCCCGGCTGCACGGTCCGCAGTAGTGGCACGGAGCGCGGCCGTTGAGCGGTTTGGTGAGATTGGCGAGGCGTCCCTGGGTTAGCGTCCAGCCCAACTTCTCCTTGATGCGGTTGCGCACCAACTGTTCGACACAAGTAAAATTCATGGGTGGTTGGAATTTTCCGTCGGGAAGTTGCGGCAGACCTTCAGCGAGGCCCTCGATGCCCACGTAATCTTCAACCAGGTCGTAATAAGGTTCCAAATCTTTGTAGCTGAGGGGCCAATCTTCTCCGTAGCCGTCGTGCGAGGCCGATTTGAAATCCAAATCGCTTAATCGATAGCTGTGGCGGCCCCAGAGATTGGTGCGCCCACCCGTAACCCGCACCCGGCCCACCCATTTAAAAGGCATGCCAGGAGCGGTGGTGTAGGGTTCTTCGAGGTCGTTGGCAACCCAGTTCTCGGTGGATTCGTGAACGGCGCTAGCTTGGATCGGCCGCGTTTTCGTGTAAAGGTTCCAAGCACGGTTGCGGTATTTGTACTTAAAGTCGGGTTCGTGCTCGGTGAAATTGCTGTCAGGTTGTGGCCGTCCGGCGTCCACCAGAGCAACTTTAAGTCCCGCTTCCGCCAGCCGCTTGCACGCCCAGCCGCCGGACGCGCCCGAGCCCACAACAACCACGTCGAAATTTGTTTTGGTCTGGTCAGGCAACGATTACTCCCCAAAAGTAAACCGAATCGTTCGAACGAAATAAAAAATTATGAATTAAAAATTATCGGAAATCGAAAAGGCGACGCACATGGCCACCAGTTTCTTCATTTTTAATTCATAATTTTTAATTTTCTTCAAACATTTCCCTTTTTCATTTCGCTCATCAAATAATCGCACGAGCGGACGCACAGCGCCATGATAGTCAGCGTCGGATTCTGACAGGCAGTGGAAGTGAAACCCGATCCGTCCATCACAAACAAGTTCTTGACGTCGTGCGATTGTTGGAACTGATTGAGAACTGATTTTTTAGGATCGTCCCCCATGCGGGCAATGCCCACCTCGTGGATGGCCCATCCGGGGCCGCCGGGGTGTACCTCAGTTTGAACGTTTTTGGCTCCCGCCGCTTCCAGCATTTCTCCCGCTGATTCCGCCATGTCCTTCACCATTGCCATTTCGTTATCGCCGTAAGTCATATGGACATTCAGGACGGGAATACCGAACACATCCACCTGGTTCGGATTAATCTCCACATAATTATCCCAGCGCGCCAGACATTCCCCGAAGCCGCCCAGACCAATGAAGGTGACGGGATCGAGCATCGCCTTTTTGAAAGCTTCACCGAAACCCGGCGCGTTTGTATTAAAGCCTACGCCGCCTCTGCCCTGAAATCCGAAGCCGCGCAAAAATGTTTTCGCGCGGGGGCCGTCATGCGTATTGCGAAAACGGATCACGTAGATGCCATCGGGCCGGTTGGGCCCATTGATGTTGGGCTTGCCACCCAGGCCTTCCAGTTGGCCGCCCGCTCCGCCGCCGCTGATGTGGTCCATCAAATAATGTCCCAGGACGCCGCTGGAGTTCGCCAGGCCGGCGGGATATTGCGAATTGGCGGAATTGAAAAGAATGCGCACGGATTCGAGCGCCTGTGCGCACAGCACAACCGCCCGGGCGCGGACTTCCTTGGGCTGGTGGGTAATCCGATCGATGTAGAGAATGCCCTGCGCTCGTTTGCCGTCCGCATCCATCAGAACTTTGTAAACCATGGCATTGGGGATGTGAGTGCATTTGCCCGTGGCCACTGCGTCCGCCACGGTGGTGAAGGCCGAATTAAAATAGGAATGGGTGACGCACCCGCGCTCGCAAGGGCCGCAGTAATGACACGGAGCGCGCCCATTAATGGATTTCGTGATGTTGGCGCTACGGCCGAGCGTTACCGTGCGGCCCAGTTTCTCTTTTACCCTGTTTCGCAAAAGAGTCTCCGCGCACGTCAGTCCCATGGGCGGATGGAATTTCCCGTCAGGCAGTTCGTAAACGCCCTCGGGAATGCCGGTGATGCCGACATATTCTTCAACGATGTCGTAATACGGAGCCAAATCTTTGTAGCTTAAAGGCCAGTCTGTGCCGTAGCCGTCGTGCGAAGCGGCCTTAAAATCGAGATCGCTTAACCTGTAACTCTGCCGCCCCCAAACGTTGGTGCGGCCGCCAGTGATGCGCATCCGGCCCTGCCAACTGAACGGCATTTTGTCCGCCGTCGTGTATGGTTCGTCAAGGTCGTTGGCGAACCAATCGTAGTTATATTCCATGCAGGCGTAACAATCTTTTTGCACGGGGCGCGTTCTGCGGATAACCTCCGGCGCGCGGTCGCGGTACTTCAGCTCAAACGCCGGCTTGTGTTCGGTAAAATTCTTGTCGGACTGCGGACGGCCGGCGTCCACCATGGCAACCTTCAGTCCGGCTTCGGCCAGCCTCTTCGATGCCCATCCGCCTGAGGCTCCGGAGCCCACCACAATCACATCAAAATCAGTTTCCGGTTGCTGTGCCATCCATTGCCCCCCTAAATCTCAGCCGCAATGTGTGCTATCGCGGCGTGTTCCGATTCACGCAACTTATCACGCGGTTGAAAAAGCGTCAATCGCCCCGGCCCATTGCCCAACCCATTTCAAGAAGCGTTCAATAGCTTGAAGCGCGGGCTCATCCCTTAATCACGCCCATCGGTTTTAGCCGCGCCACGCGTTTTGATAATCCAGCGTTGTGAACCACGTTAATCACCGCGTCCACATCCTTATAAGCTTCCGGAATTTCCTCGGTGATGCCGTCGCGCGATTCGGAACGAACGAAGATCCCCTGGTCCTCCAGCCGCTGCCTGGCGTTTTCCGCATACTCGGATTTGCGCGCCGCGGTGCGGCTCATCACGCGCCCCGCGCCATGACACGTGGTGCCAAAAGTCTGCTGCATGGCGCCCTCAGCCCCCACCAGAATGTATGATGCAGTTCCCATCGATCCGGGAATGAGCACGGGCTGGCCGCAGGATTTGTAAACCTCCGGAACTTCGGGACGGCCCGCCGGGAAGGCGCGCGTGGCGCCCTTGCGGTGCACCATCACCTTGCGCTCGCGGCCGCCCACTTTGTGGCGTTCGAGCTTGGCGATGTTGTGGCAAACGTCGTAGACCACGCGCAGGTCTTCCTTTTCGCCGAAGATGCGTTTGAATGCCTGGCGGGTGAAATGGGTGATGCCTTGCCGGTTGGCCCAGGCATAATTGGCGGAGGCGCGCATGGCGCCAAGATAAGCCTGGCCTTCCTTGGAATGAACCGGCACGCAGGCCAGTTGGCGGTCCGGCACGTTGATGCCGTAGCGGCGCATGCTGGAATCCATGTCGCGCAGGTAATCCGTGCAGACCTGGTGCCCGAGTCCGCGCGAGCCTGAATGAATCAACACCACCACTTCATTTTCGTAAATTCCCAACTGACGGGCAATCTCCGGCTCGAAGATTTGTTCGACGTACTGAACTTCAAGAAAATGATTGCCGGAGCCGAGCGTCCCGATCTGCGGCAGGCCACGCTTTTTGGCGCGGTCGCTCACCGCGGTCGCATCGGCGCCGTCAATCGTGCCGCTTTCTTCGCACACTGGCAGGTCTTCCGGGCGGCCGTAATCGTGTTCCACCATCCAGGCGGCGCCGTGTTCCAGAATTTTGTCGAGGTCTTGATAGGATATGCGGACTTGTCCGCCTCGTCCCGCGCCACTCGGGACGTCGCGAAAAAGTTGATTCACCAGCTCGCGAATTTTCGGGCGGACGTCTTCACGCGTCATCGTGCTGCTGAGCAGACGCACGCCGCAGTTAATGTCAAACCCAACGCCTCCCGGCGAGACGACACCACCTTCGTCAGGTAGCGTGGCCGCCACGCCGCCGATGGGAAATCCGTAGCCCTGATGAATGTCCGGCATGGCGAGCGATGAGCCCGCGATTCCCGGAAGCATGGCTACGTTAATCGCCTGCTCGATCGATTGGTCGCGCAGGATGTCCTGGAGCAGACGCTGGTCCGCGTAAATCACCGCGTCCGTCAACATGCCGTCTTTTGTTCCACGCGGCACGCGCCAGCGGTAGTCATCGATTTTTTCGAGCTGTTGGAGTTCCAATTTTTATTTTCCAAATCCCGGCTTTGCGTTAGGGCGCGGGCTGTGGATACTTCCGAGATTAGACTCCCGCTCCACCTGCTAGTCAAGCAATCGGGAAAGATCTTTGTGCAAGCTTGCCAGCGGAAATCCAGATCGCTGGATGGCCTTGCAGGGGACTGTTTGAGCGCATATACTTGCGGCGCTGATTTGAAAAAAAACAGGGCATCATTAGTCAGGAGGAATTATGGCTTTAATTTCACGACGGGATGCAGGGAAACTGATAATGGCCGGCGGCGCTGGATTTCTGGCGGCAGGCAAACTGGCGTTGGGCGCCACCAGGATTAACTCAGTGGTGCGCGGTGTGCAAATCGGCGCGCAGAGTTATTCGTTTCGCGACCGGCCCCTCGACGCCTGCATTGGAGCGTTCCAGGCGGTCGGCCTGGGCGAGTGCGAACTCTTCACCGGGCACACGGACCCTAAGGGCGTTTACGGAGATGCGCTGCGACAGTGGCGCTTGACCACGCCGCTCAGCCACTGGCAGGAAATCCGGACGAAGTTTGACAATGCGGGAATTCTTGTCTACGCCTACAACTACAGTTTCAACAAGCGCATGACCGACGACGAAATCGATCGCGGCTTTCAGATGGCCCGCGCGCTGGGCGTGAAATACATCACCGCATCGTCGCAGGTGAGCGTGGCGCCCCGTGTGGATAAGTTCGCGCAGAAATACAAGATCATGGTGGGCTTTCACGGGCACGACAACACGCGCGACCCGGATGAGTTTTCCACCCCAGACACTTTTGCGCGCGCCATGAAGGGCGCGTCAAAATACATTGGCATCAACCTGGACATTGGCCACTTCACCGCCGCGGGCGGCGATGCCGTTGCTTATCTCCGTGAGGAGCACAAACACATCGTCACGCTGCACATCAAGGACCGCAAGAAAAACCACGGCGCCAATTTGCCTTTCGGCGAAGGTGACACGCCTATCGTCGAGGTGCTGCACCTGCTCCGCGACAACCATTGGAAAATTCCCGCCAACATCGAATACGAATACAGCGAAACCATCAAGGGACTCGACACTGTCGCCGAGGTCAAGAAATGCTACGAGTACTGCCGGAAGGCGCTGGAGAGCTAGGCGGGGCGGCGAATTAACCAAATTCGGTTACCGCCCTTTGGTAAAAGCAGCTTTCTATCACCGTAACGCACGTCCTGATTCTGATGCGCCTGAAGCCGCAACGAGCACCTGGAGGGAAATTGTAATGCGGAACAGAGAATACTTCGCCGTTGTCCTTGGTATTCTTGCATTGGTGAGCACGCGAACCGCCACCCCGCGTGCTGAGACCCGCCCGTCGAAAGGCCACGCATTCTCGCCGATGATTCCCAAAACGTGGGACGACGCGGCGCTGGCCACCCTGGAAGTGCCGCTGGCTGATCCTGTCGGCTCACCAAAGCACGTCTCGGCCGAGTACTACTATAAGATTCCGGTGCGGCCGATTTACAAAAGCTATCCCATCTATGCGCCCGGCCACGAGCCACAAGGTTATATGGATTGGCTGAAGCAGCAGGAGCCGCAGATCGTTTGGGACGACAAAGGGCACGCGCCGCCGCTCAAAACAGAGGCGGATTGGGTCAAGGCGGGCGAAATCGTCTTCAACACCGCTATAAACGTCGGCGAGAACGGAATAACTTTTTCCCTACCCGACGTCAGGAGCGCTGCATGGTACGAAAATACGAGCATGCCGCTTGCGCGGGGCGGAATCCTGCCATTCTTAAACTACACGATCCGGCAGAAGGGGAAGGTTGAGCTCGGCTCGTTTTCCTGCGCGATGTGCCACAGCCGCGTCATGCCCGATGGCACGATCCTTAGGGGCGCGCAGGGAAGCATTGCGTTCGACCACGCGGTCGCATATGCCTTTCGCACTCGCCTTAAGCCGGACAGGGTCCGATCATTTGAGCGGACGCTCTTTGCGGCCCCTTGGCTTCGTCCCGATCCTTATGACGTCGAGGACCTCCCGGTAGAGGAAATTGCCCGGCGACATGACGTGATTCCGCCCGGCGTTCTCGCCCGCCATCGCGCCAGCCCGCTCTTCCCCGTGCAAGTGCCGGATCTGATTGGTGTCAAAGACCGGCATTACCTCGACCGCACCGGCCTCCAGCAGCAGCGCTCAATCGTGGACTTGATGCGCTATGCCGCGCTGAACCAGGGCGCCGACAACCTGGCGAGCTTCGACGGCTTCATTCCTGTGGGTGGACCTGACTTCCGCACCCTCCCCGATCCAAGCAAGTTCGGCCGCTACAGCGACGCGCAGCTCTACGCGCTGGCGCTCTACGTCTATTCGCTTAAGCCGCCGCCCAATCCTAACAAGTTCGATGCGCTGGCCGCGCGCGGCCAGAAAGTGTTCAACCGCGAAGGCTGCGCCATGTGCCACACGCCGCCCCTCTACACCAACAATAAATTGACCCTCGCGGAAGGCTTTACTCCTCCGCCGGGCGCAGACCAGAAGTACGACATCCTGCCAATCTCGATTGGCACTGACCCGAACCTCACGCTTAAGACTCGGCGCGGGACGGGCTATTACAAAGTGCCCTCGCTCAAAGGCGTTTGGTATCGCAGCATGTTCGGGCACAGCGGCTGGTGCGCGACGCTTGAAGATTGGTTCAACCCCGCCCGCACGCGCGATGATTACGTTCCGACTGGTTTCAAACCGTACGGCGCGAAGACTTACGCAGTAAAAGGCCATCCCTTCGGGCTTGATCTCTCGCCTGACGACAAGAAAGCACTGATCGCGTTTTTGAAAACTCTGTAGCGCTACGAACGGTTCGCGCGTTTGGATCCGTAGGGATTTTACATTAGGTGACGGCAGGCAATGATGGTATGCCGGTCAAAGTATGGTTATTTCGGTTGAAGTGGCAGTACTGCAGGTCACCGCGCTCACGGCGGCGGGCTCTCACCCTTTTTCAGTCCCCAGCGCAAAAACAAAATACTGCGCGTGGCTCGGGCCGGGGTTGTGAACGCCATGCTCCTGGTTGGACGCCACGTAGGCCACTGAGCCGGGACCAATGCGCGAAGTCTTTCCCTCAATCGTGACCTCGATGGTTCCCTCACGCATCATGAATACCTCTTCGTGATCGTGGTGGTGCGGCGGATGAGGCGCGCCGCCGGGCGCGAGATCGGTTTCGTGAAGTTCCACCAGAAAACCCGTGTGCGTTCTGCCTCCAAGCACGTGGCGGGATTTATTTTCTCCGCTGGCGTGGATGGGCAGATCGTCAAACGAGTAAGCTTTCGAGGGTATCGCAACATCCTCTGCCTGTGCGGCGAGTCCAGACGAAGCCACCAGCGCCGGTAACATTAAACACAAATCTCTTCGTGACCAATCCATAAAATCCTCCCTTAATTATTCACAATTGCCATTCTGGCCATCCGGCCTAGCGACGGCTGAGCCTCCGGCGTCAAGGAAAGCTGCAACTCCGCCGCGACCCACCCAAGAAACCTACGAAAGTCCTCGAAATCATTTTTGTCCCCGGGCGGCCCCTGGCCCGGGATGTAATCTACCACGTCCAAGTTCTCTACATGCCGCAAAATTTCAAGCCACGGGCGGACATCGCTCATGCCGCGGCGGGGAAGGTAGCCGTTCTCATAGAGGTCTCCGAGAAAAAGAACCTTGGTCGCCGGCAGGTAAACGGCCGCGTCACCCGCTGTAGCTCCCTGGCCAAGGTCCAACAGCTTGATTTCATCGCCGCCTAAATTAAGGGTCAACTCACCGGAAAAAGTTTGCGTGGGAAGGGTTGGATGGATGCCACGCATTCGCAACTGCATGCGCGGATCGTCCACCGTCCGCCGGGTGAGATCCTGAAAATAGTCGCGCATCTGCGCCAGGGCGATGGAGGTGGAAATGATGGT
>Ga0209166_10003699_pt1 | contig 10932 bp, 6 predicted proteins | sample Coa_R1_3_FD_187151 | JGI IMG/M metagenome (GOLD analysis project Ga0209166, IMG submission 187151) | Surface soil microbial communities from Centralia Pennsylvania, which are recovering from an underground coalmine fire - Coalmine... | ecosystem: Environmental > Terrestrial > Soil > Unclassified... | reverse complement strand
AAACTATCATATAATCTTAAGTGGCAGGCTGATCCTGAAAAAAAACGCCTGCCAGACACTCTGGCAGGCGTTGAATCCTGTTTCCCCTTCGATCTCCTACCTCTCCCGGCTATCATCCCTATCGTTTAATCAATGATGCTGATATCATCGATATTGCCACGATAGCCGCCGGTAACGTTCGCTTGATCATAGCCAACATCCATTCGGATAATCGTTTTCCCATTCCCCCACGATCCCAAATTTACTATCACCTGATTCCAGGTATCCAGCATTAAATGGTTGCATTGATAGCCTGGATGGGCCCGATTGCCGTTCTGGTCAAGCAACCCTGAGTCGCGTAAGTTCGTGCCATCGCTGAAAATCAAGTCGATTGCCACACATGTGCTGTTGCTTCCGCTGGCATAGTTATAACTATTAGCTGCGCTTTGCGGGTTGATCCAGTATATCAGGCTCGTCGAGGGGCCTACCACCAGATTCTGGCCACTCAGATCAAAGACTTTCATATATGCATGATCAGCACTATTGTTGCTAGTACCGCTTCCTGAGTAGAGCAGCGTGTAGCTCCCGGTGTGAGGAGGCAGTGGCGCCCCGTTTCCAACCAACATTTCGGGCTCATTCAGACCACAACAAACCCCTGTTATATTTACCATACCGCCAGCGGGATAGCTTGCCACGTCGACACTGCTGGTCCAGGTTGGTTGTAGATCACTATTCTCAAAACCAGTCGAAAAAGCCGGCCCCAGGGTCACCGCCTGTAGGACCACGCCACCGCCTCCAAAGTCGGTCTGCGTCGTCCACTTGATAGTCAATGTCTGATTGGCTGTGTTCGCTTTGTAGATGAGCGTATATACTCCCGCTTTCGTATTCGATGCGTTGCTGATGGAGCTATCCAGGTAGAAGCCGCTCCCATCGCTCAGTGTTGCCACGAGTTGGCCGGTTGAATGCCAGACGTTGATATACACTCTAACGGCTCGCCTGGTTGTATCTGCTGGAACCGTTATCTGAAAACCGTTATGCGCGCCTGCAATATACACTCCGGAACCTGCATTCGTCCCGTTCGTATCAGGGCTCCCATCGGTCCAGCTTAATGTGGCGCCCCCTCCGCCAGATTTGGAGACGCTGCCGTTTCCTATAAGCGTGTAGTTGCTGATCTGTGAGTTTCCGCTGCTCTTACGATCGAAACTTGTTGCGGAGTTTGAACCCCAATCTGCCCAATCGGAGCGACCTTCAGCGCTGAGATTGATTGAGGATGGAGGTGCATTTTGCTGCCCGAAAATAGTTCCATCGCTGCCGGAGGTAGTAGAAACTACCTGGTCAACGACCCCTTGAACATAGATCGGGTCTGCTGACAATGTGAGGGAAACCATCCCATTTGTTGGCGTTATTAGCTGCTGAGTTCCATTCATCGCTGTAATCGTTAACTGATGGCTGGTCAACAAGGTGATCAGTTGACTCCCTCCTGTTGACCAGAGTATTCGCGTGTTGTTAGTAAACAATCGGTCATAGATACCGCTGCCAATTGCTTCGCTGCGTACAAACGTCAGATTGTTTAACTGCTGTGTGAGCACCTTATACGCCGTGAAGGCCGGTTTGGGGGTATATTGTCCCGATGCATCAGGAGCATTTAGCAGGCCAAAAGTTCCATCATCTGGGTAGAAATCGTACCAGAAATATTTTTGTACTCCGGCGGAAAGAGCCAGAACGGCACTGCGCACGAGATAATCTGCCTGGGTTTGTTGATCTGTACTACTCGATTGCCAGCCCACCTCGGTAATCCAGATCGGCTTGGGATTGCCGTTGTTATATTGCTTGATCAGGTTTTCCAGGCTGATCTCCTGTTGATCTACTGCCCCGGCTTCGGGGGAGGAGCTGTAAGGATGGTCAGAGATCACATCCATATACTGTAAGCCGCCGGCCTTGAAGACCGCTTCAAGATAGGTTGCATCAACTTGATACAATACACCACCGACGACGGTTACGTCTGGACGTATCGATTTAACCGCCTGATAGGTGTATTGAAGCAACTGCTCATAGCATGAAGGCGTTTGCTCTGCACGGGTCTGCCCTGCAAGCATTTGTTTACAGGGACCGCTATCAAACCAGCCTCCATTTGGCTCGTTCCAGACTTCAACAAATTTTATCTGCGAGCCATAATGATTCAGAACTGCTTTGCTGTAGTTTGCAAATGCTGTGTAGCCAGCAGTATCGTAAGGGGTATACCCGCTATCGTAGAGTGGGTTCTGATAGTCCAGTATGACCAGGGGATTGATGCCAGTTTGCGCCAGTTGTTGCATAAATGGATCGAATTTCGTGAAGGTATACTGCCCTTGTGTTTGCTCTACATCGGCCCAGGAAATATCAAGCCGCGCCCAGCTGACTCCGAGCGTTGCGACCTGCGGTGGTTGTCCGATTGTAGGAGGCAAATGTGATGCCACTCCAAAAGGCGTATCGGCGGGTGTCACGTTGTTGGCCATTTTTCTATTGAGGGCGGCTTGCGCGATACTCGGTTGCCAAAAGATCAGAAAGACAGCCATACTTGAAATAAGTAGACACAGGCTCATTAAACGAACCCGTCCAACGTTGCTTTTTTCGTCCATGAAAAAGCGTCCTTTCATACAAATGTCTTGTCATCCTGTCGAGAGCACCTTCGCTCTCGGCTCTTATCGGATTTGTTCTTCGAAAGAGGATGGCACCTCCTAATACTTTTTTATTCCAGTGTAGCCACTATCCCCGTTCTGGCCTATTCAGCTGAGATGACATGTGCGCTAATAGCCATGGAGGCTGGGCTAGATAGGGTCACTGGCAACACAACATGTCTGGTTGGCGCATGGCGATTGTGCAAACGATTGAGCAAGATATGCATGGCCTCAGACCCCATCTGATATGAGGGTAGAATCACACTTGCTGTTCCCAGCGTCATTGGCACTCCAGTATCGTCTTTATCCATCGCGGCCAGCACCACGTCCTTGCCAATCTGTACGCCCAGATGCAAGAGATCAATACATACCATCCCCAGGATATAGCTATTTGCCGCCAGAATGGCGCTTGGCGCATTAGGCGATGCCAGCCAGCTCGCCAGCAGGCTGCGGCGCTCTGCTTCTCGCAATGCACTGTAGGATCGCAATGCCGCCATTTCGGAGTCGATTGGCATATGGGCCTCGCGCAGCGCCTGTTTATAACCAACCAGTCTCTCCTGAACGCTGGTGCAGTTGACCTCTTGCCAGAGTGTGCCTATGGCTCGATGTCCCTGTTCTATCAGGGATTTGGTAATCTCATAGCCTGCAGCCACGTTATCTGGGACAACGACATCAGTTGGTATTGTTGGGTAGTAGCGGTCAACCATCACAATCGGAGTACCTTCCTGTATGATGGTGGCGAAGATCTCGCTATTGCTCGTTCCATCGACGGGATAGATAATAATACCAGCTACTCCCGCTTTTACCGCACGTCGCAGGTTGCTCGCCTCAATCTCAGGTGACTCGCTGGAGTCGAAAAAGAGCATATGGCACTCCGTTTCGCGACAGATAGATTCCACTCCGCGAATGATGGCTGTTTTGTGATCGCTGCGAGTCACACTCACAATGCAGCCGATGACTGCTAGCTTATCTTGAAACGGTGAGATCCCACCCTCTGGCACATATGTGACTGCTGGCTCAGCTACAAAGGTGCCCTGTCCACGCCTCCGTACCAGGACTCCATCCCGAACCAGTTCATTGAGCGCTCGCTCTGCTGTAATACGACTCACTTGAAAGCGCCGGCAGACCTCTTGTTGTGTAATAAAGAGCTGATCAGGACCATAGCTGCCGTCTGCGATATCCTGAAGCAGTGCATCTTTGATGCGTTGATAATTCGGTTGCGTTGGCTTCTCCATATCCCCTGTTTCTCCTCTGCTTTCTATTGTACTGGCATAGCTATGATATGTCAATATCCGATAAAATCAGATTATCGCAAATGATTTTACATGACAATCAAAGAAATTGACCCACTAAACCCTTGACATTGCATAGCTTGCAATGCTACTATTCTCAATGTTACCACTGCAATGTGCCTGTCATCTCTCTTTTCTCTGCGAAATAACCGGGGAAAAGCGAAGATAGGGCAAATTAATTCCTTTTGTTTTGCCTTTTCAATTGCATGGCATGCAAAAACAGATGCAGACTGTGGACATTTATTTTACATGTCATGATCTGTTTCAGCGTACCACCGCTCGCTTCTACGGAATGAAGCATCTGTCATACGATCAAGCCGGGCAATAGGCGCTAGGTATATTGTATGTCATATTTGCAGAGGAGGAAATATCTCTATGGTACAACGCAACCCACATCAACGGTTTTCCCACCTCAATCGTCGTCGATTTCTACAGGCCGTCGCCGCCACTGGTACCCTGGCAGGAGCAGGCGCATTGCTCGATGCTTGTGGGGGGGCTGGATCTGGCGGAGGCTCTACAGGCGCTGCGTCCACTGAGACCGTCACATTGAATGTAATGTACAACAAGGCGGAACTCTTACCAGCTCAGGTCGCACTCTTTGAAAAGCTGAATCCCACTATTAAAATCAAACAGGTGGAGTATGATGCTACGGTGCTTAGTTCTATGCTGGCCGCTGGCAATCCTCTCGATTTCGTGCGCACTCAGGGGGCGCCCGCCATTCCTAATACGGCTGCCCGTGGCCTGGCTACCGACCTGACGGAGTATTTCGCCAAAAGTACGGTGCTCAAAGAGTCCGACCTTATGCCCGTCAATGATGTCTATCGCTGGGATGGCCATGTTGAAGGTCAGGGACCTCGCTATGGGATGGCTAAAGATTGGTCCCAGGATGCTATGTTCTGGTATAACAAAAAACTCTTTGATCAGGCGAAGGTGCCCTATCCTAGCGCGACTACTCCTATGAGTTATGATGATTTGCTGGCTCTCGGCAAGCGCTTAACTGTGCGCGATAATGGGAAGATCAAAGCTTATGGTCTGGATGTGATCTATGGCTTTACCACTCAGGCCCATCTTATGCAGATGTTAGCTCAACGGGGCAAGTCGTTGTGGAACGAAGATTACACCCAGGCCGATCTTACCAGCGATGACGCACTTGCCGCCATCAAGTGGTATGTCGATTGGGCCCAGGCTCACGTCGGTCCCTCGCCCCTGGACCCTGACACCAATGGCTCGGATGGCCTTTTTGCTGCCGACCGCGAAGCGATTAGTCTCTGGGGGTACTGGTTTGGTGGTGCTCTCTATGCCAAATATAACAACACTTTGCCCGATAATGTCGGCTTCGCTCCCGCCCCACAATTTGGCTCGACACCCGTCAATGCCTGTTTTGCCGGTACTGGGGCCTGGATACCTGCGAAGAGCCAGCATAAGGATGAAGCCTGGAAGTTCTTCGAGTTTTTCCTGGGTGGTCCTCCTGCTCATGATCGCGTCAAAACTGGCTTTGGCTTACCTGCATTAAAGAGCTTATTGCCCGAACTGCCGCAGGGAACGCCCGCGCAAAAAGCTGCTTACGATGTGGAGCAGGCTGCTCTGCCGCACCAGACTGTGTTGCATTTCTCTCCCTATATTAGTGATGATGCCTTCGAGGCCTCGTTCAAGCAGTATATTGAGCCGGTCTTCAAAGATCAGGCCGATCTCAAAAACGCTGCCACACAACTCCAGGTTGCCATCAATCGTCTGGCCCAACAGGGGAAGCAACAGATCAGCTAATTCAATCTCCTATACAGCCATCTGGAAGGAAACAGGCTGCTTTTGTTTCCTTCCATAGTTTTAGCTTCCCTGTTCAAAGGAAAGGAGCGTCCATGCTATCAACTCGTGCATCGCTACAGCGAACAACTGTTGTGAAGAAGGCTGTACGGCAGCGCAAAAGTATCAGAGCTTCATCGCTCCGCTTCTATCTCTTCGCTTCGCCCTGGCTTCTGGGTTTTATTGCGCTGACCCTCTTCCCTCTGGGCTATGCGCTCATGATCAGCTTTACCAATTTCGATGGTATTAATGAGCGCTTCCACTGGGTTGGCCTGCGCAATTACTTTGAGGTTTTTCAGGATGCGCTGGCCTGGAGTGGTTTCGCGCGCACGTTGCTCTACACGATCATCACCGTTCCATGTAGTATCGCCGGTGGCCTGGGTCTGGCTATCCTGCTCAATCGCCGCATGCGTGTCGTTGGGCTGTTGCGCACCATCTTTTATCTGCCATCGGTTGTTCCTATTATAGCGACGGCGATTATGTTTAATTTGATGTTCGATCGCGACATTGGCGGAATCAATGCTCTCCTGGAACTGTTTCACATTCCAATCATCACCTGGTTGATTGACCCAACTGCCTTTGCTGTGCTCATCGTTATGGTTCTATGGGGATTAGGCGGCGGCATGATGATCTCGCTGGCCGGTTTGCAGGGTGTGCCCGTTGAGTTGCTGGAGGCGGCTCACGTTGACGGGGCAAATCCATGGCTCCGTTTCTGGCGTATCACCTTGCCTATGTTGTCACCTGTGCTCTTTTTCCAGGTTGTGACCGCGTTCATTTACGCTCTCCAGACCCTGGTCCAACCACTTTTGCTGTCACCCGGTGCCGCTGCTGCGGGAGGCAATGTCGTGAGTGTGCCTGCCAGCAACCAGCTCTATATGATCCACGTCTACGAGGAGTTTTTCTTTTATCAACGCTTTGGCTATGGGTCGGCTCTGTTATGGGTCTTGTTCGTCCTGATCCTTATCATCACGCTGCTCATCTTCCGCAGCAGTGCTATCTGGGTCTATTATGAAATCGGTCAGGAAGGGGGGCGTAAATAGGATGGAATTACCTCTGCAACAGGTGGGCAGGAGCGGAAGGCTCTCCGTAAGCAACAAACCGCGCAGGTTCAGTGCAAATTGGCCGATTGGCTGTGTGCTGCTCCTGTTGGCTCTGGTCTTTATCACTCCCTTTTTCTGGTTGGTCACGACCTCGCTCAAATCGCTGGGGGAGCTGGCGGCGTATCCGATTCGCTGGTTTCCTGCTCAGGCTATGTGGGATAACTTTGTCAAGGCTGTGACTATGATCGATTACTTGCACTATACAGAAAATACGCTGTTTCTCTCGACCATGTATGCTCTGTTGGTGACCATTAGTAGCGCGCTGGTCGGGTTTGCCTTTGCGCGCTTGCCCGGGTTTGGCAAAAATACGCTCTTTATTATCATGCTCGCGACCATTATGCTGCCGCAGACGTTGACAGTGATCCCCACGTATATCTTGTTTGCCCATCTAGGGCTCATTGATACCTACTGGCCCTGGTTTCTTTGGGGGCTGGCCAGTGCGCCCTATCTGAGCTTCCTCTTTCGCCAGTTTTTTGCGAGTATTCCTAGGGAGCTAGAAGAGGCGGCTGTGCTTGATGGGTATAACTATTGGAGTATCTTCTGGCGCATCTTCTTACCACTCTCTCTTCCGGTGTTGGTGACAGCGTTTGTGCTCTCCTTCACCTGGACCTGGGGCGACTGGTTTGCTCCGAAGCTGTTGTTAAGTCAGGATTCGACGACTCTGGGTGTTGCTATGTCCCTGGGTTACAACGATGCTCACAATAACGTCTTTACTAATGTGCTGGCGGCGGGCTCGATTCTCTATATCACGCCCGTGATGGTTCTCTTCTTCTTTGCGCAACGTTTCTATGTGCGTGGTATTGTAACAACTGGAATGAAATGAAAGAGTAAATACACAATGCAACAGATCGCCCACACCAGCATCGACGAGCAAGGGGAAAGCCGGGTTCATCTTGTCTTCAAAACACATCTGGATGCTGGTTTTACTGAACTCGCTGAGGCCGTAAAAAGGCGCTACTACACAGAGTATTTTCCGCAGGCTATTGCAACGGCACGTTATCTGCGCGAACGCTCTGGCTCAGAGCGCTTTATCTGGACTACTGGCTCCTGGATTCTCTATGAGTACCTGGAACAGGCTTCCTCCCGCGAGCGTGCCTTGATGGAACAGGCCATTGTGCAGGGCGATATTGCCTGGCATGGGTTGGCCTTTACAACCCATAGTGAGCTGATGGATGCTTCATTGTTCGCCTATAGTCTTAGCCTTTCGCATGAACTGGACCATCGTTTTGGCAAGACGACGATTGCGGGCAAGATGACGGATGTCCCTGGCCATACGCGCGCAATTGTGCCTCTGCTCGCACAGGCCGGTATTCAATTCCTGCATCTGGGCGTCAATCCCGCCTCCACCGCGCCAGATGTACCACCCCTCTTTGTCTGGCAAGACCTGGCCACAGGCACGGATGTGATTGTGATGTATCAGCCGGGATCCTATGGGGATCTCACGCTGGTTCCTGGCTCTCCTGCCGCGTTGGCCTTTGCTCACACTCTGGATAATCGAGGCCCACAGTCTGCTGAGCAGGCGCTGCAGGCCTTTGCCCATTTGCGAGAACAGGTGCCGGGCATGAAGGTTATAGCCTCCACGCTCGATGCATTTGCCCGCGATATTTTGCCTCTCAAGCACCAACTCCCAGTCGTAACCGGAGAACTGGGCGATAGCTGGATCCACGGTGTGGGATCCGACCCTCTCAAGGTGGTGCAATATCGTGTGTTAAGCCGTCTTCGCCGTCGATGGCTCGCCAATGGCAGCATCACCCAGGATGATAAACGCTATCACCATTTGAGTCGTGCGCTGATCCAGATCCCTGAGCACACCTGGGGACTGGATGAAAAGACGTACCTGGACGATTATGCCAACTATAGCCCGGCACAACTACGTGCTGTAAGGGCTCAGCCCAACTTTCAGTATTTTGCCTCCTCCTGGCGTGAACAGCGAGGATATATTGCTGACGCGCTTGCTGCATTGGGAGATTCGCCAGAGGCCAGCGAAGCACAGGCAACTTTTGAGTGCCTCAATCCCAGGCGCCCGGAAACTGCCGATTTCCAGGTGCTGGCAGACAAAGATGCCCACTTTGAGACCCAACATTTTACCCTTGGTTTTGACGCACAACTCGGATCAATCAACTACCTGAAGGAAAAAACAACTGGTCGCACCTGGGCATCTCCTGAACACCCGCTGGCTCTCTTCTGCTATGAACTCTTTTCACAGGCCGAGTACGATCGTTTCTATGAACAATACATCATCAACAAAACTGAGACCGCCGGATGGGCGCTGAAAGATTTTACCAAACCAGGCATCGAGCATCTGGTCAAAGCCTATCAAAAGTGGTATCCGACGCTGACAACGCTTTATCAACGCCAGGATGCGCTTGGCGATCATTTCCTGCTGGAGATGAGCATGCCCCAGGAGAGCTGGCAACTCTACGGTGCGCCCCGCTTCCTGACGCTGGAGTTAGACCTGCCGTATAACGAACCAGCAATTCATATCACTGTCCAGTGGTTTGAAAAACAGGCCAATCGCTTGCCGGAAGCTTGCTGGCTCTCATTCTCTCCATCCGGTACAGCCGATGGCTTGTGGAGCATGGACAAAATAGGCACACAGATCTCGCCTCTAGAGGTAGTTTCTCATGGCAACCGAACCCTGCACGCAGTAGATTGGGGCATCAGTTACCAGGATCAGTATGGTGCCTTTCTGCTAGAAACCCTCGATGCTCCTCTGATCGCGCCCGGATCACCGTCCCTGTTGAACTTCCACAACCGCCAGCCGCAAATGCAGCAAGGCATACACTTCAATTTGTTCAACAACGTCTGGGGCACGAACTTCCCCATGTGGTACGAAGAGGACGCACGTTTCCGCTTTACCCTGCGCCTGCAGCATGAACCTCCGCCAGTACTCTAATAAAAACAGTTGGAGAACGGGGGTTATGAATATTCGGATTTTTGCTTCTTCATTTTTAGAAAACAGGAATCTGTGATATACTTCCATTCGCTACGCAAGATTTTCATTGATACTCATGTGCTGGGGACGAATTATTATGTTATACGACCATACAAAAATTTACGTTAAAGCTGGTGATGGAGGCAATGGCTCCATGCACTTCCGCCGCGAGAAGTTTGCTCCTTTTGGAGGCCCTGACGGCGGCGATGGAGGCCGTGGTGGTAGTGTCTACTTTGAAGCTACCACTAACTTGAACACTCTCATCGATTATCGCTATCGTCACCAGTTTAAAGCTGAGCCCGGCCAACCTGGGGCGGGCCAGAAGATGCATGGTGCGAAGGGCGAAGATATTGTCTTGAAAGTGCCCTGCGGCACTATTATCCGCGATGCCGAAACCAAAGAGATCGTCGCGGATCTGATCGAACCTGGTCAGCAGGTTATGGTGGCCCGTGGTGGTCGTGGTGGCCTCGGCAATGTCCATTTCGCGACCTCCACCCGCCAGGCTCCTAAGGAGGCTCAGAAGGGCGAACCTGCTCAGGAGAGATGGCTTATGCTCGAACTGCGCCTGATCGCTGATGTGGGGCTGGTCGGCTATCCCAATGCGGGTAAATCCACCCTGCTCTCCGTGGTGACTGCCGCCCGTCCCAAGATCGCGGACTATCCTTTCACTACGCTTGCTCCCAATCTGGGTGTAGTAGAAGTTGGTCAGCCGCGCAGAGGCGATGGCTTCAGCTTTGTGCTGGCCGATATCCCAGGCCTGATCGAGGGTGCGGCCCAGGGGGTTGGGCTTGGCCATGAGTTCCTCCGCCACGTCCAGCGCACCCGTCTACTGATCCATATGCTCGATGGTGCCTCGTCTGATCGCGATCCCTGGCAGGATTTTCAAGCCATCAACCGCGAGTTGCGCGAATATGATGAACAACTCGCGACCCGCCCGCAGATTGTTGTGCTCAATAAGATGGATCTGCCCGACGCCCAGGAGCATTGGCCCGCTCTGCGCGAGAAGGCTGAAGCGGCTGGCTATCCCGTCTTTGCCATTTCTGCCGCCGCCAGCCAGGGTACCAGCGAACTGATGGACTACGCCGCCAGTCGCCTGCGCGAAATCCAACGTGAAGAGGCCGAGTTAGCCGCCACCCAATCCCTTACCGAAGCAGAAGGGCCGGTGCTCC
>Ga0209166_10003698_pt1 | contig 10934 bp, 10 predicted proteins | sample Coa_R1_3_FD_187151 | JGI IMG/M metagenome (GOLD analysis project Ga0209166, IMG submission 187151) | Surface soil microbial communities from Centralia Pennsylvania, which are recovering from an underground coalmine fire - Coalmine... | ecosystem: Environmental > Terrestrial > Soil >... | reverse complement strand
ACCCAGGTTTTCGTCGCCGTGTCGCGGCAGGCATCCGACGTGCTCGGCCATTACGTGCCCGCCGGTGCGCCGGCCTCGGTCGATGCGCGCAAGGAAGTGACCGAATTCATCCGGACCCGCGAGCTGGCGCCGGCGACGATGCCGGGCCTGCAGGCGCTGGCCGGCTCGATCGCCCAGGAGGTCGCCAAGTTCGGTGAGCTCTCCAACGTCCCGCAGGGTCAGGTCAACAACGTGCGCAACGACATGTACCTGGCCAGCGAGGCCTTGCGCCTGATCGGCAAGTCCGGCAATCCGGCCTTCGAGAGCGGCGACAAGGACGTGCTCAAGACCTATAGCCGCCAGCTCGACAATGCGACGAAGTTCATTCCGGCCTGGGTCAAGGTCGCGGTCGCCCTGGCGCTGGGGCTCGGCACGATGGTCGGCTGGAAGCGCATCGTCGTCACCGTCGGCGAGAAGATCGGCAAGGATCACCTGACCTACGCCCAGGGCGCGTCGGCGGAACTGGTGGCGATGACGACGATCGGTGCCGCCGACATGTTCGGCCTGCCGGTCAGCACGACCCATGTGCTGTCATCCGGCGTCGCCGGCACCATGGCGGCGAACGGCTCCGGCCTGCAGTGGGAAACGATCCGCAACATGATCCTGGCCTGGGTGCTGACGCTCCCGGCCTCGATCCTGCTGTCGGGCACGCTGTTCTTCCTGTTCCGCCAGGTGTTCTGAGCGACGGTCGCCCGTAGTTCGCGCGAACTGGCACCTGTCATCAACCTTTGGTAGGGTGGACGCCCGTTTTGGATTTGGCCGTGGAGGCCGTGACCCGTGAAGCAGCGTCCGCCCATCGCCCCGCCGCCCACGCGCTACGGCGGGGCGCCCGCATTGTCACAGGGCCTGATCGCGCCGCGGGCAGCGCAGCCGAAGCGGCTGGCCCCGCCACCACCGCCATTGCCACCCGGAAGCGTGCGCTGGTCCGCGCCGGTGCTGCAGCGCGCCGCAGACGACCAGGCACTCTCCACGCTCAGCCAGATCCGGGGCATATCGGAAAAGATCTTCCAATGGTCCAAGGCTGAGGACAGCCGTTTCCAGGAAGCCCAGACCATGTATCTGGAGGGCGACGTGACGGTGTCGAGCAACGCGCTCCACGCCGACTATCTAAAAAGGGCGGTCACCGGCCAGAGCCGGGGACGGCTGTCTTCGCTGGCACTGCTGCCGCCGACGCACTCCGGCAAGTCGAATGCCTCGATGCTCCGGCCGTTCAACCGGACGAGCGGGCTCGAGGACATGCTCATCGCCAACCCGGAAAATCACGCAGAACAGAATCTGCTGAAGCATCTGGTGAAGAAGCTTGCCCAGGGCACGGTCCCGACCGCGCCGGTCGTGATCGGCGGATCGAAACCACCGTGCAACAAGTGCCACAAGGTGCTGACCGCCTTCAGACGGGCCTATGATGAGGTCTATACGACGAGCCGCCTCGTCTTCCTGGATCGCGTTGGCGACGCTTCGGTCACTCTCGAGCCGCTCGATCCCTTCACCGGTGCCAATCCGAAAGAGGGGGCCCGGGAAAAGTTCGAAAGCCTGAAGAGCAAGTACAAGACCTACATCGCGGCATAAGCACGAGCCCTAGCCGGGCGGATAGACCCGGACCTCGCGAGGGCGCCAGCGGCACGGGCCACCCGCGGCCAGGCTGCGGCGCGCGATGTCATCGACGTTGAGTTCCGCCGTCACCAGCGCGCCCTGATAATCGAGCGTGGCGCGCGCCCGTGGGCCGATCGCGTGAAGGTCGACCATCATGCCGTCGAGTGCCGCGCCGCCGTCGGGCGGCGCCAGCTCGACATGGTGCGGCCTGAACCAGGCCGTAGCCGGCCCGTCGGCCTGCCCCGATGCCGGCCCCAGAACCGTTTCGCCGACGCGGGCGAGGCCATCCGTGATCGTGCAGGCGATGTGGTTGGCCTGGCCGAGGAAGCCATAGACGAAGGGCGAGACGGGGGCGGCATAGACCGCGGTCGGCGTGCCGACCTGCTCGATCTTGCCAGCGCGCATGACCACGATGCGGTCGGCAAGCTCCATCGCCTCCTCCTGGTCGTGGGTGACGAAGACCGAGGTCACGCCCAGGCGCCGGTGCAGGCCCTTCAGCCATTGCCGCAGTTCGGTGCGGACCTTGGTGTCGAGCGCGCCGAACGGCTCGTCGAGCAGCAGGATCCGGGGTTCGATGGCGAGCGCGCGGGCGAGGGCGACGCGCTGGCGCTGGCCGCCGGACAATTGCTGCGGATAGCGCTTGCCCAGCCCCGGCAACTGGACGAGTTCCAGGAGCTCGTCCACCCGGGCCGCGATCTCCGCCTTGCCGGGCCGGCGGGTGGGCGGCCGGATGGTGAGCCCGAACGCGATATTGTCTGCGACGGTCATATGCTTGAACAAGGCGTAATGCTGGAACACGAAGCCGACGCCGCGCCGGTTCGGCGGCAGCGCCAGTGCATCGGCGCCGCCGAACCTGAGGCTGCCGGCCTCGGGCAGTTCCAGCCCGGCCATGGCGCGCAGCAGCGTGGTCTTGCCGGACCCGGACGGTCCCAGCAAGGCGACGAATTCGCCGTCGGCGATCGTGAGATCCACGCCGGAAACCGCGGGCGTGGTGCCGTATCGGCAGACGATGCCGGAAATCTCGATCTGCATGGAATCCTTATCGGCCGATCGTCGAAGGTTCGCCGCGCAACCGCCATTCAAGCAGGCTCTTCGCCGCCAAGGTGACCAGCGCCAACAGAGCCAGCAGGCCGGCGACGGTAAAGGCCGCCGGCAGGTTATACTCGTTGTAAAGCACTTCGATGTGAAGCGGCATGGTGTTGGTCAGGCCCCGGATGTGGCCCGACACGACCGAGACGGCGCCGAACTCGCCCATGGCGCGCGCATTGCACAGGAGCACGCCATAGAGAAGGCCCCAGCGCACGTTCGGCAGCGTGACATGGCGGAACACCTGCCAGCCGTTGGCGCCGAGCGTCAGCGCCGCCTCTTCCTCCGCCCGGCCCTGGGCCTCCATCACCGGGATGAGCTCGCGCGCGACGAAGGGCAGGGTGACGAAGACGCTGGCAAGCACGATGCCGGGAATGGCGAACATGATCTTGATGCCGTGGTCCGAAAGCCAGGGGCCGAACACGCCCTGCGCGCCGAATACCAACACATAGATCAGCCCCGACACGACCGGCGAGATCGACAGCGGCAGGTCGATCAGCGTGACCAGCAGGCTGCGACCGGTGAAGCGGAACTTGGCGATCGCCCAGGATGCTGCCAAGCCGAAGACGAGATTGAGCGGCACGGCGATGGCGGCGACAAGCAGGGTCAGGCGGATGGCAGAAAGCGCGTCGGGTTCGCGAAGCGCCGCGATCGGGGCCGCCAGCCCGTCGCCCAGCGCGCGGGCGAATATCAGCACCAGCGGCGCCACCAGGAACACCAGCAGCAGCAGGAAAGCGAGCGCGATCAGGCTGCCCCGGGTGATGGCGGTTCTAGAGGCCAAGGCGGCGCTGGCTCCAATATTGAAGGCCGTTGATGGTCAGCATGATGGCAAAGGAGGCGAGCAGCATCAGCGCGCCCAGGACGGCAGCACCCTGAATGTCGAACTGCTCGAGCTTCACCACGATCAGCAGCGGCACGATCTCCGACAGGCCGGGCATGTTGCCAGCAATGAAGATGACCGAGCCGTATTCGCCGATGCCACGGCCGAAGGCGAGGGTGAAGCCGGTCAGGAGCGCCGGCCAGATCGCCGGCAGGATGATCCGGCGGAAGATCTGCCAGGACGAGGCGCCGAGCGTTGCCGCCGCCTCCTCGACGTCGCGGTCGAGGTCGGCCAGCACCGGCTCGACGGCGCGCACGACGAAAGGCAGCCCGACGAAGGCGAGCGCCACGCCGATGCCGAGGGGCGTGAAGGCGACCGGGATGCCGAGCGCGGCGAGCGGAGCGCCGAACCAGCCGGTCTCGGCATAAAGCTCGGTCAGGGCCACGCCGGCGACGGCCGTCGGCAAGGCGATCGGCAGGTCGACCAGGGCGTCGAGCAGTCGTCGGCCCCAGAAGCGGTAGCGCACCAGTACCCAGGCGACCAGCAGCCCCAGCCCCATGTCGACGAAGGCGGCCAGGAAGGCGATGCCGAAGCTGGCCCGAAACGCGGCTTGGACCCGCGGCATGGCGATCTGCGCGAGAAAGCCGGCGATGCCGACATCGGCCGCACGCAGCACGAGGGCCGCGAGCGGCAGCAGCACGACGAGCGAGAGGTAGAAGATCGTGAAGCCGAGCGTGCCGGGCAGGCCCGGCAGCACCCGCCGGGGCCGTCCTGCCGGGGCCGCAGTTCCGGCGGTTGCAACGAGGCTCATGACGGGACGACCCGAGGGCAGGCGGGGTCGGTCGGGCGAGGTGGGAGCGCCGCTGCCGTCGGAGACTGTCTCATGCCCCGGTTACTCCCTGGGCTTGTAAATCTGGTCGAACGTGCCGCCGTCGGCGAAATGCTTGGCCTGAGCCGCCTGCCAGCCGCCGAAATCATGATCAATGGTTACCAGATCGAGCGCCGGGAAACGATCGGCATATTTCGCGGCGACCTCGGCGAGCCGCGGGCGGAAATAATGCTTGGCCGCCAGTTCCTGGCCTTCGGTCGAATAGAGGAATTTCAAATATTCCTCGGCGAGCGCACGGGTGCCGTGCTTGTCGACGTTGGTGTCGACCACCGCGACGGTCGGCTCGGCGAGAATGCTGATCGAGGGCACGACGATTTCCAGCGCTTCGCGGCTCATCTCGCGGCTGGCGAGGAACGCCTCGTTCTCCCAGGCGATCAGCACGTCGCCTTGGCGGCGCTGGGCAAAGCTGATGGTGGCGCCGCGCGCGCCGGTGTCGAGCACGGGCACGTGCTTGAACAGCTCCGTGACATAGGCCTTGGCCTTCGCTTCGTTGCCGTTGCCGGCCTTGAGGCCATAGGCCCAGGCCGCCAGATAGTTCCAGCGCGCCCCGCCGGAGGTCTTGGGATTGGGCGTGATGACCGTGACGCCGGACTTGATCAGGTCCGGCCAGTCATGGATGCCCTTGGGATTGCCCTTGCGGACCAGGAACACGATGGTCGAGGTGTAGGGGGCGCTATTGTCCGGCAGGTGGCTCTGCCAGTCGGCCGGCAGCAGCTTGGCCTTGTCGGCGATGGCGTCGACGTCATAGGCGAGCGCCAGCGTCACCACGTCGGCCTCCAGCCCGTCGATCACCGCGCGGGCCTGCGCGCCGGAGCCGCCGTGGGAGGTTCGGAACACCGCATCCTGGCCGGTTTCCTCCTTCCATTTGGGGCCAAAGACCTTGCCGATCTCGGCATAGAATTCCCGGGTCGGATCGTAGCTCACGTTCAGCAGCGTGGTCTCGGCATGGGCCGGTGCCGCCAAGGCGGAGAGGGCCAAGAGGATGGCGCCGAGCAGCCCGAGCGCGATCAGGTGAAATCTCATGGGATCGATCCTCCTGCTGCGGATACACGCGTTCGAGGGTCTGCCTTCTCATTTTTACGATTATTCATTGTTAAATACCTTCCTCGTGCTGTTGCGGTGGACAGGTTCCCGAAAAAGGCCTGTAAGGCTTTGATCGAAAACGCTGCAGCTATCCGAGGCGGGAAGCGCCACGCTTAGCCGGATTTGTAAAGCGCCCGCAAGCTCAAGCTCAAATCGGCGCTGGGAGGCCCTACGATAGGGGGCAATCCGCATCTGTCAAATGTATTTTCCGATGTATGATTGTGTAATTAGTCAGCGAAACGTCGGCATGATGTGGATATTGCCGGCCTGTCATGCCAGGGGTGCGGCGCAGACGCGCTTGCGCGCCGGGGGCGAGGTCGCTACGGTGAACGCCTCCGTGGAATTTGGGCCGGCCGGCTTGCGACCACGTAAAAAATCGCTAAAAGGTCGGAAAAGCCGTGAACAGACGGCGCTTCCACCCAGGCCGGTCTTGATGGCAACGGGAGTATCCCGCGGTGGAAGAGTTCGATCCCGAGACCCAATTGATCCGTGGCGGTCTGGCGCGCTCGCCGTTCGGCGAGACGGCGGAAGCGATCTACATGACGTCGGGCTTCGTCTATCAGTCGGCCGAGGCGGCGGAAGCGCGCTTCAAGGGCGAGGAGCCCGGCTTCATCTATTCGCGCTACGGCAATCCGACCGTCCATATGTTCGAGGAGCGGCTCGCTGGCCTCGAAGGCGCCGAGATGGCCTATGCGACCGCGACCGGCATGGCGGCGGTGTTCAACGGGCTGCTCGCCTGCGTCAAGGCCGGCGACCATGTGCTGGCGAGCCGCGTGCTGTTCGGCTCCTGCTTCTACATCATCGCGACCCTGCTGCCCCGCTACGGGGTCGAAACGAGCTTCGTCGACGGCGCCGATCCCCGCGACTGGGCGAACGCGATGCGGCCGAACACCAAGGTCCTGTTCCTGGAGACGCCGGCCAATCCGACCCTGGCCCTGATCGACCTGCAGGCGATCGCCGACATCGCCCATGCCGGCGGGGCGAAGCTCCTGATCGACAATGCGCTGGCCAGCCCGGTCGTCCAGAAGCCGATGCAGTTCGGCGCTGACATCGTGGTCTATTCGGCGACCAAGCATATCGACGGGCAGGGCCGCTGTATGGGCGGCGCCATCCTGTCCGACAAGGCGTTTCTCGAGACCGAGTTCCAGCCGTTCCTGCGCCATACCGGCCCGTCCTTGAGCCCGTTCAACGCCTGGGTCCTGGTCAAGGGGCTGGAGACGCTGGCGCTCCGCGTCGAGCGCCAGAGCGAGACCGCGTTCAGGCTCGCGCGCCGGGCCGAGGCCCACGGCGCCGTCCGCCGCACGCTCTATCCTTTCCTCGAAAGCCATCCGCAATACGAGCTGGCCCACCGCCAGATGGTGAGCGGCGGCACCCTGCTGTCGCTTGATCTCGGCTCCAAGGCGGCGGCCTTCGCATTCCTGAATGCGCTCGAAATCGTCGACATTTCGAACAATCTGGGCGACGCCAAGTCGCTCGCGACCCATCCCGCAACCACAACCCACCGGGCCCTGCCCGAGGCCGACCGCCACGCGATCGGCATCGGCGATGGGCTGGTTCGCCTGTCGATCGGGCTGGAAAGCGAGGCGGCGCTCGGCCGCGACATCGACCGCGCGCTCGATGCCGCGCGCGCCGCGTCCTGAATTTGGAAGGAGGAAGCAACATGGAACTCGGATATGCCGGCGATATCTCGCCGACCGAAGCCTGGCAGAAGCTCGCGACCGATCCACGGGCGGTCCTGGTCGACGTGCGCACCCAGGCCGAATGGTCCTATGTCGGCCAACCCGATCTGGGCTCGCTCGCCAAACCGGTCCATCGGCTGTCGTGGCAGATCTTCCCCGAGATGCAGGTGAATGCCGGCTTCGTCGATGGGGTGAAGGCCGCCGGCATCGAGCCGGATCAGCCGATCCTGCTGCTCTGTCGCTCCGGCGTGCGTAGTGCTGCCGCCGCCAAGCTCCTGACCGAACGAGGCTTCACCGCGTGCTACAATATCCGTGACGGATTCGAGGGGGCGGGCGACGCGGAGAAGCACCGCGGTCGCGTCGCCGGCTGGAAGGTCGAGGGCCTGCCCTGGGTCCAGGGCTGAGCCAGGTTCAGGCTCCAGGGCGAAACGAGAAGGGTCGGAACAGCATGAAGTCACGGGTCACCTGGGTCGAAGACCGCATGTTCGTCGGCGAATCGGGCAGCGGTCATTCGGTCGTGATGGATGGTGCGCCGGAGGCAGGCGGTCGCAACGCGGGTATCCGGCCGATGGAGATGCTGCTGATCGGCCTGTGCGGCTGCACCGCCTTCGACGTCGTGCTGATCCTGGAACGCGGCCGCGAGGCGGTGACGAACTGTGTCGTCGAGGCCGAGGCGGAACGGGCGGAGACCGATCCCAAGGTCTTCACCCGCGTCCATCTGATCTACAAGATCACCGGGCGCAATCTGAAGCTCGACAAGGTCGAGCGCGCCGTGGCGCTGTCGGCCGAGAAATACTGTTCGGCCTCGATCATGTTCGCCGAGACCGCGATCATGAGCCACGAGATCCAGCTGAGCGAGGCGTAAGGCTCGGCCTCAGCGCGGCAAGGTTTTCAACCGCATCGCCGACCAGACCGCATCGATCGCGATCTGGGCGACTGCGTCGAGCCCGACGGTCGGTGCATAGCCGTGGATCACGTTGCGGCTGATGTCGCCGGCGAGCGGCGAATTCAGCTTCGGATAGGCGAGCCACAGAATCGCGCCCGCTGCCAGGCGGTCGCGCAGGAGGGGCAGCGTGCGCTCGAGCTCGGCCTGGGAGCGCGCGAAGCCCAGCACGACCTCGGCGCTTTCGGCCGCGTCGGCCATTGGCACGTCCGGCCCGAACAGCCCGGCAAGGCCGGCCGGCGGATCGATCAGCGCCAGCCGCCGGCCGTGCTTGATCTGCAGCTTCTCGGCCAGTGCTTTGTCGGCCATGACTGTCCTCGCAAACATTGCCCGGCGCCAGCTTAGGAGGGCTCGGGCAGGGCGCGGTATTCGTCTTCCAACATGGACATGATGACCAGGCTGTGGAAGCCGTCCGGCTTCTGCGCCGCGTCGCGCAGGCAGCCTTCCTCGACGAAACCCAAGTCGCGATAGACATGGCGCGCCCGGTCGTTCTCGGCGAATACGTCGAGCCATAGCCGATGGGCGCCGAGATCGATGAAGGCGTGACGCATGGCGAGTCGCATCAGCGGCTTGCCGTAGCCCCGGCCCGGCTCGCCGACCGCGATGCGCATGAGATTGATCGCCCGGTCGGTCGACAGCACTTCCTGGAAGATGACGAAGCCCACCGTCTCGCCTTCGGCCTCGGCGATGAGATAGGCGAAGTTCCGATTCTCGAGCGCGGCCGCATGCCGCTCATGCCGCCAGGGGCGGATGAACTGGCTGATCGAGCCGCGGGATTCGATGCTGATGATCGCTTCGATGTCGCTGGCTTGGGCGGGACGCAGGACGAGATCCGCTGGCAAGAAAGGCTCCAGGCAAAGGACACGGGGAAAGGCGGCAGAATAGGGCGGTCTCGCCGTTTTTACGCCATGTAAAAGAAAGGGCGGCGGAGTCGCCTCCGCCGCCCGGTCCCTTGAGCCCGATCCCGAGGGGGATCAGCTGGCCTTCGACGACACGATCTCGTCCGCGACGTTGCGCGGCACGGGTTCGTAGTGGCTGAACTCCATGGTGAAGGTCGCGCGGCCCGAGGTCATCGAACGCAGATCGCCGATGTAGCCGAACATCTCCGACAGCGGCACATGGGCCTCGACGGCGAGATTCATGCCACGGTCGATCTGGCCAAGGATCATGCCGCGGCGACGGTTCAAGTCGCCGATGCAATCGCCCAGATGCGCTTCCGGGGTCACGACTTCGACCTTCATCACCGGCTCGAGCAGGATCGGGTTCGCCTTGCGGACGCCTTCGCGGAAGCAGGCGCGGGCCGCGATTTCGAACGCGATCGCCGACGAGTCGACGTCATGGTACTTGCCGTCGATGAGCTGGACCGCGAAGTCCACCGTCGGGAAGCCGGCGAGGACGCCTTCTTCCTTCTGCATCTTGAAGCCGTACTCGACCGCCGGGATGAATTCGCGCGGGATCGAGCCGCCGACGATCTTGTCTTCGAACGCGAAGCCCTCACCCCGCTCGCGCGGCGTGAGCTTGACCTTGATTTCGGCGTACTGGCCCGAACCGCCGGTCTGCTTCTTATGGGTGTAGATGTGCTCGACCGAGCTGGTGATCGTCTCGCGATATGCCACCTGCGGCCGGCCGACGTTGGCTTCGACGCCATACTCGGTGCGGATACGGTCGATCGTGATCTCGAGATGCAGCTCGCCCATGCCGCGCAGAATGGTCTGGCCCGATTCCTTGTCCAGCTCCAGGCGCAGCGAGGGATCCGCGCGGACCATCTTGCCCAGCGCCTGACCCAGCTTCTCCTGGTCGCCCTTCGTCTTCGCCTCGACCGAGACGGAGATGACGGGGTCCGGGAACTTCATGCGCTCCAGGATGACCGGATGGCTCGCATCGCACAGCGTGTCGCCGGTCTCGGTCTCGGCGAGCGAGACGAAGGCGATGATGTCGCCGGCGCGGGTCTCTTCGATCGGGTTCGTGTCCTTGGCGAACACCTCGACCATGCGGCCGATGCGCTCCTTCTTGCCGCGCGTCGAATTCAGCAGCGTCATGCCCTTCTGGGCGACGCCGGAATAGATGCGGGCGAAGGTGAGGGCGCCGAACTGGTTGTTGATGACCTTGAACGCCAGCGCCGAGAACGGCTCATCGTCCGAGCAGTTGCGCTCGCCGGTGATGTTGCCTTCCTCGTCGACGGTCGAGATCGCCTTGACGTCGGTCGGCGCCGGCAGATAGGCGATGACCGCGTCCAGCATCTGCTGCACGCCCTTGTTCTTGAAGGACGAGCCGCACAGCACCGGCGTGAAGGCGCCGGAAACGGTGCCGCGGCGGATGCATTCGCGCAGGATCTCGGCCGAGGGCTCCTGGCCGCTCTCGAGATAGGCCTCCATCGCCACGTCATCCTGCTCGAGCGCCGTGTCCAGCAGCTCGGTGCGGTACAGCGCGGCGTCGTTCAGGATGTCGATGTCTTCCTTGACGACGATGTTGAGGCGCTTGGCGATCGCCGCCGGGTCGACCTCGGCGATCTCCCACTCCGCGTCCTTCTCGTCCGAGTGCCAGATCAGCGCCTTGTTCTCGACCAGGTCGATCATGCCGCGGAAATTGTCTTCCGAGCCGATCGGAATCTGGGTGACCAGCGGCTTCGCGCCGAGGCGGGTCTTGATCATGTCGACGCAGCGGCGGAAGTTCGCGCCCGACCGGTCCATCTTGTTGACGTAGCACATGCGCGGCACGTGATAATTGTCGGCAAGGCGCCAGTTCGTCTCGGACTGCGGCTCGACGCCCGCGACGCCGTCGAACACGACGACCGCGCCGTCAAGC
>Ga0209166_10003696_pt1 | contig 10937 bp, 4 predicted proteins | sample Coa_R1_3_FD_187151 | JGI IMG/M metagenome (GOLD analysis project Ga0209166, IMG submission 187151) | Surface soil microbial communities from Centralia Pennsylvania, which are recovering from an underground coalmine fire - Coalmine... | ecosystem: Environmental > Terrestrial > Soil > Unclassified... | reverse complement strand
ACTATGCCGCGCTGTTCCTGATCGACGAGGACGGCCAATGGGCAAGACTGCGCCACGCCACGGGTGAGGCCGGCCAGACTCTGCTGGAGCGCCAGCACAAGCTGGAAGTGGGCGGGGCCTCGATGGTGGGCTGGGCCACGGCCAACCGCAAGGCGCGCGTGGCGCTGGACGTGGGCAGCGAGTCGGTGCGCTTTGCCAACCCGCTGCTGCCCGACACCCGCTCGGAATTGGCCTTGCCGCTGGTGGTGGGCGACACGGTGCTGGGCGCCCTGGACGTGCAGTCCACCCGCGCCGGCGCGTTTGCCGAAGCCGACGTGGCCGTGCTGCAAACCATGGCCGACCAAATTGCCATCGCCATCCGCAACGCCCAGCTGCTGAGCGCCACCCAGCGCGCCCAAAACTTCCTCGACTCGGTCATCGAGAACCTGCCGGTGACGCTGTTCGTCAAAGACGCCGCCGATCTGCGCTATGTGCGCTGGAACCGGGCCAGCGAAGAATTGCTGGGCTACAACCGCGACGAGCGCGTGGGCAAGAGCGACTATGATCTGTACGCCGCTGACGCGGCGGCCGTGCTGGCCAGCGACGACCGGCTGGTGCTGGCCAACAAGGGCCTGGTGGACATCCCCGAGGAGCCGGTGGGCACGCGCGCGCGCGGCACACGCGTGCTGCACACGCGCAAGATCCCCATCCTGGACGACGCCGGCGAGCCGCAATACTTGTTGGGCATCTCGGAAGACATCACCGAGCGCAAGGAGGCCGAGCAGCGCCTGCGGAGCGCGGAGGAGCGCTATCGCTCGCTGGTGGAGCAACTGCCGGCCGTGATCTACGCCAACGAAGTGCCCGCCGGCCAGAGCACCAGCCGTGGCACCTATATCAGCCCGCAGGTGCAGTCGCTGCTGGGCTACAGCCCGGAAGAGTGGCTGGCCGACCCGAACCTGTGGATCAAGTTGCTGCACCCAGACGACCGCGAAGCGGTGCTGCGCGAGGTGGCGCACCAGAACACGACCGGCGCGCCGCTGGATATCGAGTACCGCTCGCTCACCCGCGATGGGCGCGTGGTGTGGTTCCGCAACCAGTCGCAGGCCACCTTCGAGCCGGGGGCCGGCATGCTCACGGCCCGCGGCATCATGTTCGACATTACGGCCCGCAAGCAGGCCGAGACGGCGCTGCAGGCCGCCCAACACATTGCTCAGAGGCGAGCCCAACTGCTGGCGGCAGCAGCCGATATTGGCCGGGCCATGACCGCTTCGCTGGACCGCGATGAGCTGCTGCGGACTGCCGTCAATCTCATCCGCGAGCGGTTCGGGTTCTATCATGCCTCGATCTTCACCGTGGAGCCCGGCGCGAGCGTGGCCGTGCTGCGCGAATCAACCGGCGAGGCCGGGCGCGAGCTGAAAGCCCGACATCACCAATTGGCGGTTGGGTCGCGCTCGGTGGTGGGCGCCGCCACCGCCGGCCGCGAGCCGGTGGTGGTGCAGGACGTGATCGACGACCCCACCCACTTGAAAAACCCGCTGCTGCCCGACACGCGGGCCGAGGCCGTGATCCCGCTGCTAAGCGGGGAGAAGGTGGTGGGCGCGCTGGACGTGCAGAGCACGCTGCCGCAGTCCTTTGGCGCGGACGATGTCGCCATCCTGGTGACGATTGCCGACCAACTGGCCGTGGCGCTGCAAAACGCCCGGCTGTTCGACCAGACGTCGCGGCAGGCCCGGCGCGAGAGCCAGGTGGTGGAGATCACCGGCAAGATCCGCGCGGCCGGCGACGTGGACGCGATGTTGCGCACGGCAGTGACTGAGCTGAGGCAAGCCCTGGGCGTGCGGCACGCGGCAGTGGCGCTGCACACGCCGAGCGCGGAGACGGCGCCCGGCAGCGCCACAGAGGCCACCCCCCCGGCGGGCAGCGGGTCCCTCAAAGCCAACAACGGGAATGGCCAGGCAGGCGGCAACGGCAACGGCGCCACGCAACACGGCGGCAACGGCAATGGCAACCGTAACAGCACTCGCAACGACGCTCGCAACGACGCTCGCGGCGCCGACGGCGGCCCGGGCGACCCTGGAAAGTAACAGCTCATGCAAACGGTTATCGCGGTCAGCAATCAAAAGGGCGGCGTGGCGAAAACGACCACGACCGTTTCGCTGGGCGCGGCCATGGTGGAGCGCGGCCTGGAAGTGCTGGCGGTCGACCTGGACCCGCAGGCCAATTTGAGCCTGTCGCTGGGCGTGAAAACGAGCAGCCTGCGCCGGGGCGTGGCGGATGTGTTGTTGGGCAACCTGAGCGTCATCAGCGTCAGCCGCGAAACCTCGATAGCCGGCCTGGATGTGCTGCCGGCCAACGGCGACATGCACCTGGTGGAGAAATTTCTAACCGTGCGCCGGAATTATGAGTATGCGCTGCGCACGGCCCTGGAGCAGGCCGCCACCTATGACGTGGTGATCTGCGACTGTCCACCTTCCATCGGCGCCCTGCCCTACACCGCTATGACCGCCGCCGGCCTGCTGTTGATCCCGACGCAGTGCGAGTATTTTTCCACCCACGGCCTGGCGGAAGTGCTCGACCTGGTGACGCGCGTGCGCGAGCGCACCAACCCGCACCTGAGCTACCGGCTGCTGGTGACCATGTTTGACCGCCGCAACCGGGTGCACCGCACGGTGCGGGACCAATTGAATGCCGCCTTCCCGGGCGCGGTGTTAGAGACGGCGATCGAAATCGACACCAAGCTGCGCGAGAGCCAGGTGTTCGGCCAACCCATTACCAGCTATGCGCCCAAGAGCCGCGCGGCTGGGCAATATCGCGCGCTGGCCGAGGAGTTGAGCGTTTATGTCCAAAGACAAAAGACTCCACAGCCGGCTTGAGGGCCTGATGGCCGGGCTGGGCGGCGTGGCGCACAACGGCCAGCCGCTGCCTGCCCCAGCCCAACCAGCGGCGGCCGAGCTGGCCAGCGCTCCGGGCGCGCCCATCGACCCGCACGGTGTGGTGCCAGGCTGGACCTGGGAGACGGACGCGCGCGGGTACTACACCGCCTGCTCGGGCGAAATTTCAAACTTGCTGGGGTTCGATCCGGCGGCGCTGGTGGGCCAGCCCTTGACCCACATCGCTGTGCCGGCCGACAGTGCCGGCCGGCGCGAGCTGGCGGGGGCCCTGCAGGCGCAGCGGCCGCTCCTGGACCTGCGGCTTGAGGCCCGCACCCACGCTGGGCAAGAGCGGGTGGTCATTCTCAATGCCATGCCCTTGTTCGACGATGCCGACCGTTTTCAGGGCTATCGCGGCGTGGCGCATGTGGTGCTAGAAGCCCACGAGCTGCCGGCTTTGACGCGGACCGCGCCGCGCCCGGCGGCCAGGCCGGTGACCAAACCCCTGACAACGCCAACGCCGCCGCCCGTGGCGGAGCGCCGGCCACCCACCCAGGCGCCGCAACCGCCCGAGCCCAAGCCCACCGCAGCGCCCATGGCTGAGCGCATGGCACCAGCCCAGGCACCACGTCCGCCTGAGCCGCGGCCGGTCCTGCCGCCGGCCGGCCCGGTGCGCAGGGTCTCAATGCCTCGCCCGCCTGAGCCCCGGCCCACAATGCCCGCGGCCAGCTTCGCGCTGGCGCCGCTGACGCCGGCGAGGCCCGCTCGCTGGGGGTATCGTGCCGATGACGAAGGCCTGGCCGCGCTGGGTGAATGGTCGGCGCCCGAGATCGACGAGGCGCTGGCCAAGGGCATACTGGTCGTGCGCAGCAGCGCGGCGGCCGAGGCCGCCAATGGCAGCCCGGCAGAAGCGGCCAACCCGGCGCGGCGCGCGCTGGCGGTGCCCATTCAACTCCAGAACCAGACTATTGGCGTGCTCAATTTCTCGGACGACGAGGCGCGCGACTGGTCGGATGACGATTTGGCGCTGGTCAAGGCCGTGAGCGATCAACTGGCGCTGGCGCTGGAAAATGCGCGCCTGTTTGACGAAACGCGCAGCTATTTGAACAAGCAGACCCTGCTGTACGAAGTGACCCGCGCGGCGGCCAGCGCCACCAGCCTGGGTGACGCGTTGGACGGCGCCGCCAACGCTCTGAGCCGCGTGCTGCCCGAAGCCGATATTGCCATCCTGCTGCTCGACCCCGCGGGGCAGACCCTTCGCATCCGGGCGGCCGTGGGCTTCCCGGCCGACCTGGCCGACCACCTGACGATTGGGCTCGGCGAAGGCGTCACGGGCTGGGTCGCAGCGCACAACCAGCCGGCGCTCATCGGGGACGTGCGCCTGGATGCGCGCTATATGCCGGGCGTGACCGGCATCCTGTCCGAGGCCGCGGTGCCGCTGGCCCTGGGCGAACGCGTGATCGGCGTGCTGAACGTGGAGAGCCGCCTGGCCAGCGCCTTCAATGAGTCGGACCTGCAATTGCTGTCGACGCTGGCCGGCACGCTGGCGGCCATCATCGTTAACAACAACCTGCTGGAAGAGATCACCCGCGAGCAGGAGCGCCTGTCGGTGCTGTACGACATGTTGCAGGGCTTGATCACACGGCCCGACCGCCAGGCCATTTTTGACACGGCCCTGAGCATGGCGCCCCGCCTGGGCGCGCAGCATGGCTATGTGCTGATCCTGGGCGAGCGCGAGTCGGATGCCGCTTTCCTGAGCACCCTGCCCGGCCTGGACCAACTGGACACCCGCCAGGCCAACGGCTACGCCTTGACCATCGCCAGCCAGGGGCTGGAGCGCTGGGTGCTGGAAAACAAACGCCCGGCCATCGTAAGCGACACGCTGGTCGACGAGCGCTGGCTCACCGCGCCCGGCTATGAGCTGGCAACGCCGCCCAGGTCCGTGATTTCGGTGCCGCTGCAAACCCAGCGCGGCAGTCTGCGCGGCGTGCTGGCCTTCACTCACGGGCTGCCGGGCGCGCTGGGCGACGAACACCTGCCGCTGATCGAATCCATCGCCCGCCAGGTGACGGTGGCGCTGGAGAACGAACAACTGCGCCAGCTCCAGCGCGTGCAGGGCGCCAATGCGCAATCGCTGGCGCGCGCCGCTCAGGCCCTGACACGCACCTTGAATGAAGCCGAGCTGCAGCAGATCGTGGTCGAGCAAGTCTTCGAAGCCTTCCAGGCCAACGGCGTCATCCTGCTGCGCTGGATCCCGAGCAACAGCACCTTCCTGCCCCTGGCGGTGAGAACCCTTGACAGCGACAGCTCGGCCGACCAGCAAGCCTGGCCGGTGTTGGGCCAGGGCTTTTCGGCCGCACAGCGCCTGGACCTGCTGGACAGCGTGGAAAACCGCCGCGGCCGGATTGTGCCGCTGCGCGAGGAGCCGGATGGCCACTTGCGCGAATCCATGACCATGCCGCTGCTGTATGGCGGCGACGTGGAGGGCGTGGTGGAAGTGGTGCACACCGGCCCCATCGGCGGTCTGGGCCAAATCGACCTGGAGCTGTTTGGCTCCATCTTGACGGCGGCGGCCTCGGCCTTGCAGTCCGCCCGGCTATACGAACTGCAGCGGCAGACGGCCGAGCGCCTGGCCGAAGTGGACCGGCTCAAGAGCCAGTTCCTGGCCAACATGAGCCATGAGCTGCGCACGCCGCTCAACTCGATCATCGGCTTCTCGCGCGTGATTTTGAAAGGTATCGATGGCCCGCTGACCGATTTGCAGGGGCAGGACCTGGGCTCGATCAACAGCGCCGGCCAGCACCTGCTGGGGCTGATCAACGACATCCTGGACATGGCCCGCATCGAAGCCGGCAAAATGGAGCTGGTGCTGGACGAAGTTGACCTGCACGACACGATCAATGGGGTCATGTCGACCACGGTGGCGCTCGTAAAAGAGAAGCCCGTCCGGCTGATCCAGGACGTGGCGCCGTCGCTGCCACGTGTGCGCGCCGACAGCATGCGCGTGCGGCAGGTGCTGCTCAACCTGCTCTCGAACGCTGCCAAGTTCACCGAAGGCGGCACCATCACCCTGCGCGCCCGGCCGGTGGAGGCCGTCGGGCCGTACTCCGGCCGCCTGGAGCCGTTTGTCGAGATCAGCGTCATCGACACCGGCACCGGCATCGCCGCCGACGATATGGCCAAGCTGTTCGAGCCCTTCTCGCAGGTGGATGCCTCGGCCACACGCAAGGTGGGCGGCACTGGCCTGGGCCTGAGCATCTGCCGGCAATTGGTAGAGCTGCACAGCGGCCGCATCTGGGCCGAAAGCGAGCTGGGCAAGGGCAGCACCTTCGTCTTCATTTTGCCGGTGGGCCAACCCGACTCGGCTGTGCCGCAGCCCAGCGAACCCGAGCCTTTGGCCACGGATCATATCGTCCTGGCGGTGGACGATGACCCCGGTTTGGTGGGTCTCTATCGCCGCTACCTGGAGCCGCACGGCTATCGGGTGATCGGCGTTTACCGCGGCGCTGAGGCGGTGACGCGCGCCGCCGAGCTGCGCCCGGTGGCCGTGCTGCTGGATGTGCTCATGCCCAACAAGGATGGCTGGCAGGTGCTGGCCGAGCTGAAACGCTCGGACCTGACCCGCGACATACCGGTCATCATGGCGACGCTGATCACCGAGCCCGACCGGGCACATGATATGGGCGCCGCCGACTACCTGACCAAGCCAATCCTGGAAGCCGACCTGTTGCGCGCCTTGCGCCGCCTGCCCGCGCCCACGCTGGGCCCGCTGACCACGCCCGGGCAAGGCGCTGAGCAGCCCGCCGCGGAAGACCGGGCCGACTAGGCCATGCCCAACTCATTCGAGCTGGTGTGCGCCGACTGCGGCCAGGTTTCGGCCGCCCTGGCGTCAAGCGCCTTCAATTGCCCTAACTGCCATAGCGAGTGGCTGGAAGCACGCTACGACTTCGCGGCGCTGGGGCCGCGCCTGCCGGCCCGGTCTGCCGGCCGCGGGCGCGGCTTGTGGCGCTATCGCGAGCTGCTGCCCCTGCGCGACGCGGCGAATGTGGTGACGCTGGGCGAGGGCGGCACGCCTCTCATCCGCGCCACCAACCTGGGCTTGATGCTGGGCCGGCCCAACCTGTTTGTGAAAGACGAGCGCCAGGGGCCGACCGGTTCATTCAAGGACCGGCAAGCGGCGCTGGCCGTCTCAGTGATGAAAGAAAACGGCCTGACCCAGGCGGTGGTGGCCTCTACCGGCAATGTGGCCATCTCCTACGCGGCATATTGCGCGCGGGCCGGCATCAAGCTATATGCTTTTCTAACTTCGCTGGTGCCGGCCGAAAAGATGCGCGAGTGCGCGCTGTATGGCGCGCAGGTGGTCAAGGTCACCGCCACCTATGATCGGGCCAAAGAATTGGCCGCCCAGTTTGCCGCCCAGCGCGGGATGTATTTCGACCGCGGCCTGCGCAGCATCGCGGCAGTGGAAAGCATGAAGACCATCGCCTATGAGCTGGCCGAGCAACTGGCCGAAGAAGGCGTGTTGGCTCCCCGGCCCGGCGGCGCGCCGGATGGCCACGGCGCGCCGCCGGCGGCCGTGCCATGGCGGGCGCCGGATTGGTATGTGCAGGCGGTGAGCGGCGGCCTGGGCCCAGCGGGCGCGATGAAGGGCTTCATCGAGTTGAAAGCGATGGGGCTGATCGACAAGGTGCCGGCGCTGGCGTGCGTCCAGGCCGAAGGCTGCGCACCGATGGCCAATGCCTTCCGGCGCAATTTGGAGAGCGCCGAGCCGGTGCACTCGCCGCGCACCCATATCGCCACCCTGGCCACCGGCAGCCCGGGCCGGGCGTATCAAATCCTGCGCCGGCACATCCAAACCTACGGCGGCATCATCGACAGCGTCAGCGACGAGGAGGCCTACCGGGCCGTGCACGTACTGGCCAAAATGGAAGGCCTGTCGATGGAGCCGGCGGCCGGGGTGGCTTTTGCCGGGCTGATCAAGCTGGTGCGCAGCGGCCTGATCGGCGCGGACGATGTGGTGGTGGTCAACTGCAGCGGGCACACCTTCCCCATCGAAACTGGCATCCTGGGCGAAGGCTGGTCGCGCGATGTGGAATTGCCGGCCCTGGAGTTGGAGCCGCCCAGCCTGCCGCGCGACGGGCGAGCGGAACGCCCGCAAGAGGGTTTGCTGGCCGCGCTGCAGCGCCTGGATGAACGCGTGCAGCTGGTGGCGATTGTGGACGACAACCCGGAGGCCGTGCGGCTGATCAGCCGCATCTTGCAGGCCAGGGGCGATTATGAAATCGTCACGGCCAATGATGGCCGCGCCGGGCTGGCCCTGATCCGGCAGCGCCGGCCCGACCTGGTGGTGCTGGATCTGATGATGCCCGAGATGGATGGCTTTGCGGTCATCGATGCGCTGCGCGGCGACAGCGCCACGCAGGATATTCCGGTGATCGTAGTGACAGCCAAGGAATTGACGCCGGCGGAGCGCAGCCGCCTAAACGGCCAGATTGATTCGTTGTTACAAAAAGGCTCGTTTATGGACGATGAGTTGTTGGCGGACGTGTTGGGCGCGCTCACCTGAGCGCGGCGGTGGTGGAGGTGGGTTGGTGCAATGGTCGAGCGACTGAGGCGGCGCCGCTTTAGTCAGGCCCAGGCACAAGGCATCGCCGCTGCCTTGCTGTCGGCGCTGGTGCTGGGGCTGGCCCCGACGTTTGGCAAGCAAGCCATCAATGCCGGCACACCGGCGCTATCGGTGGTGGCGCTGCGCACCGTGTTCGCCTCGCTGAGCCTGTGGCTGGTGTTTGGCCTGCTGCCCGCCACACGCCGCTATTTCTACATTTACCCGGTGGGGCTATGGGGCTGCCTGACCGCGGGCGTCATCAACGGCTTGGGCTCGCTGATGTACTACACCGGCCTGGCTCGGCTGGACGCTTCGCTGGCCCAGATGCTGTATACGCTCTACCCCATCTTTCTGACTCTGCTGCTGCGGCTGCAAGGGCACGTCATCTCGCGCTTTACCCTCTTCCGGCTGGCGCTGGCGCTGGTGGCCGCCTACCTGCTGGTGCAGCATGGCCCGGTGCAGACCGACTGGCTGGGCGCGGCGCTGATGGTGGGGGCCGGCCTGTTCTATGCCGCGCACCTGGCGGTGAACCAGCGGGTGCTGTATGACGTGCCCGCGCCCACGGTGGCGCTGTACACGCTGAGCGCCATGGCCATTACCGTGAGCATTGGCTACGTGCTGGCTGGCACGCCGGCCTTGCCACCCAATGGGGGAGCATGGCAGGCCGTGCTGCTGCTCACGGCCGTGACGCTCATCTCGCGCCTGGCGCTGTTTACGGGCCTCAAGCGGCTGGGCGGCGTGCAGACCGCCCTGATCGGCCTGTGTGAACTGCTGGTGACGGTGCTGTCGGCCTTTGTGCTGCTGGGCGAGAAGCTGACGACGCTGCAGTGGCTGGGAGCAGCGCTGCTGGCGGCCTCGGTGCTGCTGGTGGCGCGCGAAAGCCGGCTGGGCACCTTGCCCACGCCGCGCGCCTGGACGCCGTTGGTGTTGAACCGATTGGCTGGAAAACCCGGCCAGGCGCCACTGCCGCCGGTGGCGCCAGACGACCTAACCCCCCCGGCCCCCCTGCCCTAACAAGGAAGGGGGGAGAAAAGTCGGAAATTCATGGGGGCTGCGACCATGCCACGCATGGTCGCAGCCCCCATGAATTTCCGGACAAAGATTGATGGGGCGGCCGATAGGCGTGGGCCAGCGCAACTTTGAGATTTGGCCCGTGTTATAATTTCTCGAGACCGGCGGGGAAGCCGTAACTGACCCGCCGAGCCCAGGAATCGCCTTCAAATCGTGCCCGCTGTGGACACGTCGGGCCTGTGGCAAGTGCCCAGGATGCCGAGGGCGTTCCAAGTGAATTGCACGATTGGGACGAGGTGAATTTTGGACTTGTATACGCGCCGCACCAAGATTGTTTGTACCATGGGGCCGGCTTCCGGTTCTGAAGATAAAATCGCGGCACTGATCGCGGCGGGTATGAATGTCGCGCGGCTCAATTTTTCGCACGGCACGCACGAAGAGCACGCGGCCATGATCGCTTCCGTCCGGCGTATCTCGCGCCGGCTGGCCAAGCCGGTGTCGATCCTGCAAGACCTGCAGGGACCCAAAATCCGCACCGGCCTGCTCAACGGCGGCGAAGGCGTCATGCTCAATGATCAGGCGCTGTTTACCATTACCACGCGCGAAGTGCGCGGCTCAGCCAGCGAAGTCTCGACCACCTATGAGGGCCTGCCGCGCGATGTGCATCGCGGGGACCGGCTGCTGCTGGATGACGGCAAACTCGAGCTGGCCGTGGAAAATATCGACAACACCGACGTGCAGTGCCGCGTGGTGCACGGGGGCCTGCTGCAAGAGCACAAGGGCATCAACCTGCCGGGCGTGATTGTCAACATCCCCAGCCTGACGGAAAAAGACCGTGACGACCTGGCGTTCGGCGTGGCGCAGGGCGTCGATTACATCGCCATCAGCTTCGTGCGCCGGGCCGAAGATATTGCCGACGTCAAGCGCACCCTGGTGGCGGTGGACCCCAACGCTGCCAAGCTGCCCATCATCGCCAAGCTGGAGAAGCCTTCAGCCCTGGACAACCTGGAGGAAATCTTGCAGGTGGCTGACGGGGTCATGGTCGCGCGGGGTGACATGGGCGTAGAGCTGTCGCCGCAGCAGGTGCCCACGGCCCAGAAACGTATCATCGCCGCCGCCAACCGCCAGCGCAAAATCGTCATCACGGCCACACAGATGCTCGACTCGATGATGACTAACCCGCTGCCTACCCGGGCCGAGGCCTCGGATGTGGCCAACGCCATCTATGACGGCAGCGACGCGGTGATGCTGTCAGGCGAAACAGCCACTGGGCAGTACCCGATCGAATCGGTGCGCATGATGGCTTCGATCATCAAAGAGGCCGAGGCCCACACCGAGGAATGGGGCCGCTGGCACGGCGCGCACGAATCGACCTCGGACGACTCGGTGGCGCTGGCGCGCGCCGCCGGCGAGCTGGCCACCGACCGCGACGTGACGGCCATTGCCATATTCACCCTCACCGGCCGGAACGC
>Ga0209166_10003695_pt1 | contig 10937 bp, 4 predicted proteins | sample Coa_R1_3_FD_187151 | JGI IMG/M metagenome (GOLD analysis project Ga0209166, IMG submission 187151) | Surface soil microbial communities from Centralia Pennsylvania, which are recovering from an underground coalmine fire - Coalmine... | ecosystem: Environmental > Terrestrial > Soil > Unclassified... | reverse complement strand
CGATCGGGTCATTGAGTTGAGCGCGCCCTGGCCGGCGTGAATCAACTCCAGGGACTTTTGCCCATCTGTTCCTACTGCAAAAAAATCCGTGACGATAAGAATTATTGGCAACAAGTGGAAGGCTACATTTCCTCGCACTCGGAAGCGCAATTCAGTCACGGAATTTGCCCTGACTGCTACGAGAACATTGTGAAGCCGGAGCTTGGGAAAGACATTTCTAACAGGGAAGTGGTGAAGTGATAAAGACTCATTTCAGACCGGGCAGCCCGCCTTGCCACACTTCGCTGGCACGCGTCCTGTCATTCGCCGCGATATTTACCTTTGTGTCGTCAACAGTCGCCGTCATGGCGCAGGGCCAGTCCAATATTTCGGTTATTACCCAGGCAGCCCAAATCCGCAAGCTTACGGCCCAACAAGCGCGGCTGAAAATCCCTGTGAAATTACGCGGCATCATCACCTACAACATTCCGGAGTGGGGCACAACCTTTCTTCAGGATCCCACTGGGGGCGTCTACCTCCAGACGAAGGGCATGGACAACCCCTTTCGTGCCGGCGATCTCGTTGAGGTGCACGGTGCGACCGGCATCGGCGAATTTGCGCCCGTCGTTGAACATCCGATAATTCGGGTGTTGGGTAAAGCCACACTGCCTGCTGCCCATCTTTATCCGGTTGAAGACTTGCTAACCGGCGCGGAGGATAGCCAGTGGGTCGAAGTGCGCGGCATCGTACACTCTGTAAAGTTCTTGAATTATGCAAAGCCGCCTGCCCAGACCGAAGGGCCGCGGGCTCTGGTGCTGGGAATTTCAGCCGGCAACAACAATTTTAGAGTTTGGATCAAAGACTATCCAGAGGATAAGAACCTCTATGTATCCTTAATCGACTCAGAAGTTGCGCTTCGCGGCGTTTGCGGAACTTTGTTCAATGACAAAAGGCAATTGCTGGGCATTCAGCTTCTCGTTCCCAGCATGGATCAGATGCACATTGAAAAATCCTCCAGCCCTAACCCCAATGCACTTCCCATTGTCCTCACCGACAGCCTGATGCGGTTCTCTCCGGAAAAAGTCTCGGGCCACAGGCTTCGAGTGCAAGGGGTCGTGACTCTTGTCAGGAAGGGGGAATACATTTTTGTTCAGGACTCTTCCGGCGGAGTCATCGTTTTGAGTAGTCAAAAGGATATAGTCGAGCCCGGAGACCGCGTTGATGCCGTCGGGTTCCCAACTGTGGGTCAGTATGTCCCTCAATTGGAAGATGGTGAGTTCCGCAAGATTGGACGCGGCACCACGCCCGTTCCCGTCGACCTAACGGGCGCCACGAGTTTGAGCGGCTCCCATGACGCTGAACTCGGCAGAATTCAGGGGCAGTTAATCGACCAATCGATTCGGGGCCCAGATGTCCGTCTGCTGGTTCAGAAGGGAAAAGATACATTCACGGCGTGGCTCCCCAATGGAGCGACCGACCATGCAGTGCGCTCCATACCGCTTGGCAGTGTCATTGAAACAACCGGCGTGTGGTCGGTTGAAACCGACCCGTATCGAAACCCGCTGACCTATCGCGTTTTCCTTCGCTCTTCTCGCGACCTCATCGTACTTGAGCGGCCAACGTGGTGGAGCATCGGGCACAGCCTGTGGGCGTTGGGGCTGACCATTGGCCTTTTGCTCGTGGTGTTCGCCTGGGCGGCAGCCTTAAGACGCCAGGTGAGCGGACAAACTGGCGTTCTCCTCCTTCGCCTGCAACGTATAGCAGGTCTGGAGGAACGCTACCGGCTTTTATTCGAGCGCAACCTGGCGGGGGTCTTTCGCTTAACGTTGGACAACCGCATCGCTGAATGTAATGAGGCTTGCGCGCACATTCTCGGTTACTTCTCGCGCGAAGAACTCTTTCCAGTACACGTTTCACAAGTCTTCGCCGACCCAAAATTCCAATTAGCCACGCTGGAGCGCTTGAGGCGGGAAAAGGTTTTGACGAATTACGAAATGTCCTTGAAAAGGAAGGACGGAGGCGCGGTCTGGGTTTTGGCCAACCTGAGCTTGATTGAGAAGGATGGACCGGGTTGGATTGAGGGCACTTTCATCGATATCACGGAAAGGAAAAAGGCGGAAGATGCGGTCAAAAAGGCCGAAGACCGGTATCGCGACCTGGTGGAGAACAGCGGCATCTTAATCGGCACTCAAGACCTTGACGGAACGGTCTTAAGCGTCAACCGGGCGGGTCTCAAAATCTTCGGTTGTGACCGGGCAGAGGATCTGGTGGGGCATAACCTAAGCGAGTACCTTGCCACTAACGTTCGCGACCTCTTCCAGTCTTATCTTCAGGGCGTCCAGAAAAACGGCCATGCCCACGGCCTGATGAAGGTGCGCACCCGCCAGGGCGAGCAAAGGATGATTGAGTTTGACAATTCCTTGCGTCACGATGGCCTGGAGAAGCCCATCATTCGATGCATAGGCCGCGATATAACGGAGCGCAAACGGGCAGAGGATGCACTGCGCTCCTCCGAGGAGCGAGTGCGCCTCCTGCTGGATTCGACGGCTGAGGCAATTTACGGCATCGATTTGCTCGGCAACTGTACTTTTGCCAACGCCGCCTGTCTGCGCATTTTGGGTTATGAGAGCTCTCAGGCTGTTATGGGCAGAAATATGCACGACCTCATTCACCACACCCGGGCCGATGGGACTGCGAATCCTGTGACCGAGTGCGGGATTTACCAGACGTTCCAACGAGGATTGGGAAGCCATGTTGATACTGAGGTTTTGTGGCGGGCCGACGGGACCAGTTTCCCGGCGGAGTATTGGTCTTATCCAGTACGGAGCGGGGCGAAGGTGGCTGGCTCCGTGGTTACGTTCCTGGATATCACGGAGCGCAAACGGGCAGAGATCGAATTACGCACAGCCAAAGAAGCTGCCGAATCTGCTAACCGCGCCAAAAGCGAATTTCTCGCCATCATGAGCCATGAGATTCGAACCCCCATGAACGGGATTATCGGGATGACCGAACTCACACTCGATACTCCGCTCAACCCGGAGCAGCGGGAATATTTGGGAATGGTGAAGTCGTCAGCCGATTCTCTCCTGACGATTATTAACGATATCCTGGATTTTTCAAAGATCGAGGCGGGAAAACTGGATCTTGAAGTCATCGAAGTGAACCTGCGCAGCAGCCTGGCCAACGTCATGAAGTCGCTTGCGCTTCGCGCGCACGAAAAGGGACTGGAACTTGCCTATCATTTCCACCCGGAGGTGCCCCTAGTGCTGTCAGGCGATCCCGTCCGCTTGCGTCAGATCGTCATCAACCTGGTGGGTAACGCCATTAAGTTTACCGAGCGGGGTGAAGTGGTGGTCCATGTCGAGCCGGAATCCAAAACCGGGGACGCTATCGTCCTGCACTATTCTGTTTCCGATACGGGGATCGGTATCCCTGCTGACAACCAGCAACTCATCTTCGAAGCCTTTTCGCAATCCGATAGTTCGACGACGCGCAAATATGGTGGAACGGGCCTGGGCCTGGCGATCTCGGCCCGGTTGGTGCGGATGATGGGCGGGCGCATCTGGGTTGAAAGCGAGCCCGGTCTGGGGAGCACTTTCCATTTCACCGTGCCTTTTGAGATACCGAAAGAATTGGCGGCCACGCCCGTTGCCCTTGAACCTGTTAGCCTGCGCGGCCAGTGCGTTCTGGTGGTGGATGACAACGCGACCAATCGGCGCATCCTTGAGGAAATGCTTTCCAACTGGCACATGAAGCCCACCATGGCCGAAGGCGGATTGCAAGCGCTGGCTTTTCTTGAACGATCCCGGGACACTGGAAGTACCTATCCCCTGGTTCTGCTCGATGCGAAGATGCCGGACATGGACGGCTTCACCCTGGCCGAGCGGATCAAGCAGAGCCCGGAACTTGCCGGGGCCACCATCATGATGCTGACCTCAGCGGGCCAGCGGGGTGACGGTGCCCGGTGCCGCGAATTGGGGATTTCAGCATATCTTACCAAGCCCATCCGCCAGTCGGATCTGTTGGACGCCATCATTACCGTACTCGCAAAATCGCCAGGAAAGGCCGAGCCAGTCCCCCTGGTCACGCGCCATTCACTTCGCGAAAACCAGCGCCACTTGAACATCCTCCTGGCGGAAGACAATGCCGTAAACCAGACGCTGGCCGTGCGCTTGCTTGAGAAACATGGGCACACAGTGGTCGTGACGGATAACGGCCGGGAGGCGCTCGCCGCCTTTGAAAATTCATTTCCCGGCGAGTTCGATCTGCTGTTGATGGATGTGCAGATGCCGGAAATGGACGGTTTTGAAGTTACCGCGGCAATTCGCGAGAGAGAAAAAACCACCCTGGCCCATGTTCCAATCATGGCCATGACAGCCAACGCCATGCAAGGCGACCGTGAAAAATGTATACGTTCAGGCATGGACGGATACGTTGCGAAGCCAGTCCAGGTTGAAGAACTTCTGCTGGAGATCGAACGCCTGGTTCCCTCAACCTTTGGAGAACCAGGCGGGGCCACCGCCGGGCGCGAGGCCGGTGGATTGATCGACAGGGCGGCGGTTGTGGATAGCCTGGGCGGAAAGACCGAACTACTGGGTGAAATAGCCGGGCTGTTTCTCCGTGACTGTCCGCGGCTCTTAATTGAGATCCGGGAAGCCATCGCGCACAGCGACGGGAAAGCTCTGGAGCGCTCCGCCCATAAACTGCGCGGCTCGGTGGCAAATTTCACCACCGGGGCCATGTATAAAGCGGCCCATCGACTGGAAAAGATGGGGCGCGGAAACAATTTCACCCACGCCGAAGAGGCGTACTTGAATCTTGAAAAGGAAATGGAAAGCTTTAACTCAGCGCTGAAAGACATGGAAAAGCAGTTCACCACCCAGGCGAAACCATGAAGTCCGTGCAATTCTCTCTCCTCCACTAAACGCGCGCGGGGTCATATTCAATGGTCGCCAGGTAATAAAAGATTTGTTCCCACCATAGCGATTTCTGAACCGTCGGAAATCCACACGCAGATTGTTTCAGACTTAACCTGCGGCCATCAACTTTTAATAGGAATCGCACTTCGCAACGAAAATCAATTCACGTTGCTGGGTGAATCTGTCGAAACTGCAAGTGAGCGCGCGCTGACGCATCCTTGAGCGCAGAGGGCGTAAAGACGGTCGGATTTACTCGACCCGAGTTGGAGGTAACGTGAGAGTCTTGTCAGTCAGGACGTCCGGGGGAGCCGTAGGCACGCCAATGCGTTTGGGCGCGGACTTGCCCCGCCCGCCAGCTTGGCCGTTGATACAACGAGCACTTTTCTTGGTCATGCTTTCTCTTTTACCCCTCTTTAAGTCAACGCGCGCCCTGGCTCAAGACCAGCGAGTCACTCCAAACGTGCTGGACAAAAGCATTGAAGACTTGATGAAGATCGATATTGATTCCGTGTACGGCGCTTCCAAATTTAAGCAGAAGGTTACGGAAGCGCCCGCCTCCGTCACCATCATTACGTCCGAAGACATCCGGAAATACGGCTACCGGACTCTCGCCGATATCTTACGGAACGTCCGGGGCTTTTACGTCACTTACGACCGAAATTACAGCTATGTGGGAGTGCGAGGTTACGGACCTCCGGGAGACTACAACAGCCGCATCGCGTTGATGATTGATGGCCACCGGCTCAACGATAACATTTACGACCAGGCACTCCTCGGAACGGAGTTCCCCATTGACGTCGACCTGATTGACCGGGTGGAAGTCATCCGCGGGCCTAATTCTTCTCTTTATGCCGCCAACGCCTTCCTGGGAGTCATCAACATCATTACCAAACGAGGCCAGGACATGAAAAAGGTGAGTGTTGCAGGCGATGTGGCCAGTTACGGCACACTCCAGGGCCGCATCAGCTATGGCAACAAGTTCGATAATGGTCTGGAAGTTCTTCTTTCCGGTTCTTTCTATGATGCCCACGGGCAAGATCGGCTTTTCTTCAAAGAATTCAACAATCCCGCCACCAACAATGGCATTGCAGTGAACGCGGACGATGACGAGTTTCACCAACTGTTTGCCAATGCCTTGTGGGGACACTTCACTTTACACGGAGTGTATGGATCCCGGAATAAAGGGATTCCCACCGCCTCCTTCGGAACCGTCTTCAATGACACGGGAACACGCACAGTCGACACGCGCGGCTATCTCGATCTTCAGTACGATCGCGAGCTGGGCCGCGGGTGGCTCCTTTCCAGCCGGACTTATTACGATCTGTATAATTACGCTGCCACTTATGTTTACGATTATTCCGATTCGGGTGGGCCTTCCCGAGTGTTGAACAAAGATTTCGGATACGGAAAATGGTGGGGCGAGGAGGTGACCCTTTCCAAGCAAGTGCTGGAGCGGCAACGGCTGAGCATCGGTTCCGAATTCCGGGACAACTTTCAGCAAGATCAGGGAAATTATGACCTCCAACCCTCCGTTCAATATTTGAAAGACAGCAGAGCCTCGAATATTTTTTCCCTTTACGCTCAGGACGAAATTCACCTCCGCAGCAACCTGGTGGTAAATCTAGGCTTGCGCTACGACCACTATTCGACGTTTGGCGGAACTACGAATCCGCGCGCCGCGTTGATCTTTAATCCGCGTGAGAAAACCACCCTCAAATTTCTCTACGGCCAGGCTTTTCGTGCCCCCAATTTTTTTGAGCTCTACTACGCCGCACCCGGAAACGAAGCCAACCCATTGCTCCGGCCCGAGACTGTCAAGACCATTGAATTAGTATGGGAACAATACTTTGCCCACCACTTCCGGATGACGGTCTCGGGATTTTATTACCCCATCGATGGACTGATCAGGGAGAGTTTTGACCGCGCCACTGGAAATACTTTTTTCGCTAACGCTGGAAGGCTGGATATCCGAGGCCTGGACTTTGCCTTGAAGAGGAAGTTGCCGTGGGGCTTGGAAGGCGGGGTCAGTTACAGTTTTCAGGATGTAATCAAGCCGGACAAGCGAAGGCCTTTGGTTAATTCTCCCAAACACCTCGGCCAGGCAAGCCTTAGCGTGCCTCTCATCAAACAAAAGCTGTTCGCGAGTATGGATCTTCAGTACCTCAGTAAGAGAGCAACCGTGACGGGCAAATATACGGGTGCGTACGCCGTTCCCAACTTTACCCTATTCAGCCGCAACATTTTAAGAGGTTGGGAAGTCTCGGCAAGCATTTATAACGTGTTTAACCAGAAATATGCCGACCCCGGCGGCAACGGCAACGCACGACTCATTCTCTTTCAGGATGGCCGTAACTTTCGAGTCAAAATCGGATACCGCTTCTAATCTCCAATGATAAATATTCGCCGGCAGAAACGTAATGACAGGGGACCGGGTTGGGTTTGGTATTTTGTTGCCAGGCTTCGTTCGTGCCCAATCCGGCGGGCGTCCTTCTTCATCATCGCTTGCTGGCTCTTCTTGAATTTCTCCCCCAATGCCCGATCGCAAAATGAGGATACTGTGGAATACCCAGTGAAACTCGCTTTTCTGTATAACTTTACCAAGTTTGTCGAGTGGCCCGCAGCCTCATTCCGCGACGCGAACGCGCCGTTGTCGATTTGCATTGTGGGTGATGATCCATTCAGCACCGACCTTGAGGGTGAGTTACGAACCCGAAAAGTGGGAGGCCATCCGGTCGAGGTCAAAAGGTTGAAGCCAACCGACACCCTGAGCGCGTGCCAGATAGTTTTTGTCCCGGCCACAGCGAAAAACCAAGTCGCCAGGATTGTGAAGAGCCTGAAGGGAGCAAGTACTCTGACCGTGGGCGAATCCGAGGGGTTCGCTTTGCTGGGCGGGATCATCAATTTGACGGTCGAAGAAAACAAGCTTCGGTTTGAAATCAACCTGCTCGCTGCTGAACGGGCCAAGCTGAAAATCAGCTCGAAACTCCTCAGCCTGGCCAAAATCGTCAAAGAACCGGAGCCCGGAGGGAAGAGCTAAAATGACAGCCTATCGAGATCTATCCATCAAGCGCAAGCTGCAGGCCATCATTCTCTTCACCACGAGTGCGGCGTTGCTGCTTTCTTGTGCAGTCTTCCTCGCTTACGACCTGGTGGTGTTCAGAAGCGCAATGAAAAACGACATTTCAACCATTGCCGACCTCATTGGCACAGATAGCGCCGCGGCGTTAACCTTCAACGATCCGAACGCTGCCCGGGAGATTCTACAAGGACTGAAGGCTCAGCCCCACATCGTCTCCGCTTGCATCTATTCGGGAGACGGTAAAGTTTTCACAACCTATCTTCGGGAGGGTGAACAACAAAAATTCTCTCCGCCCGCGGTCCAGAGGGCAGAAATCGAGTTTAAGGGCGACCGCCTGCTCATTTTCCATCGGATTACCCTGGACGGGCAAATGATCGGAACGGTCTACCTGGAGTCAGATCTTTTGGAGATGAATTCTCGAGTGTATGGATATCTTGCCATCGTCACATTAATTCTGATTACTTCTTTGTTTTTGGCTTTCCTCCTCGCCTCGAAACTTCAACGAGTTATTTCCGATCCCATCCTGCATTTGGCTGAGACAGCCCGCATTGTTTCGGTAGAAAAGAATTATTCGGTTCGCGCCGTCAAGCACAGCCAGGATGAGGTGGGACTACTCATCGAAGGATTCAATGAGATGCTGGCGCAAATTCAACATCGCGACCAGGAACTGGAACGCCATCGCGAACACTTGGAGGAGGATGTAGCGGCGCGCACCGCGGAGCTTGTGCGGACGAACGCGGATCTGACTGTAGCCCGGGATCGCGCCGAGGACGCTAGCCGGGCCAAAAGCGATTTTCTCGCCAATATGAGCCACGAGATTCGCACGCCGATGAACGGCGTCATCGGCATGACCGAGCTCGCTCTCGATACCGAACTCAACCCCGAACAGCGCGAATACCTGGGGATCGTCCGATCGTCCGCGGATTCTCTAATGACGGTAATTAACGACATCCTGGACTTCTCCAAAATTGAGGCTGGCAAATTGGGTCTCGATCCGATCGAATTCGTAGTGCGCGACAACGTGGGAGACACAGCAAGAGCGCTGGCACTGAGGGCACACCAGAAAGGCCTGGAATTAATTGTCGACGTCCAACCGGACCTGCCCGAGACCTTGATCGGCGATCCGACCCGACTGCGGCAGATTCTTGTGAACTTGATCGGCAATGCAATCAAGTTTACCAAGCAGGGTGAAGTAGTCCTTCGGGTCAAGACGGAATCTCAGGCGAAGGGAAGCACGGTGCTGCACTTTTCCATTACAGACACTGGCATAGGCATTCCCGTGGACCGGCAGAAAGTCATCTTCGAAGCTTTTACCCAGGCCGATAACTCCATGACGCGCCGGTATGGTGGAACGGGGCTTGGTCTGACCATCTCCTCCAGTCTTGTGCAAATGATGGACGGTCGCATTTGGGTGGAGAGCGAAGCTGGCAAAGGCAGCACGTTCCACTTTACAGTGAGCTTTGGCCTTGGAAAAACGCCGTTGGCCAGATTGAAAACTCCGGTATCCGTGAATCTTCAGGACATGCGTGTGCTGGTGGTGGATGACAATGCCACAAACCGGCGGATGCTCGAAGAATTACTGCTCGGATGGCACATGAAGCCCATGCTGGCCGAAGGCGGTCGTGAAGCATTGGCTGCGCTGCGCCTGGCCAATGATGCTGGCGCCTCATTCCCCCTGGTTTTAACGGACATGCAGATGCCTGACATGGACGGATTTGCCCTGGCAGAACAGATAAAGAAAAGCCCGGCGCTCGCGGGAGCGACCATCATGATGTTGACTTCCGCCGGACAGCGAGGTGACGCTGCCCGTTGCCGCGAGCTGGGCATCGCCGCATATCTCACCAAACCCATCAGGCAATCGGACCTGTTGGAAGCGATTTTGACCGCCCTCGGCAAACGATCCCATGAAGCTGGTCAACCTGCTCTGGTCACGCGTCATTCGCTTCGAGAGGCACGCCGAACCTACCGGATTCTCCTGGCCGAAGACAACCCTGTTAATCAGGCCCTCGCCACCCGCCTGCTTGAAAAGCGCGGTCACTCGGTTGTGGTGGCGAACAATGGCCGGGAAGCCTTGGCGGCTCTGGAAAAGACTGACTTCCAGGGATTCGACCTTGTGCTCATGGATATTCAGATGCCCGACATGGATGGCTTTGAGGCCACCGCCGCTATTCGTGAAAAAGAGAAGTTAAGCGGCAGACATCTGCCCATCATTGCATTAACGGCTCATGCGATGAAGGGCGATCTGGAGCGTTGCCTGGAGGCCGGGATGGACGGGTACGTCTCGAAGCCTGTTCACTCTGAAGAACTCCACGCGGCGATTGAGAAGGCGCTTCTTTCTGGCCCGCAAGCCACAGAGCCGCCCCTGGCGAGACAGCAGCCCCCAGAAATCATTCAGGATTCAAAATTTGATTCTGCCGCCATACTCGCAGGCTTTGACGGCGATGCGGGGCTGATGGGGGAGATAGCAGAGATGTTCCTCAAGGACTATCCGAAGCTCATGGAAGAAATACGGACGGCCATTTCCCAGGCCGATGCAGGGAAACTGGAGCGTGCGGCGCACTCCTTAAAAGGTTCGGTGGGCAATTTCGGCTTGCGAGGGGTCTACGAAACATTGCTGAAATTGGAAGCCATGGGCCGCGTGGGTGACCTGGCGCAGGCTGAAGATAGTTTTCGAACACTGGAGGAACAAATCGAACTCCTGAAGCCCGCTCTTGCCGGTTCGGTCAAAGAAGGTCATCAATGAAAATTTTGATTGCTGAAGATAACCTTTGCCGGGAACCCGGCATGCAAAGGTTATCGATGAATGAGACAGGCTGGAATGTGAATGGAAACTAGTGTTCTGATTGTCGACGATGAGCAATCGGCGCGCGACTTGTGCGTGGAGATTCTCCATCGAATGGGCTTTAAGACGGAAACCGCGGAGTCCGGGGCGCGCGCTCTGGAGGTGATGGAGCGCGAGC
>Ga0209166_10003693_pt1 | contig 10940 bp, 19 predicted proteins | sample Coa_R1_3_FD_187151 | JGI IMG/M metagenome (GOLD analysis project Ga0209166, IMG submission 187151) | Surface soil microbial communities from Centralia Pennsylvania, which are recovering from an underground coalmine fire - Coalmine... | ecosystem: Environmental > Terrestrial > Soil >... | reverse complement strand
CCTCTACACATCCAGGGCGGGTACATCGATCAGCGGTTACCTGGGATCTACCACGTTGCTAAGGTGTTTCCTGGGAACCAATGGAACCTGAAAGACTTGCCCCCGATCATCGTTACACCGTGGGTTACGCGTGATGTGTTGCAACTGGCATTACAGAAGGGCTATCAGGTGACCATAGATCAGGCGTGGCAATTCAGCGAAAAGCATGATCTATTCAGAAAGTGGGCGGGCCTGCTGTGGGATGCCCGCGCAGATCTGCGAACTAATACAGCCAAGTACATCTATGCGCCTGGTCGAGAGAACGCGTGCAAGACTACCAAATTGATAGCTACTATTGGCCCTGGACGGTTCGCTATGGCTGGACAGCATCGATTTAGGCACGTCAACTGGTGGGATGATATTGTGGGCAAGAGTGCGGTGGCCATGCTGCTTAACCTGGAGAAGTTCTATAAGGCAGGGCATAGGCCGGTATATGTCAAAAATGATGAGGTGTGGTACTTGAGTGACCAGAGCGATCCTGCTCAGGCAGTACCCGGCATTCTGGATAGGGCGGGCCAGCTCGGTGGCTACAAGCATGAACTGAGCCTGCTACTGACTGAGGAGATCATACGGGCATCCTGGGAGCAACAGCCACATCAAATACTATCCTTTCTTAAAAGGTGCTCACAGCGTCAGGAGGTGGCCGCGTGAAAGATGATGCACTGGTGAAAGCTGCTCATGAGAAATACCACGCTACGCAGTTCATGACAACGAAGTCAGAACTTGTAGATTTTTACAAAGATACGTATGGCGCAAAGGCGTGGACCAGTCACGCAGCTATGGATCTGGCGGGTACCTCTGATAAAAAGTCAAAGGAGTATAAATCAGCTATCCGCAATTTCCAGGGCGATAGGATCACGAAAGGAGAAACCGCACCGCGATGGCAGACGGTAGGCCAGAATCTACCGCCAATTAGGGAGAGTAACATCACCTTGACGGTAACAGGGAAACAGGGGAATAGAACGCGCTCGTTCACTACTACATTGACCGGGCCAGCGGCTGATGCATTTGTCGATGATCCTGATTATCAAGATTTGTTTGATACCTATGTACCTGAATTTGGTGATGATGGCAGCAGTCATTTAGACGTAACAGGTGTAGCGTAAAGTGAGGGCCAGCATAGCAGGACACTATGCTGGCCAGTATCGGGGAATTAGGTTAGTGAATTCTAACTCACAAGGAGTATACCATGCAAGCTCTGCAAACTCAATCAACCCCTACTTCAGTATTCGTACTCTGTTCTACATGTGGCCACCTGTTGCCGAAATGCGATGCTGTCCGATCACAGATTATGGAAGCGATCGACGGTGATGAAACCAACCTTGTGGCGTCTAACTTGCGCCTGACTGGACGATGTAGCTATGAGTGCCACACATGCATCTACCTGGAGAGCTTACAGCATCCCCCCATCTTCATAGGCGATGATCATTTTATGACAGGATACAAGATCGGATCTGAAGAAGCAAAGAACTGGACAGGGCTGGAAACGTTGAGGGATGGAGAACTGGTGGCCGGGCTGAAGAATACCTTTAAGGAATACGCCGAATGCCCGAACGAGGAGGCATTGAACCACAGCATTGGTTCTATGATTGGCTTACTTATCGGGTTGGCGGTTTTCGATGCGACCAAATAACACCAATTAAGTAAAGAACTTCTACTAGTTAACGAGAAACCTGACAAAAACCTGTCAGGTTTCTTTAGTTTGTGCTATACTATGTGCAACGTACATTGCATGATATGTGTACTTAGGAGAGGTCTATGACGGATGAACCGCCGAATATTGAAGAAACAATTGAAGAAACTCCCACTCTTACCATTGAACAACTTGCCGAGCGAGTCAGAGAACTTGAAGCAAAACTTGCAGAGTGCGAACTCAGAATTGGAGAGCACAGCCACGATGGATACGCAAGCGCCGAACACGGGCACCCTGGATCAGACACCACAACCATCGAAGAGGTCACGATCACGCCAGAAAGCAGACCAGAGCCAGCACACCCATACTTTAGGCGGGTCTTCTGACATTGCGCCGAAAGGGATTAAGACGCCCCCGGCGCCAGTCAGTAAGCAACTGATTGCAGATCTGACTGGCCTATATGCATCCATTGGCATGTTTGCAGCGAGTGCGGATCCCTATACGGGCGTACTTCTGATGATGAGTGCAGAGAAGCGGGCCACCGAGCTGGTAAACGTTGCACGCCACCACAAGAAAATGATGGCCTTCCTAAAAAGCATTACCACCAGCAACGATTATGTAACTCTGGCTATTGGTCATGGTTTCATGGCCTACGCTATTCTGGCCCACTTTGGCGCCGTTCCGCCTATTCCCATGCTGAAACAGTTGGGACTCAGCGAGGAGCAGGTACTGGCAGCTCCACCCGATCAAGGGGAAGTATCACAGAATGGTCATGCAACACCAGAAACCGAAGCCTACTATGCACAGTTCGCCACTAGTGGAACTGAGTAAAGATGAATGGCTCAAGAAGTTCAGAGGGTACTGGAGCCAGGGAGAACACGTATTAATTCTTGGTCCTACCGGATCGGGAAAGACTACCATTGCCCTGGATATCCTGAGTGTGCGTGATTATGTGTGCGTGGTTGCGGTGAAGCGTGTCGATGAGACACTGAACCTTTTCAGAAAACAAGGGTACAAGGTGATCACGAAATGGCCACCTCATTACACCAGTCACAAAATCATTTTCTGGAAGAAACCGCAATCGTTGAGTGATGATCTGAATACGCAGGCCCGCGCCATTCATCATGTGCTCAACCAGTTGTACCTGTCTGGTGGCTGGTGTGTCTATCTCGACGAGGCGGGCTATGTGGCCGGGACGCTAGGGCTTCATCGGGATATTGGCGTATTGCTCAATCAGGGAAGGTCTACCTTTCTATCGGTGGTGATTACGGTAACCCGTCCTAGCTCGGTAGTGGCCAGAGTACCGAAAGAGGCACTTAACCAGCCGCGCCATAAGTTGATCTTTCGCTTTGTCAATGAGGATGAGATCAAGGCATGTGCATCTATCATCGGTATGGACTGGAAACGGATGTTAGCCATACATCAGAGCCTGGGGAAACATGATTTCATTTGTCTGCGTGAGCAAGACGTAGTGATTGTACGAAACACGAAAGGGTAACTATGCATATTCACATTGGCATCCTACACGCTATCGGCGTATTCGCCAGCGTTGTGGTGATCGGGTTTTTCTGGCGATTGATCGCAGCCCATAACAGCGATAACTCCGTTGGGCAAGCAATGTTGTTCGTATATTAGTTTGTCCCTACATGGGGTAAATAGGAGATAGTTACATATGCCTGTACCTCCAGCGGGTTCATTCTCGCAGCAACCTATGGCCATTGCGCCAGGACCTTCTGATGCGCCTGTGGGTCAGCAGAAAAAGGGATCTAATCAGAGCATGGCCGTTATTCCCTTTGCGCGTGCATCTAAATGGCACGTCGAGCAGAGTAACACTCAGTCCGGTATCGTCCTGACTGGCGCGGCCTCACAGATCTTTAACTTTCCGCTGGCCAGCTATGGGTACCTATCCGCTGTGGTGATCACGGTCACCCTGTCAGGTGGTACGTCCAGCGCGGTCACGTACTTTGAAGATGCGCCTTTTAGCCTGCTCTCACAGATCCAGCTTTCCGACGTGAACGGCGTGCCACTCTTCCAGCTCTCTGGCTTCAATGCCTACCTCGCAGCCAAGTATGGCGGCTATCGCCTGTTTGGTCCTGACGGTGGTATCTTCCGTGGTGCTCCCTTTGATACCAATAGCGCAGGTACTGCGTTAACTGGTGTGCAGCAGGCCGCTGTAGAAGGTGGACCTAACGCAGCGGTCGGTACCTTCGTCACTGCCAACACTCCCAACTATGGCGCCTATAGTTTGATGCCTACTACGTCAAACATTAACTGTAAATTCGTGATTCCGATTTACCTAGAGTTTGGACTTGATGGCCTGGGTTGCCTTCCTAACATGGACGCCAGCGCTCGCTATAACCTCCAGGTTACCGTTGCTGGTGGTGCCACTACAGCGGCGGCTACTGGCCCGTTTGTGACTGCTATCACGGTTGGTACAGCTCCCACGATGTCTATCAACGTCGAGGTGCTCTGCCGAAGCCAGCCGCCCGCGCAGGATATGTTCGGGAATATGAACAGCGTCAGCCCGCCAGCCGTGGGTACTGTGCAGTACTGGACTGCGCAGACTGCTAGCGGCCTTTCGACAGGTGCCAACACTATCCAGCTTACCCGCGTTGGTAATCTGATCAGAAACCATATCCTGGTATTCCGTAACGCCACAACTACCGTGGGGCCTCGCGGATTGGGCGAGGTGACAGATATGCCGTCTCTCTTCGAGTTTGATTGGGACGTGGGACAGCGATACATTGCGAACACATCTACCTTGCGCCTGCTCAATGCATACGGTGTGATGGGCCTGGGTGATCCGAACGGCGTGATCTGTCTGCCAAATACGCTTGATCCTGATAAGATTGCGCTCTCCGAGTACGGTGATGAATGGCTCGGTACCGTGGGCGCAACGAAGTTTACGCTTCGGTTTACGCCTGGTGGTACGGGATCTGGCGGCTCGGTAACGGTGCTTACCAATGATATCGTTCCGGCTTCTGGTCAGGTGTACCAGGCGCCACAGTTGCAAATTGGATAGGATGAACCATGAACTTTGAGAATGCATCAGGCGCCCCCATGATGGCCGCTGTACTGGTTCTAATCGCTATCGTAGTGCTCGGTGGTATTGGCGTTGCTTTTCAAGGTAGCGTACAGTTCTAACTGTGCAAAATCTTGCACAGTTGAGGAGATAAATATGCAGTCTATGCATTGGATTACGCTCGGTGTTGGTGTCCTGATCGGTTGGTTCGTCCTGCCTATCGTCCTGGGTATGCTGAGTGGGCATATGCAGCAAAAGGGCGGCGGGCAATGAATAGAAAGATCATCGTTGCAACATTCGTCATAGCGGGCGCGGGCATTATGAACGCGTGGATGAACAATAAGCCGGTTACTCCGGTGATCCTGGGATCATACATTTTCATCCTGATGCTCTCTATTGCAGATATGTTCGGCGGTGCTCTTTCCACCCTGTCAGGTGGTATTGCTATGGTGGCTGTGACTTATGTGCTTCTCACAGAGGTACCGTGGTCACAGTTCATCAAGATAGTGCAAGGAAAGAAATAAATGGCACTCGGTCAAATCTTTAACATCTTTTCCGCTATTGTTGGCGTAGCCCTGGCATTCGTGGTTGTCAGCTCCCCCAACACAGCGAATATTATCAACGCATGGGGTAATGCGTTCGGCGGATCGTTGCGCGCCAGCATGGGCAAGTAAGCCCGAAAGGATACCGCTATGCCAGTACAACCGGCGCATAGCCCACTCAACGCGGTTACACAGAGCAGGCCACAAGGCCCCCCGTTCGGGAGTGGGTCACAGAATCCTATTGCTACAAATCCAATGTTCGGGCGTCCTGCATGGGCGTACACGGTGCCGGTTGAAGCTCCGCGCCGTGGGCCACAGCCGCGCCTATCAATGGGTACAGGGCGTACTGGTAACGCGGCCCCTGGTGGTACTAGCCCTGTCCTGCCTGGGTATGTTTCGCAGTCTGCTTACCAGCCAACCATACCCGATTATCAACCGGGTAATCAGCAAGTCTTTATGGAGCAGATCGCCCGTACAATTCTGACTGGTGATGATGGCCGGGGAATGGTCGGTACCTACAAGCCCCATGATTTTACGCCTGGTCAAAGGTTTCTCGGTGCTATCAGGAGCGCCCCGAACTGGCAGATACAGCAGTATCCACCTGATTACAGGAACCTGTTAGCTTGGCAGCAGGTGATGCGCTATCGTATCCAGTCCATGACGGTATCAGCTCGCCCACTTGATAGCTCTACGTACTTCCTGGGCTATCAAACTAATCCAACCGTCCAGGGCAACATAGGGCAAAGCACACTCGGATACATGGGGAGTTTTTAATGGTTGCAACATTACCATCTAACATTGCTAATGCTCTCAGTACCGCCAACGGTGCCACGTCAGTAGCGCCTGCACTCACGTCAACCGCTGTTGGCTCGCTGCTAGTACTGTTCGTGGCCTGTGTTGGGACAGGCACCCCTACGGTTACCTCAGTAACGGGAGGTGGTACCTGGGTACAGGCCCAACACACCGCGATTAGCACCACACAATTTACAGACATCTGGATACAGTTTAACAACCCCGGCGGTGTAACGACTATCACGGCTAACCTGGGTGGAACTGTCCAGGGTGTAAGTGCTACTGCTATGGAGATCTTAGGAGCTGGCACATCTGGTACTATCGAGTTTGCTGCAGGTCAGTCGAATGCAGCGAGTACAGCGGTTCCTGAGCAATGTACATCAAGGCCGCTGAATAGCCAGGAGATCAATCTGTTCTGTATCGGGTATACCGCTCCCACTACCTTCTTAACCCTGACAACCAGGGCCATAGATTGGAATTGGAACCCGGCCACTGGTTCACTATCCGACGTGGTAAGCACAGGAGGCACCAACAATAGCGAGTTACGTACATATGTGGCCAGCAATGGCCCTGATATTCCCTTCATTCGTGGTACGCTCGGTGCTTCATCGTCATGGGCTACGGCCTATGTACGTCTGCTGATAGCGGCTACGCAGGGACTGAATGTGACACCAGCGGGCGGCCCTATAGGCATCTATACGCCACAATTCAACCAGGGCATGATAGGAGGGTAGCTCATGCCAATGCCAGCATTTTTAGAGAAAGACACAGCGGGCATACCTAATTGGGGATGGGTTGTCATTATTGGCGCGGGCCTGCTCGCTGTCTATATCGTACCTAAGTTGTTTGGTTCCGGTTCGACGCCCACGCCCACTGATACATCAGGAACCACAGGCACTACAGGAGATCAGACGGGTAACCTACAAACTGGCGGGTATGGTATGGCTATCGATCCGCTAACGGGTCTGCCCTACAGTGTTCAAGGGATGGTGCCAACCGGGAATGCTGCGGGCGGGCTACAAGGCCCTGCTGGCCCCGCTGGTAGTGTTGGTCCTGCTGGCCCTCCTGGGACACCGGGCGCGGTTGGTCCTGCTGGCCCTCCTGGTCCGATGGGTACGCCGGGTACTCCTGGTAGTGTTGGTCCTGCTGGCCCTCCTGGGACGCCAGCCACGCCACCAACACCTACGCCGACACCCGCGCCACATCCTACGCCACCACCACAGCCGCCACCAGTACCGCAACAGTTTGTGACGGTCGCGCCGTGGCCTAACACGTTGAGCACGCTGTCAGGGATCGCGGCCAGTCGGGGTATCACCTTGCAGAAGGTAGAACAGTTGAATCCACAGATCACCAACCCGAACGCCATACAACCAGGGCAGAAAGTGAGAGTAGCATAATGGGTGAAGATGCTGTAGTGATCAGTATATTCATGGCCCTAGAGGGTGTACACGCGTATTCTGCATTCCTTCCCTCAGTCTTTACCATCAAGACATTTGTGAAGACTGAGAACGGGCGTAGCATGATACGCGAGGGGGAAATGATGGCCTCCCTCTTCCTGATCGCGCTAGCCCTGGCAACCTCAAAGCTCACTAAATCATGGTGGCCTGCTATCTTTGCGGGTATTGCTGGTGGCTCTATGGTAGCTGTCTATGAGTATGCGCTCTATCGCGCCCCGGTCAATACTGGTGTGTCAACTGATGCAGATTTTACACAGCCACCAACAAATGAGCAACAAAGTTATGACAATGTTTCTCCGCAATATGGCGGTTTGTATAAAATAACGAGGTGATATATGCGGCGCGATGTTACAACATTGTTTGCTGGAAAGCAGCATAGTGGAGTGCCACAACCACTCCACCAACCACCACACTATACGCCTGACTATCCAGAGTCGGAGGCTAAAAAGCCGCTGCAAGATCCCTACAACGAGCAGCTAAGAGAGCCACACCGCCCGCAAGATACGCGTTTACAGGCATACAAACAGCGTGCTAAGATACTTGATCCTGAGTACAATTTGCTCTATGGCTCTACGAAAACAGATGGAGGATGGCGCTATGTCATTGACAACAACGCCGTGGGAACTGTTACCACGGCGGCAAATACGGCTGTTACAGCTACCGTTACTCTGGCTCTGGCGCCTCACCTTGCTATATCCAGGTGGCCTGGTGCCATCAATGCCTATCTAGTGATCCGCCAGTTTTCTATGTCAGCACAATCAGCCATCACTACTGTTGGCTCTATCAAGGTGGTCTATCAGGATCAGATAGGCGGGCAACAGATCCCACTGGCCTGCTTTGTCTCAAATAGCAGCCTCAATCAGGGCATGACTACCCTGATACCAACGCCCATAACCGATCCTGATATTACCGCTGTCGGCCAGCTCACGGTTACCCTGACAGGTACCACACCTACGACGAGCGTGTATGATTGGCAACTGTCATTCAGCTATGCATACCTGCTGCCCTGCTTGGAAGGATACACGCAGGAAAGCATCAACGAAGTACTGAAAGGAACCACCGATGCGCCATCTTATGTTAAACATGCTTGAGAACCTGTTGCAAGTTATGGCGGCGTGTGCTATGTACCTGGCTGCCCGGTGGTTGCTGGACATCTCGACGCCTCAAAAGGATCTCGCAGAGTTGCGAACTTGGGAACTATTCCGCATCGATACCAAGTGGTACCGAGGGCTAGAATATATGCATCAGATCCGCGCGCGCAATCTGCTGAATAAGGAGACGCCAGAATGACAGTAGTGATGGTACTCCTTATTGGCGCGGGCGCCCTGCTCATTGCCAGCTCCCTGGATTGCACATCGATCAAGGATACCTTCACCAAGATAGCCAGCGGTCAGGTAGTGGACTGGTCAGGTACGCAGAATTGTGGAGGGACGAAACCATAATGTATATGAACTTGGGACTTGGTGACATTATTGCTATGGCAGCATCTTTACTAAATATAGAAAAGATGCCCAACTGTGGATGTGAACGCAGACATCAACGATTGAATGCGTGGTTCCCTAGAATAGCGGTGGTGAAACTATGAGCTTTACGCGTGGCCAGTTCTGCAAAGATTTGCTAGTAGCACTTGGTAATATCCTCCCCACTCAGAACGTCATTAACTTTATGATCGGGTGGTCTATCGAGGAATCTGGCCACGATCTGAGCCATATGGCATCATACAACCTATGGAATACCACCCTCCCCCTACCCGGTTCTACTGTGTTCAATTATGCCAACGTACAGAACTATACCAGCTACGCGCAAGGTATCCAGGCGAATGCGGCTACTATAAGGAATGGCTTATACCCTGCCCTGCTGCGTGCTCTCCAGACAAATGATAGCTTTTCGCTCGGTGTTACTGGTCCTATGGCTGGTGACGTGGCTGGTGATCTCTCGGTGTGGGTATCTGGACAGAGAGAGCCAATACAGACAAGCTATACCAGTACCATCATAGCCATAGCCCGCAATCCTGGCAATGCGGCAAACGATACAGCGTCAGGAACTGGTACGCCTATCACCTTCGGCCCCGGTGGGTGTCCAGCGTTCACACTCTGCCCGGCTTCAGATGGAACGGTGCCAAGCTGCAAGACAAATTGCGAATGCGTCTATTGCGGTAATCAGAGCCAGATAGATAAATGTAAGCAGGTGTGTGATCAGAACAATGGAGGCGTGGGCGTGGGCGTCAATACCCCTAGCATCATATCGCAGTTGGGAGCAGCAGGCGCATGGATTACCAACCCTACCCGCGTTATTAAGATGATAGCGGGCCTGCTGCTCATTGCGGGCGCCCTGGTGATGCTGATTGCTCCTGATGTCCTCTCAGTCATTCCAGAGACAGCCCCGATAGTAGCGGCTGCTAAGGCGCAACCTAAACCTTGATCTTTTTGTTCACTACCAGGAATATCACCACGCCTACAGCAGCCACGCCCATCACTAGTAGCAACCCTGTATAGTCTGCTGGCTGCTGCTGTGGCTGATCCTGCGGCAATGCCGTCAATCCCGATGGTTGCAACCTGCTGTTATAGAACAGCATCCCATACGGACTAGTGCTCATAGGCTGTCCATAGTACCCGCTACCCCCTACCGTAGTAGTTGTTGTACCACCACCAGGATTAGGAGCTGGACCAGGGCTACCCCCAGGTGTAGGCACAGGAGCAGGAACTGGTGTAGGTACGGGTGTCGGCGTAGGTGTTGGCGCCGGTACCGGCGCAGGCGCAGGCGCAGGGTTAGGAACAGGAGTAGGAGTAGGTGTAGGGCCAGGAGTAGGGCCAGGAACAGGTACATTGAATCCATTTGGATATTTCCCCCTTATTGCCATCAACAAAGGAGTGGGGTCGAGTGCAGGATCTGGCCTGGTAGTCCAGCCCGCGCCCGAACCATACGACGGCCCCCGCATAAGTGCTAAACCAGTTTGCGGTTGACTGGATTGTGACGAGTCATTAAGAAACTGTACTCCAAATGGTGTGTTAATGTGGCCACCGAGCATAGCTATACTATTGGCACCTCCTGAGTATGCTAGCAGATCCCCTAGCTTGATACGCGTCCCTATTCTCAGGAGAGGATTAACAGCCCCTAAATGTAGGTAGGCAAAGTAAGGAATACCATTCCAGGGCTGATCAAGCTGCACGCCTATCGTCTTCCCCCACGGTGGGCTACCTAAATCTACCACCTTCCCCGGCGTGATACAGGTTACTGGCGTGCCTATGGGCGTCTGCACATCCATATCATGCGCGCCCCCGTACTGGACATCAAAGCCAGGGTTACCGAACGGTACGCAGATCGGATATTGATACCAGGGCTTACCGGATATAGGCCCCGGCTGTGGTAGTGGCTGTGGAGCTGGTGACACTCCTGGTATAGTGAGCACCATTCCAGGCTGTATCAAGTTCGGGTTATTCCCGATCACTACCCTA
>Ga0209166_10003692_pt1 | contig 10940 bp, 8 predicted proteins | sample Coa_R1_3_FD_187151 | JGI IMG/M metagenome (GOLD analysis project Ga0209166, IMG submission 187151) | Surface soil microbial communities from Centralia Pennsylvania, which are recovering from an underground coalmine fire - Coalmine... | ecosystem: Environmental > Terrestrial > Soil > Unclassified... | reverse complement strand
AGCCGGCGACCGAGAGCCACCGCCTCGCGCCCAGGGCCGAGCGGCCGACGAGGTGGACGGCGAGCAGCAGCAGCACCATGCCCCCGTACAGGGCCGCCGCCGGCGGCATCAGCCGCCTGTAGTCGAAGGCGGCGGCGAGGACGTAGGCGCCGGCGCCGAGCACGATCCACAGCGACTGCTTCGCCGAGTCCGCGCCGGCGCTGTAGATCGTCATGATCCCGAGCACGGCCAGGAGCGCGGCCGCGGCCGCCTGGAACAGATCGAGCCGGCGCCAGATCGAGCGGGCCGCGATCAACTCGCGGCGATCGACGACTGGATCGCCACGCGGTTGTCGTTGAAGAACTTCATGATCTGCACGCCGATGGGCGCGGCCTCGACCTCCGACAACCCGCCACGCTCGACGAATATCGACATCGCCACGTCGGGGCTGGCAAAGGGCGCGAAGAACACGAACCACGCGTGCGTGGGCAGGTCGAGCCCGCTGCCTCCCCACTGCGCCGTGCCCGTCTTGCCACCGCCGTCCGCCGGCACGCCGGCGGACCGGAACCAGTAGTTCATGTGGTAAGGGCGGTTGATCTCCTCTCGCATCCCTTCGCGCACCGCCGCGAGGTTCGAGGGCGAGACCGGCACGTGGTCGACGACCACCGTCTTGTGCGTCAGCAGCAGGCGGCCCGAGGCATCGCGCACCTCGTGCACGAGCGTCGGCTGCAGCACGGCGCCGCCGTTGGCGAGAGCCGCGACGTAGACCGCCTGGTTGAGGGGCGTGGTGAGCAGCGCCGACTGCCCGATGCCGAACGTCACCGTGTCGCCGATGGTCCAGCGGCACGAATCGGAGTTCAGGTCCGGCACGTCGCAAGCGAGCTGCTTCCAGATGCTGTCGGGCACGAGCCCGGGCTGCACGCCCGGCATCTCGATGTCCTTTGCCTGTCCGAATCCGAATGCGCGCGCATACCGCGCCAGCGTCACGTCGCCGACGCGCGCGGCGACCTGGTAGAAGAACGTGTCGCATGACAAGGCAAGCGCCTTGGCGACGTTCATGTACCCGAGGTCGTAGCTCGCCCAGTTGTGATAGACCCAACCGCCGAACGTGAGGTAGCTGGGACATCCGAGCAGCGTGTCGGGCGTGATCTTTCCTTCCTGCAGGCCCGCGGTCGCGGTGACCATCTTGAAAGTCGACCCGGGCGCGTACTGACCGGCGATGGCGCGATTGAGCAGGGGCAGGAGCGGGTCGGTCGTGAGCTTCGTGTAGTCGGCCTGCGATATCCCGTGCGTGAAGAGGTTCGTGTCGTAGCCGGGGATGCTCACCATCGCGAGCACCTCGCCCGTTCGCGGGTCGACCACGACCGACGCGCCCGCCTTCTTGTGATCGCGCTGCAGCCCGGCGGCCAGCGCCGAGGCGGTCGCGAGCTCGAGCTGGAGGTCGATGGTGAGGTACACCGACTCGCCGGCCACCGGCTCGTGCACCGCCAGCGTGCGCACCACCTCGCCGCGGGCATCGACCACGACGTCCGCCCAACCGTCGGTGCCGCGCAACCGCGACTCGAGGCCGGCCTCGACGCCGACCTTGCCGATGAGCTCATCGGGCTGGTAGCCGCGCGCCTCCATCTGCTTCGCCTGGCTCGGCGCGATCGGGCCGACGTAGCCGATGACGTGGCCGAGGATCGTCGGATAGAGATAGGTGCGTACTCCGTGGCGCGCGATGCTGACGCCGGGCAGCGATGGCACGCGCTCGGCGATCGCCAGCTCCTGGTCTTCGGTGAGGCTCGGCCCGATGCGCACGGCGCCGTAGGGGTCGGCGCTCGCGATCGCGGCGCTCAGCTCGTCCCGGGTCACGCCCGTGAGCCTGGAGAGCTCGGCGATCTCGGCCTGTCGGGCCGGCGTGGTGACCGGCATCGCCTCGGGCACGACCTCGACGTTCCACGCCGGCGAGTTCAGAACCAGGGCCGTGCCGTGGCGGTCGTAGACGATGCCCCGGTCGGCCTCCAGCACGACGCGATGCACCGAGTTGGCGCGCGCGAGCGCCGCGAGGCTTGCGCCTTCGGTGACCTGCAGCTCCGCGAGCTTCACGGAAAGAGACGCCAGTGCGAAGATCGCCAGTGAAGCGGCGGCGATCAGGCGCACCGACCAGCGCGGCTTGGGCGCGGAAGCCGCCAGCGCGATCCAGCGGCCGGGATCGATCACGCCGGCCTCACCCGCCTTCGCCGGCCGAGGAGCAGCGCCGGCACCACGAGGATCGCGTTGTACGCGGCCGCGGTGACCGCGAGCTGCGCGGCCACGTCGAGCGGCGGCATCGGCAGGTCGAGCAGGTTGTCGGCGCCGATGAGCACCAGCGAGTACACCGCCGTGCATGCGGCAGTCGCGATCACCGCGTGTACGAGCTGTGCGGGATCGACGTTGCGAACCCAGAAGCCGACCAGGTACGCGGCGGCGAGCAGCGCCAGGGCGTGCGCCCCCAGGGGGCCCGGCGCGGTGAGGTCGAGGAGGAGCCCGCCCCCGCAGGCCGACACCAGGCCGGCGCGCTGGCCCCTGGTCCACGTGATCACCACGACCAGCACCAGCACGAGGTTTGGAAATGCTCCGAGCACCGTGAGCTGCGGGGCCCAAGTGACCTGCATGAGCGCCGCCAGCAGAATCACGAGCCCGGCTGCGACCCGGGTCATGACGCCGTGAAGTCCGTGATCACCAGCACGACCGTCAACGCGGCGGGGTCGTTGACCCAGGCGAGCCTCGCCCCATCGGCGGTGGCGGCATCGTCGCGCGAAATCGAAGCAACCTGCGCGATCACCAGCCCGCGGGGATAGCCGCCGCCGACGCCGCTCGTCAGCACCCACTCGCCCACGGCAGGCGTGGCCCCGAACCGAGGGTTGATCTGCATCTCGAGGTCACCGGGTCCTCCGAAGATCGTGCCCTCGAGCCCCGACGCCACGAGGTAGCCGCTCACGCGGCTCTGTGGATCGGCGAGCGTCTGCACGATCGCGGAGTGAGGCCCCGCCTCGCGCACGCGGCCGACGAGACCCGCGCCGCTGGCGACCACCATGCCCGGCCGGACGCCGTCCGCCGTGCCGCGATCGATCTCCAGGGTCAGGCTGAAGCCGTCCGGGCCGCGGCCGATCACCCCGGCGGCGACGGTGGCGTGCCCGTACGCCTGCTGCAGGTCGAGCGCCTGGCGCAGCGCGGTGTTGTCCTGCCCCGCGGCCTGCAGCTCGGCGATCTGCCGCCGCAGCGCCGCGTTCTCGTCCACGAGCTTCTGGTTGCGGGCGCGAAGCGCCGCGTTGTCGCCGAAGCCCGCGGTGATGGCACCGAGCCTGCCGGACGCGGCGGTCATCGCGGTTTCGAGCGGCGCGAGCAAGCCTTTGGCATAACCCCGCGCGCCGGCGGCCCACGGCTGCTCGCTCACCATCGCCAGCACGAGCATCGCCGCGCATAGAAAAAGGAAGAGGCCGGTGGGGCGGGACTGAGTCCTGCGCTCCATCACTGAGCGCCTAGTAGCGCAGCGCCCTCATCTTTCGCGGCCTCAGCAGCACCCGGTTCAGGGTGTCTATCTCCTCCAGCACGATGCCGGTGCCCCGCACCACGCAGGTCAGCGGGTCGGCGGCCACGCGCACGGGCATCAGGGTTTCGTGCGCGAGCAGCTGGTCGAAGCCGGCCAGCAGCGCGCCACCGCCGCACGCGACCATCCCGCGGTGCATCACGTCCTCGAGCAGCTCGGAGGGCGTCGCGTCGAGCGTCGACTTGACCGCGCGCACGATGTCGACCAGCACTCCCGACAGCGCCTCGCGCACGTGAGCCGTCGTCATCTCCACGGTCTTCGGCAGACCGGTGATGAGGTCGCGGCCGCGGACGATGAACGAGCGCTCGTCGGGCAGCGGAAACGCCGATCCCATCGCGACCTTGATGTCCTCGGCGGTGCGCTCGCCGATGAGCAGGCCCATCGTGCGGCGGACGTACTGCACGATCGCGTCGTCCATCTCATCGCCACCGACCCTGGCCGACGTCGCCGCGACCACGCCGCCGAGCGAGATGACGGCGACCTCGGTGGTGCCGCCACCGATGTCGACGATCATCGAGCCGCATGCTTCCTGGATCGGGAGCCCGGCGCCGATCGCCGCGGCCATCGGCTCTTCGATGAGGTGGGCTTCGCGAGCGCCCGCGAGCGTCGCCGCGTCGGTCACGGCGCGCTTCTCGACCTCGGTCACGCCGGACGGGATGCCGATCACCACGCGCGGGTGGCTGACGTGCAGCGCGCGGTTGTGGGCGCGCGCGATGAAGTGCTTGATCATCTGCTCGGTGTGGTCGAAGTCCGCGATCACCCCGTCGCGCAGCGGCCTCATCGCGACGATGTCCGCCGGGGTGCGGCCGAGCATGCGCCGAGCCTCGGCGCCGACGCTGAGCACCTGGCCGGTGCGCTTGCTGACCGCCACGACCGAGGGCTCGTTCAGCACGATCCCGCGACCGCGAACGTGAACAAGCGTGTTGGCGGTGCCGAGGTCGATGCCGACATCGGCGGACCACATCCCCAACACGGAGGTGAGCAGGTTCAAGGCGCTTGGTGGGCGGTAGCCAAAACCGTTGGGTCGGGCGGATCATACACCGAGTGGGGGTTGCTTTCCCACCGGGACGCTACATATTGGGTCAGCGCGTGAGTATCAGCGTCACGACGACGAGCGCCAGGACGAGCGCCGAATAGGGCGGGACCGCCCTGCTGTAGAGGCCCCGAGCCCGGTCCGCGCCGCGACGGGCGAGCGCCGCGGCGGCGACGAGTGCGACGATCGCGACGGCTGCGGTGACTCCGAAAAAGCGCAGCATGCCCGGTACGTCTTCGCCCTGCGGAGGCAGAAACAGCGTCGTGAAGAGCGCGCAGTAGGGAAACCACACGAACGCGCGGGTGATGTTGAAGCGCGGGTGAGCACGCCGGTCGGCGCGCGGCGCGACCGGCCACAAGCGCAGCAGCGCGGGCAAGCAAAGCAGATAGAGGAATCCACACGCGACCTTCACCGGCAGGAGCCCAGGCACGAGCACGTTGCCGAGGACCTGCGGGCGCAGCGTCTCGGGCTCGATCGCGGGGCCGAGGACGGACAGGACCCAGCAGGCCTGGATGATGAGCAAGAGGCCGGGATGCGCCACGAGCTCGGGGTCGAGCGCGAGCTCGGCCCACGCGGTGAAGCCGAGCGCGGCGGCCGCGATGATGAGGTTGCGTTCCGCCGGCGGCACCGGGTTGAACGGAGCGGCGACCTCGACCGCGGCCAGCATGGCGAGCAGCGCGACCGCCACCTGGACGATCAGGGGGTGCGCGAGCGACGGCCGTGGCATCGCTTGCGGGCCGCCCGACAATCGCGACCACACCGTCTCGACGGCGAGCCCAAACAGCGCGAGTGTGATTCCGCCTGGATAGACGACCAGTGCGAGGGCATGGGTCGCGATCGCGGCCAGGGCCTGGGTCATCGGCCGGCCAGCAGCAGCAGCGGCTGCGGATAGAGTCCGAGCGCAAGGCTGAAGGCGAGTGCCACCGCGATCCCCGCCATCTGGCGGCCCTTGGGCATGCCCATCGTGCGGCCCAACCGCAGCGAGGAAGGAATCCACAGGAGCAGCGCCGCCGCCAGCACGAGCGCGAACGGCCAGAACACCGAGGTCGCGGCGCGCAGCAAGAGGATGCGCGCGGGAAAGCCCGCGAACGGCGCGGAGCCGGCCAGCGCCGCGGCGACCAGGAGATTGACCGGCCGGTCGGTCTGCGCGCGCTCGCGCATCGGCTGCCGCGACCACAGGTACAGCGGCAGCCTCGTCAGCAGGATCGCGTACAGGATCAGCAGCGCGCCCGCCTCGCCCTCGGCGACGCCGAGGCCGAAACCACACATTGCGAGGCCCCAGTCGGCGATGAACGAGTAGCGCCACGCGGCGCCCGGCAGCTCGGTGCGCCATGCCGCGACGCAGCCCCAGACGATGTTCAGGAGCCCCAGGCCGATGAGCATCGCGCCCACGGCGCCGGCGGCGGAGGGGACGAGCTCGTGGGTGCGGGTGATCACGACGATGGCCAGGACCGGCCCGACGAATGCGATCCAGGGGATGGGTGACGTCGCGGTCCTCTCGTCGGCGTCGAACTCGTGCATGTAGGGCAGCGCCCCGAGTGCGGCGGTCAGCCCGGCGACCAGGCCGACGGCGGCGAGCCGTTCGAGGACCGGCGGTCCGGCCATGCGCGCGAAGACCAGGCCGAGGCCGATCAGCGCGACCGCGAAGGCCGGCGCACGCAGGCGGCGAGCGTGGGGCCGTCCCCCTTCGACGGTCGCCTGCAGCACGACGAGCGCGAGCAGCACGAGCACCGAGACCTCGAGCGTCGGCGCGGCGGCGATCCCGGCCATGCCGGCAAGACCCGCGAGGCCCCAGCGCAGCAGCGCCGAGCGCTCGGCGTTGACCGGGGCGAGGATCACGACGAACGCCAGGGAGATGGCGGCGACGATGAGCATCGAGCGGCCGGCCGCGCTGAGTGACAGGGTGATGCCCAGAAGGTTCGAGGCGGCGCCCGGGGTGGCGAGCAGGACCGCGGCCACACCGCCGGCGCCGAGGACGGCGCCGAGAATCAGCGCGAGCCGCGGCCGCGGGCGCAGCGCGACCGCGAAGGCGGCGCCCGCCGCGGGCAGCGCGACCGCGAGCTCAGGCTCCATGCGGTCTCACCTCCGGTAGGGCGGATATGCCGGCGGCCACGAGCCCCGCGACGATCGCGGCCGCGAGCCCTGCCGCCGCCGGCGGCAGCGAAGCCACCGCGCCGATCCCCAGCGCGAGCGTGGCCGCGGCCGTGAGCGCGGTCGCCGGTTCCTCACAGTCGAGCAGGCGAGCGGCGCTGAGAGCGATCACGACCAGCCACGCGAAGCGGAGGGGCGAGCCGTCGCCGGTCGAAAGCGAGGTGGCGAAGTACAGCGCCAGGATGCCGATGACGATCGCGAGGATGATGCGCGGCGTCGAGCCCGGCTGAGTCAGGCCCCAGCCGGGCGGCCCGGAGCGCAGCCGGAGGGCCGCAGCGGCCGCGCCGCCTGCGAGAACCGCGATCGCGGCCGCGTGCTGGCCGGCCGCGAACGCCAGGCCTGCGATCGCGGCCGTCACCAGTCCGAGGCCCAGCGCCAGTCCGCGGCGGCCGTCGGCGACGAGGATCACGGCGCCGCCGATCCAGGCGACGAAGGCCGCGACTGCGGTCACCGCGTGACCGCTATCGCGAGGGCGACGATCGAGGCGAGCCAGAGCAGCGGCGTCCCGCCGGCGGCGACGTTCTCCAGCGCCCGCGGGTTGAAGAGCGAGCGGTACTCGCTCGGGACGGCGGCTCTCCGCAGCGCATTCACGATGCGGGCCGCCGCCTGAGCGGCGTACAGCGGGAACAGGGGCGGCGGCTCCCCCGTCCTTGGCGTGAGCCCGGTGCGTTTCGAGAGCGCGAGCGCGATCGCGCCGACGACGAGCAGCGGTCCGAGCAGCGAGACGACCGGTACGACGGTCGATTCGGTGACGATCGTCCCCAGGCCCGTGGCCTGCGCGAGGGCGGGAACGTTCATGACGTCGGCCGCGGCCGCGCTCGCGGCGAGATAAGCGAGCGCGAGCGCCGGGCCCAGCGCCAGCATGGCCGCGCCGATCATCATCGCGACCCGCGGTAACGTCTCCACCGCGGACCGGCCGCGCCCGGCTGGAAGTCCGACCGAACGCGCGGCCGCGGCCGCCGCCACCAGCCAGGTCGCGACCCCGGCGAGCCCGACCAGGCCCATGGCGCCTCCCGCCTCGATCGCCGCGCCGAGCCCCAGGATCCTGCCGCCGAAAACAAGGCCGGGCGGGACGCCGGCCGCCGCCGCGGTCACGAGCAGGGACGGCGCCCCACCGCGGTCGGGCAGCAAAGCGATGCCGATCACGATGATCGCGGTCGAGGCGGTGAGGATCAGAGCGGCGATCAGGCCGAGCGCCGAGCCGACGGCCAGCGCCATCAGCGCGAACCCGGCCAGGCCGGGCAGCACCTCGGCCATGTACTCGCGGCGCGTGGTCGCCGCCTGCGCGCGAGCGGCCGCTCCGAAGGCGACGAGCACCCCCCACGCCGCCAGCACGACGTTGAGCCACGACTGCGGGTAGTGGCCGTCGCCCAGCTCGTAGGCGCGCACGAAGAGATAGAGGGCGAGCGGCTGCAGAGTCGCGACCGCCAGGCCCGCGGCGCGCAGCGACGTCCGCGACCAGATCGCGCTCGTCCATCCACGCCACGGAACCAGCCCGCCGCCGAAGATCGAAGCGAAGGCGAGGAGCGCGAAGACCGGCACCGTCATCGCTGAAACCGGGACCGCCGCATAGACCGCGGTCCCGCCCACGACCTGCAGAACGACTCCGGCCCAGGCGAGCGCGAGCCACGCCGCCAGGAGGAGCGCCCACGACGGGCGCGGCGCGCGCAGGTCTTCGACGTCGAGCTGGATGACCACGAGCGTGGCGGCCGTGCACCCCGCCACCGCCGTCATGAGCACGCCGCCCGCTTCGATTGCCGCCATGGCAGCGGCGACGCCAAGACCCGCCACCGTGTTCTCCTGCCACGTGCGCGGCTGCAGTGCGAGCAGGGTCGCGGCGGGGATGAGCACGGCCAGGCTGAAGACGAGGCCGATCATGTCGAGCCGCAGGTCGAACGGGCTGCCGAACCCGAGCTGTCCGAGCGAGATCTCCTGCGTCGAGCGCACCGGCAGCCAGATCGCGACCACGGCCACCGCCGCCCCCCACACGCCGAGGCTCGCCGAGGCGCGCGCGATGCCGTGCCCGGCGCGGCCCGCGGTCGCGGCGATCGCGGCGCCCAGGATGGGAAGCACGATCGGGATCAGCAGCGCCGGCGGCGTCATGTCCGGCTAAATCTAGCCTGGAGGGGTTTCGTCAGCCGAGCTGCTTGAGGCGGTCGATCTCCTCGTGCAGCTCTTCGGCGCGCGCCCGCTGCTTGGCCACCTCATCGGGCGGCGCCTTGGCCAGGAACTGCTCGTTCGCCAGCCGGGCCTCGATCCGGTCGAGCTCGATTTGCAGCGCCGCCAGGCGCTTTTCAGTAACCTGCGGGTTCGCCGCCGCGACCGCGGGGAACACGATCGTGCCGCCGGAGAGGCCGAGCGGCTTGCCCGGCGGCAGCTGGTCGGTGACGACGACGTCGCCAAGGAGCGAGAGGGCGCGGCGCCAGTCCGGGTCCCATTCTTCCGACAGCTCCACGGCGCCTCCCCTGGCGGGCGCGCCGGCGACCGTCTTGCGGTACGAGCGGATCTCGTAGACCATCGCCATCAGGGATTCGAACTCGATCTCGACCTGGCCGTCGATGTACTTCTGCACGCCGTCCGGCCACTCGCTGTTCATGACGAAGTCACGCTCCCCCGGGAGCCGCGACCACAGCTCCTCCGTCACGAACGGCATGAACGGGTGCAGGAGGCGCAACATCGCGTCGAGGCAGTACACCCCGACCGCCTGCGCGACCGGGTCCGCGGCCTTGAGGCGCGGCTTCGCAGCTTCGAGCCACCAGTCGCAGAACTCGTTCCACGCGAAGGCGTAGCCCGCGTTGATCGAGTCCTGGAACGCGAAGTCATCGATGCCGCGGGTGATCGCGTCCCACGCGGCCGCGAGCCGGGACAGGATCCAGCGATCCTCGTAGAGGACCACGTCCTCCGGCTCGGGCATCGGCGGGACGTCCGCGCCGTCGAGGCTGGTGAGGATCGGCTTGGCCGCGTTCCACAGCTTGTTGGCGAAGCGGCGATAGCCCTCGATGCGTGTCTCGTCGTAGCGCACGTCCTGGCTCGACATCGCGACCGATGCGCTCCAGGCGCGCAGGGCGTCGGCGCCGTACTTGTCGATGAGCTCGCGCGGGTCGACGCCGGTGCCGAGCGACTTCGACATGCGGCGGCCGTCGGGGGACTGCACGACGCAGTGGATCGCGACGTCGGCGAACGGCACCTCGCCCATGAACTCGAGGCCGCTCATGATCATCCGGCTGACCCAGAGGAAGATGATCTCCCGGGCGGTGCAGTTGAGATCCGTGGGGTAGAAGGCCTTCAGATCCGCGGTCTCTTCCGGCCAGCCGAGGGTCGCGAAGGGCCAGAGGGCTGACGAGAACCAGGTGTCGAGCACGTCCGGGTCCTGCGTCAGGTCGGTGCTGCCGCACTCCGTGCACTCGGTGGGCGGATCGACGCTCGCGATGACGTGGCCGTTGTCGCAGCGGTACACGGGCACGCGGTGGCCAAGCCAGAGCTGCCGGCCGATGTTCCAGTCGCGCAGGCCCTCCATCCAGTCCAGGTAGACGCGCTCTTGCCGGTCGGGGTGCCAGTGCACCTTCCCGGCCTCGCTGGCGGCGACCGCGCGGTTGCGCAGCTTGTCCATGCGCAGCCACCACTGCTCGCTGATCAGCGGCTCGATGACCGCGTCGCACCGGTCACAGTGGCCGACGTCGTGCGTGTACGGCTCCTGCTTGACCAGCGCGCCCTGCGCCTTCAGGTCTTCGACGACCAGCTTGCGCGCCTCCACTCCGGGCAGGCCGTCGTAGCGCAGGCCCGGCACGTTCATGCGCCCGTCGAGGTGCATGCCGTTGACGACCTCGAGGCCGTGGCGCTGGCCGATCTCGTAGTCCATCGGGTCGTGGCCGGGCGTGACCTTGAGCGCGCCGGTCCCGAAGTCCATCTCGACCGCTTCGTCGGCGACGATCGGCAGCTTCCGGCCGACCAGCGGCAGGATCGCTGTCTTGCCGATGATCGATATGAAGCGCGGGTCCTTCGGGTTGACCGCGACGCCGGTGTCGGCCAGCATCGTCTCCGGCCGCACCGTCGCGATGGTGACGTCGCCGCCGCCCTCCACGGGGTACTTGATGAAGTACAGGACGTCGTGGTGCTCCTGCCACTTCACCTCCAGGTCGGAGATGGCGGACTGGTCGTGCGGGCACCAGTTGACGATGCGAGGCGCGCGGTAGATCCAGCCCTTCT
>Ga0209166_10003690_pt1 | contig 10945 bp, 7 predicted proteins | sample Coa_R1_3_FD_187151 | JGI IMG/M metagenome (GOLD analysis project Ga0209166, IMG submission 187151) | Surface soil microbial communities from Centralia Pennsylvania, which are recovering from an underground coalmine fire - Coalmine... | ecosystem: Environmental > Terrestrial > Soil > Unclassified... | reverse complement strand
GCTAGGCCCCGCGCCTGTTCCGAACGCATATAGCGTATAGTTTCGCGCCTTGAACGTGGGCAGCTTCTGGCGTTTGAAGTAAGCTTCCGTCGAGTCCGGATTGTAATTTCCCAGCGCCACGCCGACCACTTCCTCGCCGGTGGGCATCCCGGCCCCTCCCGCGGTATCGCCCTTGCTCACCCCTTCTGCCACCAGCCCCCAGGCGAGTTCCTCCACCTGTGTGTTGGGGTCCACTCCTGCCGATGCCAGAAATTTTTCGAATTGGCGGAAGCGCTCCGGCAGCATCTGCTCCTGCAACTGCGGAAACCACTTCATCGTACGCGCCTTCTTCAAGTCCGCGTACGCGAACTCCCCCACCTCCTTCGGGAACAGCCCGATGATGTCCGCCCCCAGCCGCCCCGCGCTGGCCGGTCGCGGCGCCAGTAACATCCCAGCCGCCAGCGCCAGCATCGATACCCCAGCCGCTCGAATAGCCGATTTCATATCGTTCTCCTTGCAACTTTGCGGGTGCGCCGAACTACGCGGTGATCGAGCGGGAAGTCTCGGCCAGGCGCTCGCGTAAGGCAGCGCTTTTTGCTCGCATGGACTTCACGTATTGGGCGTCGGCGATACCGTCGAGATTGGTCTCCACGTTTGCCAAAGCCCCTCGCGCACCTGCTGCAGCCATAAGCCGCGCCACTTCTAAGTCTGACTTCATGGATGCCGCCGCGATAGCGCCAAGTTGTCCCAGCCGTTCGAAAAGGGCAACGCTGCGCTCTGCCACTTGCAGCGGCACCTCCGCGGCCCCCCGCGTTGCTCGCTGGATGGCCTCGTCACGGCGGCTCTTTTCCTCCGCGCTCTCGTGCGGCAACTTGATTGCCGCCAACACCGCGTCGTAAGACGCCGCGTCGCGATCGATGGCTTCCGCCAGTTCCGCGGCGTTGCGCCGCATTTCATCCAACGCTTCCGAAAGCCGATCCACATGCGCCGCTTGTGACTTCTTCTTACGCGAAAGTCCCGCCACCATTTGACCAATCGACGCCGCCAATGCTCCCGCCAGCGCGGAAACGCTTCCGCCGCCGGGCGTAGCGGTGGGCGCCGCCACCGCTTCCAAAAACGGCTCCGCCAGGCTGGCCAGTTTGCCCTGCTTCGCGCCATGGGCCGGAGTTTGTCCGCTGAGCGTGGCCTGTAAACGGTTCTCAAATACCTGCTCCGGAGAAAAATTCTCGGCCTGCAGAAAATAATCCGCGGCCATTTCGATGGCTTTCTTGGGGATCAGCCCGACGATCTCGCTGCCCACTGGGATCGCCCCATAACGGGCTGCTTCGCGCTTCACCATTTCGTACACCCGGTGCATCGGCGTTTGCTCGAAGTCCGTCAAATTGATGGACACTTGCGCCAGGTTGCGCGCCTTCAGCTCCACTCCCATCGCTTTTACGTAACGCAACCCCCCCGATGAAAAGCGGATCGCTTTGGCGATCTTGTTGGCGATGCCGATGTCCGCTGTGTTCAGGTTTACGTTGTATGCGATCAAGAACTTGCGCGCGCCCACCACCGTCGCGCCCGCCGTCGGATGCAGCTTCGGTTCTCCCACATCCGGCAGCCGGTTGTGGTCCCGCTTCATCTCCTCGCGCAGCCCTTCGAATTGTCCCCGCCGGATGTTTTCCAGATGGATGCGCTCCGGCCGGTTGGCCGCGGCCTCGTAAAAATAGACCGGGATGCGATACCTCTTCCAGATCTCCTCGCCCGCCCGTCGCGCCAGCGCCACACAATCTTCCAGCGCGATTCCCTCAATCGGAATGAACGGCACCACGTCCGTCGCCCCAATGCGCGGATGCGCCCCGCTGTGCTTGGTCAGGTCAATCAGTTCCATCGCCTTGCCCACTCCCAGCACTGCCGCTTCCGCCACCGCATCGGCGTCGCCCGCCAGCGTCACCACGCTGCGGTTGTGATCCGCATCCATCTCCCGATCCAGCACGTACACGCCCGGCACTTGGCTCATGGCCGCTATGATCGCGTCCACCTTCGCCGCGTCGCGCCCTTCCGAAAAATTCGGCACGCATTCAATCAATCGATTCATCGGGCTGGATCCTTTTTTGCGCCTCTCTCATCATAGGAGATTTTTGCCAGGCCAGCCACTCGCGTTTCCCCCCTCCGAAAAACGCAATGGCCCTTCTTCAACGTCATCCAACATTTGTTCACCCCAAAGTAGTAGGGAATCTCGCGATAGTCTTCCGCCTCAAAAACCGCAATGTCCGCCTGTTTGCCGGTTTCCAGCGAGCCGATCCGTTTATCCCGCCGCAGCGAATAGGCCGCGTTGATCGTCGCCGCGCTGATGGCTTCCGCCGGAGTCATCCGCAATTGCGTGCACGCCAGCGACAAGATCATCGGCATGCTCACCGTCGGACTGGTGCCCGGATTGTAGTCCGTGGCCAGCCCAACAATCGCGCCCGCCTCGATCAGCTCTCGTGCAGGCGCATATTTGTGCAGTCCAAGATGGAAATCGCAGCCCGGGAGCAACGTCGCCACCGTATTCGATTGCCCCAGCTCCCGTATGTCCGCCTTGCTCACCTGCTCCAGGTGATCGCAACTTGCCGCTTCAATCCGCACCGCCAATTGTGTCGCGCCCGTGCGCGTCAATTGCTCTCCGTGAACTCTCGGCGTCAGCCCATTCCTTTTCCCTGCCATCAGGATCGTCTTTGCCTCGCTCACAGAAAACGCGCCCCGGTCGCAGAACACGTCGCAAAACTCCGCCAACTTCCCGGCGGCCACTTCCGGGATTAATCGCTCGACCAGCAGTGCAACATATTTCGCCGCGCCTTCCTTCTTAGCCCGATACTCCTCCGGCACAACGTGCGCCCCCAGGAACGTGGACACGATCTCCAACCGCTGCTCCGCGTTCAACTCCTGGTGCAGCCGCAAAATCTTCAATTCGCTGTCCGTGCTCAGTCCGTACCCACTTTTCGCTTCAACCGTGGTCGTGCCATGCGCCGCAAATTCCCCCAAAGCCTTGAGGGCCCGCCGTTTCAATTCCGCCGCCGTAGCCGCTCGCAACTTTTTCACCGAATTCAGAATCCCGCCGCCTTTTCGCGCAATCTCCTCGTAGCTCGCTCCCGCGATTTTCAGCTCGTATTCTTCCGCCCGGCTAGCCGCGTGAATCAAGTGCGTGTGCGAGTCCACAAATCCAGGCAACACCACGCGCCCCCCCACATCCAACCTCTCCGCCGGGCGCGCCTCCGCGAGACCTTCGACCTCGCTCCGCGGCCCCACCGCCGCGATCGCTCCGTCGCGCACCAACATCGCGCCATTTTTGATAATTCCCAGGTTGGATAGGGTTATGCCGCGGCGCGGCGCTCGCCCGCGAAGTGTCAACAACTGTGAAGCGCCAGTGATAAGCAGGTCGGAGGACAAAGCGCCCGTATTATGCCCCAGCGCCGGCAAAAATAGTCCCGGCGTTTACCCTACGCGGTCGCGGCCTTTCCCTGATACGCCGGCACAAAAACGTTCTGCACGAATTGCTCGAACGTCGTGGCCGTAGTGTTCTCCGCCGAGCGCGGCTCCCGCGCGGCCACTATCCCCTCGTTGATGGCCTGGTACATTTCGATGAATTGCGCCGCCGTCTTGGGCGGAATACCCATTTGGGTCAGTACCTGCGTCACCTGCTCGTACGGAAATTGCACGTACCGCAGATCAGGTTTGCCGATGCCGCGCGCAAGAATCGCCGTTGCCTCCGTGATCGACAAATCGCGCTCGCCCAGCAGTTCGCACGTCTGCTTGCCGGAGAAATCCAGCTTCAGGATGCGCTGCGCGGCGTACCCGCCGATGTCGCGCGTCGCGATCATCGGCACCTTCAGTTCCGGCAGCAGCGCATGCCCGAACATGCCCATTCCCTGAATCATGCCGATCGCCGCCAAATTGTTTTCCATGAAATATCCGGCCCGCAGGTGCAGCACATTTAAGTTGCCTATCCCGTCCAGTTTCGCTTCAAAGGAGTGCAGCCCCGCAATTGGGCCCGTGCCTTCCGCAACGTCCGCGCCATAGCTGCTCAAGTGCACCGCGTATTGCAGCCCCGAATCTTTCGCCGCCCTGGCGATGGCGTCGCTCTCCCGTTCCTGCACCGCGCGGTAATCCTGCGAGGTCATCGACGGTGGCAGCATCAAATAGGCCGCGCGCGCCCCGGTCAATGCTTTGGTCAGCGCCGCACCGTCGCTCACGTTGGCGGTAACCGCTTCGGCCCCCTTGCGCACAAAGCGCTCCAGTCGCCTGGCGTCGCGGCCCACCACCCGTACCTTTTCGCCCTTTAAGAGCAGGGAATTAGCAATAATCGAGCCAGTATTCCCAGTGGCTCCCAGAACTACATACATAGGATCTCCTCGACTCGCTCGCGCCCAGCACTGGGCAAAATTTGAATAAACTCTAGCACGAAAAAGATACGAGCAGCGTTATCCCCCGGTTCCTATCGGCTTCCCGCCCATCGGTATCTTCACCCCGGCCTTTTCCGCAAACGCTTGCGCCTCCGGATACCCCGCATCCACGTGCCGCACCACTCCCATTCCCGGGTCGTTGCGCAACACTCGTTCGATGCGCGCCGCCATTTCCTTGGTACCGTCCGCCACCGTCACTTGCCCGGCGTGCTGCGAATATCCGATGCCCACCCCGCCTCCATTGTGTATCGATACCCAGGAAGCCCCGCTCGCCGTATTTACCAGCGCATTCAACAGCGGCCAATCGGCAATCGCATCGGAGCCATCCCGCATCGCTTCCGTTTCCCGGTACGGCGAAGCCACCGATCCGCAATCCAAGTGGTCCCGTCCCATCACCACTGGCGCTTTGATCTCCCCGCGAGCCACCAAATCGTTCAGCGCCAGCCCGAACTTATCTCTCTCCCCATAACCCAGCCAACAAATCCGCGACGGCAACCCCTGAAACTTCACCCGCTTCTGCGCCAGTTTTATCCAACGCTGCAGGTGCTCGTCGTGCGGAAACATTTCCAGCACCAGCCGATCCGTTCGCGCAATATCGGAAGCTTCGCCGGAAAGCGCCGCCCACCGGAACGGCCCCTTGCCTTCGCAGAACAGTGGCCGAATGTACGCAGGCACAAATCCAGGAAAGTCATAAGCGTTCTTGACGCCGTTTTGAAAAGCAAACGTGCGAATGTTATTTCCATAATCGAAGGTAACCGCGCCCAGTTTCTGCAAATCCAGCATGCCCTGCACATGTTGTGCGATGGCCGCCAGCGACCGCTTCTTATATTCTTCAGGATTCTTCCCGCGCAACTCTACCGCCGCATCCAGCGTCATGCCGTTCGGCACGTATCCGTTGAGCGGATCGTGCGCGCTGGTCTGATCGGTCAGCAGATCGGGCAGCACCCCACGCTTGGCCATCTCCGGAATCAAGTCCGCGCAATTGCCCACCAGCCCCACCGAGGTCGCCTCGCGCTTGCGCACCGCATTCTTGAGGATGCGCAACGCCTCGTCCAGGTTGTTCACCATCACATCGCAATAACCCGCCTTCACCCGCCGCTTGATCCGCTCCGGGTCCACATCAATTCCCAGGAACGCTGCTCCGTTCATCGTCGCGGCCAGCGGCTGCGCCCCGCCCATGCCGCCCATCCCGCCGGTCACCACCAATTTGCCGGCCAGGTCCCCGCCAAAGTGTTTCTTCGCTGCCGCCGCAAACGTCTCGTAAGTCCCCTGCAAAATCCCCTGCGTCCCGATATAAATCCAGCTGCCCGCCGTCATCTGCCCGTACATCGTGAGCCCGGCCCGGTCCAGCTCATGAAACTTGTCCCAGTTATCCCACTGCCCCACCAGGTTCGAGTTGCATAGCAGCACTCGCGGCGCATACTCATGCGTGCGAAAAATCCCCACTGGCTTGCCCGATTGCACCAGCAGCGTCTCATCGCCCGCCAATTCGCGCAGCGACCGCACAATCGCGTGAAAGCATTCCCAATTTCGCGCCGCCCGTCCGGTGCCTCCATAAACAATCAATTCCTGCGGCTTCTCCGCTACTTCCGGATCCAGATTGTTCATCAACATCCGCAAAGCCGCTTCCTGCTGCCATCCTTTGCAGGAAATCTCCGTCCCCCGCGCCGCCCGAAACGGCCCCTTTGACAATCCCGTCGCCGCCCGTTCGCCCGAAGCCGTAACACTCATCAAATTTCGCTCTCCGTCGCTCATACTAACTCACGCCACTTCCTTTTGCATCCGCCCTATTGCTTCCTCGCAGCTACTCGCGCGGCATCTGTGTGCCGCTCTTGGTCCTTTGCCATGCGGTCACGTCCATGGCCAGAAGAGAAGCGCCCCTCGCTCTATTTGCGCCCAAAAAAGGCTTCCGATTCTCCTTGACACCCGCCCACCCGAGGAACAGTATCAGTCGTGGTTTCGCTGTTTGAGGCGAAACTCCCGCTTCCATTCGCAGTTTCTTTAGGGACCAGCTCCGCATCGAGCGCCAACAGGGCAGAACCTATCAGGTTCTTTTTTATTCCCTCGCGCGGGGCCTACCTCCTGTTCGACGTACAGGTTTGTAAACCCAAGACGCCAGCGGTCACAGGACCAGATTGCTCAAGCCTAACTCGCTACATGCGAGAAGGAAGTTCTTGCATTTCAAAAAGGAGATTCACCATGTCAGAACAAAACAAAACGAATGTTCGTCGTTTGTTCGAAGAAGTTTGGAATAAGGGTCAAGTGCCAGTGGTAGACGAGCTCTTCGCGCCTACCTACACGCACCATGACAGCTCGACGCCCGATGTTGGCCGCGGTCCCGATAGTGAGAAGAAGCGGCTCGCTCTGTACCGCAATGCCTTCCCCGACATTCGTTTCACCGTCGAGGACCTCATTGCCGAAGGCGAAACCGTAGTGGCTCGTTGGTCTTGCCGCGGCACCCACAAGGGCGAACTCAACGGCATTGCCCCCACCAACAAGCAAATCAACATCACCGGTGTTAGCATCGCCCGCTTTGCCGACGGCAAAATCTCCGAAGGCTTTGTAAACTGGGACGCTTTGGGTCTCATGCAGCAGCTCGGCGCTGTCCCTGAACTGGGCAAGTCCAAGGCTGTTGCCGCGTCTTCAAGATAACGGTCCCCGCTTGGTCGAAAAATCAGAAGGCCCGATCGTACATCGGGCCTTCTGTTTTGACTTCACCTTTCATCATGGCCATCGAGCACTGCGCTCTTCTACCGATCCTTTGCCGCACATTCCCCGGCAAGTAGCACTTCCTTTCCAAGGAATTTTTCGCTGGACGAAGAGATAGTTTTCGTGTATCTTCTTTTCTGGGTAAACATACGCCCAAAAAAAAAGAGCGGCAGCCTACGCTGCCGCTTTTTCCTTTTCAGCAACCAAACCGCAACAATCAACCCAAACAATCGTAGGGGCACGGGACACCCGTGCCCGTCCGTCATAACCAGCCGTCTGCTTTGCTACGAGCAAATCGGGCATAGGTTGTCCCCCCAACCCATCGCGAATCTCTGCCTGCCGGGCGGTATAAAGGAAATTCAGCGGCCTGCAAGGCGCAAAATTATGTTAACCCCTAACTCCCTTAGAATCAACACTTGTACAAGTGGTGATTCTGCAAGACTTAAACCACCTTTAGAATCAACACTTACAAAAAAACCGGGGGGGAGGGGGTAGGCCTCCACTTTTATTATCTTCAACGGATCGCACCGGTGCTCAGCGTAGGGGCGCAGCACCGCTGCGCCCCAGCCCGGCAAGGTTCTCTGATGGAGGAACTCTTCCATCCACGCGGATGAATTGCGCCTTCAAAACGGGTACAGTAGGGCAAGAACCCTTCGATGACTTACGGCACCCTTCCTTCGCGCTTCCTCATGGCCATCGATTCGCGGCCAAACCAGCGCGCGCAGATGTTCCGGCACCCGGACAGCACCTGGGAATCCATCGCCTCCGCGGAGCTGCTGCGTCGCGTCGCCGGCCTCTCCCTGGCCCTGGTCGAACTGGGTGTGAAGCCGGGCGATCGCGTTGCACTCTTCGCCGCCAACCGCCCGGAGTGGCACGCCGCCGATTTTGCCATCAGCGGGTCCGGCGGCGTCACCGTCCCCGTGTACTTCAACGAATCGCCCGAGCGCCTCACCTTCATCCTCAAGCATTCCGGCGCGCGCGTAATTTTCGTGGCCGGCGAGGAGCAACTGAAAAGGTTTTTGCCCTGCCGCGCCCAATTGCCCGAACTCGAGCATGTCATCGTCGCCGATGCCGGCTCCGAAATCCCCGCCGATTGCCTGCGCTACGATACGCTGATCGCTTCCGCCGCCGGCGCCGAGGTTGCCGCCTACCGCATGCGCGCTGCGCAAGTGCTCCCCGGCCAGCTCTGCACCATCATCTACACTTCCGGCACCACCGGCGAGCCCAAGGGCGTGATGCTCACCCACACCAACATGTCCTCCAACGTCACCGATTCCTGCGCTACGTTCGACTTCAACGCCGCCACGGACACCGCGCTGTCGTTTCTGCCGCTGGCCCACGTTTATGGCCGCATGCTCGATTACATCTACCTCTTCAACGGCGTCACCGTCGCGTATGTCGAAGCCATAGATTTGGTCCCGCAGGCCTTGCTCGAAATTCGCCCCACCGTCATCGCCGCCGTTCCGCGCTTCTTCGAAAAAATCTACTCCAGGCTGATGGAGCAGGGAAGTAAAGCCACCGGAGTCAAGCGTAAACTCTTCGATTGGGCCATCGACGTTGCCCGGCGCGCCGCTCCCTGGCGCGCCGGCGGAAAACGTGCCAGCCCGCTGCTGAAGGCGCAGTGGTCCTTGGCCGATACACTCGTCTACAAAAAAATTCGCGTCGGTACCGGCGGAAAGCTGCGCATAGTGTTCTCCGGAGGCGCTCCGCTTTCCAAGGATCTGGCGGATTTCTTCTGGTCCGTTGGCATTCCCATTTATCAGGGCTACGGCCTCACCGAAACGTCGCCCATTCTCACCTCTAACTATCCGCAAAATCGCAGCGGCAGCTCCGGGCGTCCCATTCCCAACGTTCTGATCCGTATCGCGCAAGACGGCGAGATTCTCGCCAAGGGTCCCTGCGTGATGCAGGGCTATTACAAGAGCACCGACGCCACCCGCGAAGTGATCGACGAAGAAGGCTGGTTTCACACCGGCGATATCGGCTATCTCGATTCCGACAACTATCTCTTCATCACCGATCGCAAAAAAGATTTGATCAAGACCGCCGGCGGAAAATTCGTCGCCCCCCAGCCCATCGAAAACGCCCTGAAAACCAGCCCCTACATCATCAACGCCATGATTGTCGGCGACCAACGCCGCTTCGTGGTCGCGCTGATCGTGCCCAATGCCACCACCGTCTCCGGCAAGCTCCAGGAACAAGGCCTGCGCCTTTCCTCGCATAAGGAAATTGCCGAACATCCCGCTGTCCGTGCGCTGATCGAATCGGAAGTGAAGCGCCTCACCAGCAACGTCGCGCAATGGGAAACCATCAAGCGTTTCGCCCTGCTCCCCGACGATTTCACCTTCGACAATGGCAACCTCACCTTCACCCTGAAGCTGAAGCGCCGCGTAGTAGAGAACAATTACCGCGAGGTAATCGACAAGCTCTACGCCGACAATTACGAGCAGCTCTCCGCGTCCACGCCGCGCTCTCAGTAGGGCAGCCACTTTGCTGTCAGCATGATCTTCTCTGTGTTCTCTGCGCCGCCTTAACGCCCTCCGCGTTAAATCCTACTGTTCCTCTTTCAGACTGCCGCCAACAGCCGCCGGATGCCCTCGTCAAATTCCTCCTCACCCGCAATCAAGCTAAAAACCAAAAATCCTTCACCGCGAAAATCGAAGAAATGTCCGGGGTGAACGTACACACCTTTTGTTTCCAACAAAGTGACCGCCAGATCCTCGTCGCTCTGCACTGCCGGCACGCGCAGGGTCGCATACCACCCACCTTCCAGGTCCAGACGCGTGCATGCCTGCTGCTGCGCCAACTGCCGGTCAAGCTCAGCGAGGTTCCGGCGCACCCGCGCCTTCAGTTGCTTCTGAAACACGCGCCGTAGTTCCAGTAAAGTTGGCGCGGCCAGTTGCACCGGCGCATTGGGCGAAAGATACGTATCGGCAATAACCTCCAGCTTCTCCAACGCACACCGCTTTAACTCTGCGGGCCCGCTGGCAATCAGCCAGGCCATTTTCATCTGCGGCAATCCCGCAATTTTCGAGAGCCCGCTCATCGCAAACGTAAGCGCGACCGGATTGCCCGCGCATGTGACCGGCGTTGCATCGCCCAGCGCAAAATCGAGAAACACTTCGTCCGCGATCAGTGCCAATTCGCCCGCCACACAAAGCGCATTCAACTTCGCCAACTGCTTCGGCTTGACAAAATGTCCGGTGGGATTGTTCGGGTTGACCACGATAACCCCGCGTGTCCGCAAGGTAATCGCTTGCTCTAAGCTATGGAAATCGATTTGCCAGCCGTGGTCGTATAGCAGCGGATAGCGCACCAGCTTGACGTCTAGGACATCGGCGAGAAATCCGAAGAGGGGATAGCTGGGCGCGGGAATCAGCAACTCATCGCCGGGATCGCACAGCAGGCGAAAGACGAAAGAGTAGGCCTCACTGGTGCTGGCGGTCAGCACCATGTCGTGCGCGGAAACGGTAACGCTTCGAGCGGAATAATATTCCGTCACGGCCAGTCGTGCACTCTCCAAGCCCTGGGGATTTGGTTCGTAGCGGAGCGCCGCTGGATTCCGCAGCGCCGCAAGGATTACTTCTTTGTCGTACGCGAACCCGCACTCGGTGGGGTTGGAAGCGGTCAGATCATACAGCGGCTTGCCGCTGGCGCGATGCCGCGCCAGCGCCTCGCTCAATCGGTTTGCGGCCAGGTTCCAGTTCGTCCGCTTGGCAAACATTTTGGCCCAAGGAGAGATCGCGCCGGGCTAATCGCCGCTGAGCACTTTGCCGTCGGCGTCCATCGCGCGCACTTCGCCGAGATTCAATTCCTTGAGCCCGCTCTCGATA
>Ga0209166_10003689_pt1 | contig 10946 bp, 7 predicted proteins | sample Coa_R1_3_FD_187151 | JGI IMG/M metagenome (GOLD analysis project Ga0209166, IMG submission 187151) | Surface soil microbial communities from Centralia Pennsylvania, which are recovering from an underground coalmine fire - Coalmine... | ecosystem: Environmental > Terrestrial > Soil > Unclassified... | reverse complement strand
GTTAATGTGCGGCTCCGCGGTCAGATCGCCCCCATGCGCGAAACTTTTACCAATCTCGGCATCGGCCTACTGGTGGCTGTGGTCGTGATCTTTCTGTTGTTGGCGGCAAATTTCGAATCGATGCGGCTGTCACTGGTAGTGTTGACCATCAGTCCGGCGGTAATTAGCGGCGTCATCCTGATGCTGCTCCTCACCCGAACCCCGTTGAGCATTGAATCTTTCATGGGAGCGATCATGGCCGTTGGCATCGGGACAGCCAACGCCATCCTGCTGACCACGTTCGCAGAGCAACACCGCCGCGGTGGGGCCGACGCCACGTCCGCCAGCATTCATGGCACGCGCAGCCGCATGCGCCCGATATTGATGACCAGCCTGGCAATGATTGCCGGCATGGTTCCCATGGCGATTGCCAGCGGGGAGGCGACGGCGCCGCTCGCGCGGGCTGTTATCGGTGGCCTGGCTGCCGCGACAGTCGCCAATTTGACTGTGCTGCCCTATGTCTTTGCTTTGATCCAGCGCCGCGCCAGCACCATCGCTCCGTCGCTCGATCCGGATGATCCCGCAAGCCGCTATTCGACACCATAAGCAGCGGGCGTGGAAACGTGGAAGGAGATCCTATGAAGTGGAAGGAAGTCACACTTTTTTGCATCCTCCCGGCGGTCTGGATAATCTCCAGTTCGTGCAGTGGTCCGTCAAACGAGACGACGCGAGCTGCCGCTTCCGCACCGGCTCAGCCCGTTCTTGAAGTGGAAGTGACTCGTGTTGTCTCGGAAAAACTCAGCACTACGGTTAGGCTACCGGCGACGCTCATGGCCTATGAAGTTGTTGATGTCTATCCCAAAGTGACCGGCTTTGTGAAATGGATCAAAGTGGACCGTGGGTCTGCGGTGAAGAAAGGTGAACAGATCGCGCAACTGGAGGCCCCGGAGTTGGTGGCCCAACATGCCGAGGCTGAGTCCAAGTTCCAGAGCGCCCAGTCTCAGCTTGCCGGGGCAGAGGCGAAGGTCGCATCCGACCAGGCCACTTATCAGAGGATGAAGGCTGCGGCCATGACCCCCGGAGTGGTGGCTCAGAACGATCTTGACATTGCGCAGAAGGCCGTTCAGGCCGATCAAGCCAACGCGGCGTCGTTTGGAAAAAGCGCCACGGCAGCCCAGGATGCGCTGCACGCGGTCGCCCAGCTCGAAGCCTATCTCAACATTGTCGCTCCCTTCGATGGCCAGGTCACCACGCGATACGTTCATCCGGGCGCGCTCGTGGGACCGGCCGGCGGACCGGGGGCCATCACCCCCATCGTTCAAATTCAAACTCTGTCCCGCCTACGTCTGGTGGTGCCGGTTCCGGAGTACGACGCGGCCGGAATTCCGAAAGGAACAGAGGTTGGTTTCACCGTCCCATCGTTTCCGGGAAGAATCTTCAAGGCTCCCATCGCCAGGATTTCCGGGGCAGTGGACATCAAGACGCGCACCATGCCGGTGGAATTGGATGTGCAAGACCCGCACGCCCAACTTGATCCCGGAACATTCTGCGAGGTTCAGTGGCCCGTCCGGCGCGACTACCCAACACTCTTTGTCCCCACCACTGCCGTGGCCAATGACCTCGAGCGCGCGTTTGTGATTCGCGTTCGTGGCAACCGGACCGAATGGGTGGACGTGAAGACAGGAGCGGCATCCGGCAAGCTGATCGAGGTCTTTGGCGACCTCAAAGAAGGAGATGAGGTGGCCACGCGGGCCACAGACCAACTGCGGCCGGAGACTCAAGTGTCTTCCAAAGTTGCTCAGTAAAAATAATCATGATGGCGTGCTCTCATGGGCCGCCGAAGAAATGCAATCCTAATGAAACTGGAGACGCTTTCGCAATGGTCCATAAATATTTCGATTCCAAATCACAAAGGAGAATTGTTATGAATTCAATTAAAACTTTTGCCCTGTTAGTTGCTTGTTTTCTTATCTCCCTGGCTGCGCCGGCACAGGGACTGGACACGGCCAAGCTGGATCAGATATTAGGCCGCCCGGGTCAGAAACTTGGCGAGGTTTACAAATTCGGCTTTCCCCGCACCGACTTGCACATGACCCTGCACGGCGTGGCCATTAAGCCCGGGCTGGCTTTAGGTTCCTGGGCGGCCTTCGCGGGTTCCGAGAATAACGCGACCGTGATGGGAGACTTGGTTCTCCTGCAGGATGAAGTGGGCGGCGTAATGTCCAAGCTGCGGGAAAAAGGGATTGAGATCACCGCCGTCCATAACCACCTGCTGGACGAAATGCCCCACGTCATGTACATGCACTACATGGGCCACGGCAACGCTGAAGAGTTGGCGGAATCATTCAAGGCCGCTTTGGCGACGTCCAAGACCCCGATGGGAAAACCTGCCCCAGCTCCCAAAGCTGTGGCGGAGCCTGCGTTTGCGAAGACGGTGGAAGAAGCGCTTGGCCATAAGGGCGGTTTCGCTGGTGGCGTGCTTGCCATCGGAATTCCGCGCGCCGAAGCCATTAAGATGGACGGGATGACCGTGCCTCCCCCCATGGGAGTTGCCGAGTCGCTTAACTTTCAGGAAGCGGGGGCGGGTAAAGTCGCGGCAACCGGAGATTTCGTGCTGACAGCGGACGAGGTCAATCCTGTGATGTCGGCGCTTCTCGCGCATGGCATCAAGGTGACTGCTTTGCATAATCACATGCTGACGGAAGAGCCGCGGCTTTTCTTCATGCACTTTTGGGCGGTCGGGTCGGCTGAGTCTGTGGCCCAGGGGCTCAAGGCCGCGCTTGACAAAGTCCACACCAAGTAGAGATTTATTGAGTTGCGAGTGGCACAGACATTGAATTGTAATGTCTGCGATGCAGGATGCGGCTTATCATCCGGCATGATATTGGATAGTCCTAATATAGGCATTATCCCTGATTGAAACCGGCAGCCACCTGTGAGACGGCGACGCCGTGGGCTACGGCACGGGATTGGTAACATACTATCGTAACCACATCCCAAATCTCCCCTGTGGCGCTGCAAATGACCAGAACATGGCGATTTATTGTCCCAGCACAGGTGAATGGGATACGTATATTGAAAATACGCTAACAGCAACAATCAACTCGATGACTTCCGTGACTAACTGCCATGAAGACATGTACGGTGATTATACGGACTGTGAGACCGAGAACCACTGAACATCACTATAATTCTTCCGAACCTCCAGAGGAGAATTCGTATGTTAAAAATCATCATCTTCATTTTTTTCCTTTTGCCCATCAGCAATGTTCTTTACTGCCAAGGTGTTCTCGAGCCTCACAGTTATTTGAAGGAAGGAGTTATTGAACACCACGGCGCGACGGCAACCGTCAAAGCCGACTGTGCGCGGCCCCTCCAACAGGCCATTACCGCCGTGAGGGAAGAATACGGCTGGGCCGTCGACTACGAGGACCCCCCGTATCAAAGCAAGTATGACCTCACAGATATGACGAATCCAAAATACCGCGCCGCGAATCCCAACGCTCCCGTCGTGCTCGGGCCATCGGGCGGAGCCTTTCAGAGCACTTACCCAGAATCACCGAATATCTGGAGCTCACCAGCTTTGGAACGGGAGGTGCTGGAGAAGATCGTCTCGGACTATAATCGGAGTGGGAATCCGGGCAACTTTGTTGTTCGGTCCCTTCCAAACGGCACGTTCGACATTGTTGGAAATTCCATCCGCAACGACAAGGGAGTTAAAGTGCCCGTTAATCCGATACTAGATACGCCGATTCTTATCCCCCGCTCCGCCCGCAGCCTCGATGGGGCAATCACCGCCATTCTACAGGCGCTCTCAACCAAAACCGGCTTTGACACGGGCATAGGCCTAGGGCCCACTAACCTCCTAATGTCTCCTGCGGCAACGACCACGGTCGGGGGCGCTAGCGCCCCGGCGCGAGACCTTCTGAAGGAGGTGACTGCTCGGATGAAGCAGTACGTGGTGCTCTTCCTTTACGAACCCGACCAACGACAGTACCTTCTAGGCCTTCTACCAGTCGTCCGCGCCCAATACGATACGTTTGGTCAAAAGCGGTTAGTTCCAGTCGGACATCTAATCCCCCACTAATCAGTTGAAGGGGTAAAGATGGAGCCAGTAGCGCGGACCTCCGACCCTGAGGTCCGCGGTTTGTGTGCTGCATGATATTAAATAATCTTGTTTCATGCATTATCCGTAATAGAATAGTTCCCACGGAGAGAACACGACTGACCCGGACAGAAAACCCGCCGACCTCGAAGTCGGAGGTCCGCGCTTGCCGTCCTTCTGTATATTTGCACACTCAATACTCGCGGCCCCGGGTCAGCCGATCGTTCTCAGCTTGTGGACCAATCCAAAACCATACGATGTCCGACCCGTGTTCCACGGCGAGCGTTCGATAGTGCAGCCCAACTCGCGCAGACCAAAAACGGCCCATTTTCTTGAATTGTAACGAGGGATGCCGCGGGTCCTGTTCCAACAGTTGATGAGCCCGGTCGGCCAATTGCCGAACTTCGGCCGGAAGAGCGTGGTAACAACGCCAAAATCTGGGGTTAGCGCGATGCCTCACCGGTCAGTACAACGTCCCGCTTTCAAGTCTTCCAGAGCCTCTTCAGCCAGCGAATCGAGCCGGCCCGCAGCGATATCTTCCCCAATCTGGCGGTCCCATGCCTCGGCGTCCAACCGAACGAACCATTCCCGGAATGCAGCCAAATCCTCTGGAGATAGCCGTCGTACGGCGTCCTCAATTTCCGCAATCGTGCTCATGGCAGAAGCTTACATTAACTCGCGGTGAGATGCAACGCCGGCGAAGCTAGGGCGAATTTCCATTTTCAAAATTGCAAGGCGTGCAGCCCCGGGCCTGCGGATTTCAAGTTCGAGCGGCGCTTGCCGTTCTGTCCTGGGACGGGAAGCGCGTTGACTTAGGCTTGTATCTGCCTGCATTCTTGTCTTTCATTACAATTCATAACTCATAGTTTCCCGCCTTGCGGGATCTCGTTAAGCGAGACATAATTTCTTCATTTCATTCTGCAATCTCAAATCTGAAATCTTAATTATTCAATCCGCCCAGCCCCAAGTCCCTGGCTTCATTCTCCCTGCTTACCGTCTACGGTTCGAATTTACTCATCCCTCGACTCTCGCTCGGGACGCTGAGCGAAGGCGAATGATGAACAGACCCGAAGGGCACTACCGTCTACTGTTTTTAAGCCCCAAAGGGGCGAAACAACGAAGCCCAGGCTGAAGGCCTGGGTCAACAAAACCCCCATCAACCCCCGAGCCCTGCAGGGGCGGAACAATCCTCTTCAATCCCACACCCACCACTCGTCGCAGGCGATTCCGTGCACGTGCGTGCGGGGGTGGATTTGTTGATGTGCGGTGTAGGTAGAGGTATGAATGCGATTGAGGGAATACGTATCCCGCCCTTTCAGGGCTCAAGGTAAAATTGAGGCATAATCTTAACCCAGGCCGTTGGCCTGGGCTTTGTTGTTTCGCCCCATTGGGGCTAAATCAACGACAGCCAAGCCGATACCCGCGGTGCGCCCGCGTGACACACTTCTCCGTATCGCTCTTCGGCGCGTTCGCGTTTCCCCATGAACGCGTTCGCCTTTGGCCCCCCAAAAAATAATTGTCCAAAAGTGTACAATTTTGGACAGACAAATCGAACCGGCCGTGTTAGCCTTTGGACGTTAATTGTGGCAAGCATCCGACGGAGAGGCTTGCCAATGGACAAACTTCTTTAACCGGCAGCGCGCAATATGTGCAAAGTACGCCTCTCGAGGAACGAACCTGGAATGTCCTTTAGAATCAGTAAAACTATGGCGACGAAAGAATCAAAGCTGGAATGTTACTGATAATACAAGCTTTATATGAATCAAGATGGGTAAGTATTTGATAATAAAGGCACATTTCAAAACGTTCCCGATATTCTGGAGCGAGCCGGGAGCGACCACACGCTTTTGGTGTCGTGGCTTCTTGGGTGGGCGCAACGGGTGTCAAGGCTTGCAGTATGTAACTATAGTAGATAATCCTAACTTATGTATGACTGATATTTAAACTCGCCATCGGCTCAAACCGGCATCGGCGCGTTTATCATTAGCGCCGGCGTCCGCCGCGTCCAAAGCCACGTCCGTATCCCCGGCCAAAGCCGTAGTATCCATAGAAGCCCAATCCCGGATATCCATAGCCCCACGGGTAACCGTACCCCCACGGGCTGCCATATCCATAGTAATAGGCAGGAGGATAGGGGCGGCCACCGGCGAGGCGTGGCCGTCGGCGAAGCGTGCCCTGATTATCGTAATCCGCTTGATTGACCGGCCGAAACGCCGGCCGGCTTCGCTCGGTTGAGAAGGTCAGCGGGGATTGAAGCTCAAAGGTGAGCACAGTTTCGGGTGGAATCTCCGTGGCTCGCCCGCGGGTGAGCAGCACGCTGGCAAGGCCTGCCACAGCGCCCGCCCCGGCGCCGATTCCAGCGCCCTCTCCCTCTCCGCTTGCCGCGCCCACCACGGCGCCAATTCCCGTGGTGCTTCCAACCACCCGGGCATCACGCCCGCGGGAAGTGCCAGCAGAATTTTGCTCCATCTGCGTCCGGATAGACAGTTGCTGGCCGTCGACAAGTACGAGGTTGCTCAGTTCCACTCCCAATTGGGAGACTCCCTTAATGCGGCCCGCTTTTTTCGCAACATCCACGCGGCCGAGCACGGACTGGCCTCTGCGCGCCACCACCCAACCGTCAACCACCAGCGGCTGTTGCAGCTCTGCGTTGAACGTGTCACCGGCCCGGTTTCGATCGCTTGAAAGCCACCGCGAGACGCGCACTGTTACCAAAGTTCCAGCAGGCAAAGTTAAACGGGACGGCAAGGGCTGGTACGCGGGAGGCGCACTCTGCTCAGGCGCGGCCTCAGGTGCGGTTGCAGGAGCATCGTCCGGAACTTGTTGTGCTGGCTGCGCAGCCTGATCCTGCGTGTCATCTTGTTCCTGTTCGCCTTGCATGGCCAGCGAGGGCAACGCGCCAAGACAAATTGCCAGAGCGAGGGCGCAAGCAATTCCAGTATGCAGCTTTAAGCTGATCTTTTCATTCGTATGGCCAGTGTCCATGTTGCCTCCTGGGTTTTCAAGCTTATCGGTCCGTCCATTTTCCAGATTGTGACTTCAACTATAATCTTTGATGGGCTGGAAAGCCAGTCGAGTTGCCAACTCGAGCTTAGAGCTTTGGAATTATTGGCGGGGAGGACCGTTGTCGTCTGGAATTCCCATCACCCCGGCGCCTTCGGCTTGCGAGACTGGAACGAACCGACCATAACGAAGCGACAAGGTTGGCAGCACCAGCAAATTAAGAATCGTGGAGGTGAGAAGTCCTCCCAGAATGACGATGGCCATGGGCCCTTCCACCTCGCGGCCCGGGTCACCGCTACCGATGGCGAGTGGGAGCAGCCCCAAACCCGTCACCAGCGCCGTCATCAGAATGGGCGCCAGACGCTCTGAGGCGCCGCGAATAGCAGCGTCCACTCCCCAGGTCATACCCTCGACCTCAACCAGATGTTCATAATGCGAGATCATCATGATCGAATTACGCAGCGTTATTCCGAATAGCGTTACAAAACCCACCAGCGAGCCAAGGGACAGGTTGCCGCCCGTGATCCACGCTGCGAAAACGCCGCCCACCAGCGCGAAGGGCAGATTGGCAAGAACCAGGAGCAAGTTGCGGTAGTTCCCCATCACCACGGAGAGCAGGAGAATAATGCCAAGCCCCGCCAACGCTGAGTGGACCAGCAAGTCGCGCCGGGATTGTGCTTGCGCGGCGGCGGTGCCGGCGAATTCAACATAAGTGCCGGGCGCGAGCGACAGACGAGCGATGCGGCTTTGCACGTCCTTCACAAACGATGCGAGATCACGGCCCGTCACATTGCACGTGACCGTCTGCACGCGGCGCGCGCCCTCGTGCAAGATCATGTAGCGACCGGAAGTTTCGTAAATATCTGCAAGTTGCCGGAGTTGGACATAATTTCCGTCCGGGCCGCGAAGTGGGAGCAGGCCGATTTCGCTCACGCTGTTGCGCACTTCCGGCGTGAGAATAACGGATACATCGAACACCCGGTTTCCCTCGTAAACCTGGCCGACGATCTTGCCGCCATAGGCTGTTTGCACCACGTCAAGCACCTGGACGGCGTCAAACCCCCAGCGCGCCAGAGCGTCCTTTCGCAGCCGGATCACAAGCTGCGGCATGCCGGGCGGCGACTGCACCTGGACTTCCGTTGCCCCCGGCACGCTTCCCAACGTGCGGGCAATCTCCTGCGCTTGCTGGTCAAGCTGGTCGAGATCATTACCAAAGATGTTGACCACAATCCCGGCTGTATAACCGGAGAGGGTCTCACTTATTCGTTCGGCGATAAAACTATAGGCGGAGAAGTTGGCCCCGGCAAACTTCGCCAACGCACTACGAATCTGCTTCTGAGCCTTTACAGTCTCCTTGCCGTTCATGGGCTTGAAACTTACCTGAAACTCGCTGGAATTGGTTCCGACATTATCATCCCCGAGCTCCGCTCTCCCCACCTGTTGAGCTACGGAACGCACAAATGGAAAGCTCAGGAGCGCCCGAGTGACGCCATCACCCAGACGCAGCGATTGCTCAAGGGATGTTCCGGGAACGGCAGTCATGTGCACCACGAGGTTTCCTTCACTTAGAGGCGGCAGGAAGGATCCCTCCAAAAAAAACAGGAGCGCGCCGCCCAGAACAATCACGATACCAACCGCCACCATCACCAATCCTGGCGCTCGCTCGACGCCAAGCAATACTTTTCCATATCCGGATTTTAACCATCGAATCACGGGCGGCTCCTGGGGCGGGAGATCACGACCGCCCAGGAGGAAAAGACAGAGTGCGGGAGTTACCGTGAGGGCCACAACTAATGATGCGAGAATGGCCAGGATGTAAGCCGCGCCCAGCGGGGTAAAGATTCGCCCCGCAAAGCCGGACATGGTGAGGACCGGATAAAATACCAGAATCACCGCGAAGGTGGCGTAGACCACGGCGCTGCGCACTTCAATGGAAGCGTCGAATACGACCTGGAAAATCGGGCGGGGAGTTTGTGAGGCGCGGTTCTCGCGCAAGCGCCGGTAAATATTTTCAGCGTCGATCACGGCATCATCAACCACTTCGCCGATGGCGATGGCCAGGCCGCCCAAGGTCATCGTATTCAGGCTGAAACCGAACTTTTCCAGCACAATCACTGCTGCCAGCAGCGAAAGTGGAATCGCGGTGCAGGAGATGGCGGCGGTACGCAAGTTAAAGAGGAACAAAAAGAGAACCACGATAATCAGGACCGCGCCAATGACCAATGAAGTGCGCACGTTGTGCAGCGCAGTTTCAATAAACTCCGCCGGGCGCATAAGATCAGGGTGTAACACGATGCCCTGTTTTTCCAAAGTAGGACGAAGCTCCGTGATCGCCTGGTCGAGTCCTCGCGTAACTTCGAGGGTATTGGCTCCGTACTGCGACGATGGTTCCACCATTAATCCGGGCTCACCTCTTATGGTGGCAGCGCCGATGGCAGGCGCAGCGGCGTCCACTACATTGCAGACATCACCCAAAGTGACATTGACGCCATTCCGGTGAACGAGAACGGTGGCGGAGATTTGTTCCGCCGTGACCGGCTGGCCCTCGGTCTGAAGAACGATTCGTTGATTGGAGGTATCTACAAATCCGCCGCCCCGAATGCCCGTTGCCTGCCGGGCTGCGGCAATCACGTCGTCAACTGTCAAATCGTACTGAACCAGTTTTTCGGGATTGAATTGGAGCTGGATTTGTCTCGATTCCTCTCCGAAGATTGCGACTTTTGCAACGCCAGGAACGGCCAGAAGCCGTTGTTTCACGGTCCATTCGGCCACAGTGGTCAGATCCATTAAAGAGTGTTTCGGCCAGGTCAACCCGAACATCATGGCGATGCTGGTTGAGGAGGTGAGCGGGGTCATGATCGGCGCGTGCACTCCAGCCGGTAATGTTCCCACTAAAGTTGACAACCTCTCACCAACGACTTGACGATTGAGATAAATATTGCTGCTGGTGCGAAAGACGACGGTGATCAGCGACAGCCCCTGGATGGAGCTGGAGCGGAGTGATTCAATTCCCGGCACGCCGATAATTGCGTTTTCAATCGGCTGCGTGACTAGAACTTCGGTTTGCTCAGGAGCGAGCCCCGGCGCTTCCGTCTGAATTTGCACTTGCGGCGGCGCGAACTCAGGGAAAACGTCATACCGCGCCTGGGTCAGTGAATAAATTCCGTACCCGAGCAGCGCACAAGCCAGGGCAATCACAATGCCGCGAAAGCGAATTGAGAAACGGACAATGGCGTTCAGCATTTGATGTTTTCAGTCGTCAATCGGTGTCCTCCCCGCCTCCGGTGGGAACCTGCGGACGAAATTCTTCTGAGAGCAACAATTGCGCTCCGCCAACCACCACCTTGTCTCCGGGCGAAAAGACATGGGCGACAAAATATCCGCTGCCCTGCGGCGCGTCCGTCGTCACGGCGCGGCGGGTAAATCGATTGGGACCGGTTTCCTGGTACACCCACGCCTTCCCATTCGACCAGACAACAGCCGATTCAGGCACCGTCACACCTCGCAGGCTTCGGCCAATCGACAAATGGGCCACCAAGTTCACACCGGGCGCGAGGCTGGGGCGCGCGGGCAGCTCATATAGGAAACTGCTCCCTTGAAGGCGCGGGTCGACTCGCGGGAATTGTGAAATGAGGGTGGCGCGCGCAAAAACTGCGCCGGGCATTTCGAGCGAAACATTCTGTGGAGCCGCACTCTGGTCCGCGGGAAGCGTGATCTGAACCAATATCATACGCAGATCAAGAACGTCGCGAAGAGCGGACCCGCCAACTGTCACCCACTTCTCCACCGCGTTGCCCCAGTTCTCGCGCACGGCGCTGGCTTGCAAATCCAATTCCGCACTCGCGCTGCGCACCTCGGC
>Ga0209166_10003688_pt1 | contig 10953 bp, 9 predicted proteins | sample Coa_R1_3_FD_187151 | JGI IMG/M metagenome (GOLD analysis project Ga0209166, IMG submission 187151) | Surface soil microbial communities from Centralia Pennsylvania, which are recovering from an underground coalmine fire - Coalmine... | ecosystem: Environmental > Terrestrial > Soil > Unclassified... | reverse complement strand
CTTGCGGCAGAAGTATTCGCTACGAAAAAGTTCATGTAATGAGATGATTTGTGCGCCGCGCGCCGCAGCTTCACGGATTTTATCGGTCGCGCGGGAAAGATTTTCCCCGGCGTTGGCGGTGCAGCGCATCTGAACGAGCCCGACCGTAAATTTGTTGGACATGAAATTTAGTTTAACATCCAGCGCAGGCGGCGGCGAGTGTGCGGTCGATTCTCTGTATATGGAGCAACAAAGCGTTAGTGAAGAAAAAATAAGCGTGAAACTCTGAAACCGTGATAAAAAACAGTTGCAAATTTTTTCCGGGGGAGAAAATGCCGAAGCAGCGGAAGAAAACGGTCACGGGTCGCGTGCTACATGATCCCGTGAAGGACAAGCTGCGGCCAATGTTTCCACTGGATTTGTCGAAATGCCGCACGGTGGACGAATTGGTGCGGGCCATGGGGAATACGGCGTTCACCGGGCGACAGATTGGAGACGCCGCGGACGTTGTGGAGGCCATGGCGTGCGATAAAGATTGTTTCGTGGTGATGACGCTTTCCGGGGCGTTGACGGTGGCGAAGATGGGGCTGGTGTTCTGCGATTTGATCGAGTCGGGAGTGGTGAACGCGATTGTTTCGACCGGCGCGTTGATGGCGCACGGGTTGGTAGAGGCCACCGGGCTTTCCCATTTTCGATACAACCCGAAGATGGACGACAAGGAGTTGTTCGAAGCGGGGTACAACCGCGTTTACGATTCGCTGGAACCGGAGACCAACCTGGATCATGTGGAAGACGTGATGGATGAGATTTTAAACAATTGGGATGCGGAGGAAGTGGTATGCAGCTGGAAGCTGCATCGCAAGATTGGCGAATACTTGCACAAGGGATTTCCCGGGCGGGGAATATTGAAATCGGCGTATCAACATAATGTGCCGGTGTTTGTGCCGGCATTCAGCGATTCGGAGTTAGGAATCGATTTCGCGCTGCACAAAATTGCTCGGCAAGATGCCAAGCGGCCGCTCTTGCGGTTTGATCCGTTCGAAGATTTCGAGAAATTTGCGGGGACCATGCTAGCTACCAAACGGATGGGAATTTTTACAATTGGCGGGGGAGTGCCGCGCAACTGGTCGCAACAATTTGGCGTTTACGCGGAACTGCTGGCCCGGCGCGGGTACCGCAAGATGCCGCTAAAGCGCTACAACTATGGCGTGCGCGTTTGCCCGGAACCGGTGCACTGGGGCGGGCTCAGTGGGAGCACTTATACCGAGGCGGTCTCTTGGGGCAAATTTGTGCCACCGGAAGAGGGCGGGCGCTTTGCCGAAGTATTTGACGATGCAACCGTGGCGCTGCCCTTGATTGTGGGTGCGGTGCTGGAACGGATTGGATATTTCAAGCGCGGGAACGGCAAGTAGCCGGATAGTTAGTCGTCCTCGCCGATCAAGATGGCGGCGCCGAGGACGGTGGTCCACAGGCCGCGCTTGTCGCCAACGGCGGATTGGGTGACATTGAGAGTGCGGACAATTTTGTTGGAGATGCGGTAAACCTCTTTTTTTTCGTCCCAGGAAAGATCCGGATCAAATTCCACGTTCAGCGTGGTCGCCAGCATTTCGGCGGCGAGTTCTTCGGCATATTCACCGGCGACTTCTTCGGTTTCGCCGAAGGAATGATGCTCGGAAAGGTAGCCGTACATGGATTTGTCGCTCGGAAGGGCCAGTCCGATGCTGGCGGCGATGAGGCGGTGCGGTTCCTTGGTGGAATTCTCGCTGATGACGGTGAAGGCCACCTGGCCGGGTTTGATGTGCTTCAGGCCTTCGCTGCGCGAGATCAATTTGCAATTCGGCGGAAAAATGGAAGAGACGCGCACGATGTTGCAGGCCGCGATGCCCGCGTTGCGAAGCGCGAGCTCGAAGCTGGAGAGCCTTTCGCGATGTTTACCGACGCCTTTGGTGAGAAATATTTTCTTCGCGACGAACGCCATGGTGCCGGTGTGCGGTGCCTCCGTGGGAATGTGACGTCAGGAAAATTTTGTGCTGTGGAAAAGTAGCAAGAAGGTTTTGGTGTGTCAATCCAATTCCGAGCATCGCGGGAAAGTTTTGTCCGGAAAAAACGAGCGGGATACAAAATTGCGCGAAGGCGCAGCCAGTAAGCGGTGAGCTGGAAATGGCGCAAACTTGCAACGCGTTTGGCAACTCCCTATACTGAATTTGCCGCGATTCATCGGTGGCGCAGGCAATGACGCGGCGGAGAGGGCATGTCTGCCACGGCAACCCGGCCTGAAACCAGTTACCTCCTTCGCAAACTTCATTCCTTAAGCGGCATTGTTCCAGTTGGCGCATTCTTGACGGAACATTTCTGGTCCAACAGCGCGGCGCTGGTCAGCGCGCAAAAATACAACGAGACATCGCAGGAGCTGCAGACCATTCCGTACCGGGTGCTGGTGGAATGGGCGTTCATTTTTTTGCCGATTCTGTATCACGGCGGTTACGGCGTTTATATCTGGCTGCGCGGCGAATCGAACGTTTCGCAATATCCGTGGGTAAAAAATTGGGTTTACGTGTTCCAGCGCTATACGGGGCTGATCGCGTTTGCGTATATCGGGTGGCACGTTTACACCCAACGCTGGCTGACCCACGGGATGTCTACGTATGCCGGGATGGCTGCGCAATTAGTGAATCCGTGGGCGCTGGCGTTCATGCTGGTGGGAGTGGTGGCCTCCTCGTTTCATCTGGGTGTGGGGATTTGGAATTTTCTCTGCAAATGGGGGCTGGCGGCGACGGTGCGGGCGCAGCGAACGGCCGGACAGTTGGGCGCGGCGGTGGGAGTGGTATTTAGCTGCGTGGGAGTTTTGATCGTACTGTGTTTTCGATTTGACTGGCACCCGTTTGCCGCCTACCTGACACAAAGATGAGACAGCCGAAAATTATCGTGGTAGGCGGCGGATTGGCTGGCCTGATGGCGACCATCAAGGTTGCCGAGGCCGGTGTTCCGGTGGAGTTATTTTCGATTGTGCCGGTAAAGCGCTCGCATTCGGTGTGCGCGCAGGGCGGGATCAATGCGGCGAAAAATCAGAAGGGCGAAGGCGATACCACGCAGAAGCATTTTGACGACACGATTTATGGCGGCGATTTTCTGGCCAATCAGCCGTTGGTGAAGCGGATGTGTGAAGCGGCGCCGGGAATTATCGATCTGCTGGACCGCATGGGAGTGATGTTCAATCGCACGCCAGAGGGATTGCTGGATTACCGGCGCTTTGGCGGGACGCTGTACCACCGCACGGCCTTTGCGGGGGCGACTACCGGGCAACAGTTGCTGTACGCGCTGGATGAGCAGGTACGGCGGCATGAGTCCGAGGGACGGGTGGTGAAGAGGGAAGGCTGGTCGTTCTTGTCGGCGGTGATCGACGACGGAGGCGTCGGGCGTGGAATCTGCGCCATGGATTTGCGGTCGATGGAAGTGAAGACGTTTGCGGCGGACGCGGTCATTTTCTGCACCGGGGGAATTGGGGCGATTTTCGGACGCTCGACGAATTCGGTGGTGTGCACCGGCTCGGCACAGTCGGCGCTATTTCAGCAGGGCGTCGACTATGCGAACGGTGAATTTATACAGGTGCACCCGACGGCGATACCGGGAGAAGACAAGCTGCGTTTAATGAGCGAATCGGCGCGCGGGGAAGGCGGGCGGGTGTGGGTGCCGCGTAATCCTGCGGAGAAGCGCGCTGCAAAAACCGTGCCTGAGGCGGAACGCTTTTATTTCCTGGAAGAGTGGTATCCAAAGTACGGAAATCTGGTTCCCCGAGACATTGCCACGCGCGCGATTCATCGCATTGTGTATCAGGAGAAGCTGGGGATCGCCGGGCAGGCCGCGGTATACCTGGATGTGACGCACATTCCGCGCGAGACGCTGGACCGCAAGCTGGAAGGCATACTGGAGATTTACGAAAAGTTTTTGGGCGTGGACCCGCGCCAAGAGCCGATGAAAGTATTTCCGGCGATGCATTACACCATGGGCGGGCTGTGGGTAAACGGGGAAGATCAGGCGACCAACGTGCCGGGAATTTATGCGGCGGGCGAATGCGAATATCAGTATCACGGTGCGAACCGGCTGGGCGCGAATTCGCTGGTATCCTGCATATTTGGCGGCGGCATTGCGGGGCCCGCGGCGGTTAAATATGCACGCAGCCTGGAGAAAGGGACCGAGGCGGTAGAAGCAAGCGTTTTCGCGCACGAGCAAAAACGACAGGAAGCCATGAACCGGGCGCTGGTGTCCCAGCAAGGCTCGGAGAATCCGATCACCATCTGGAAAGAGCTGGGCGCGATCATGACCGAGCATGTGACCGTAACGCGCATCAACAAGAATCTGGAAAGCGCGAATGCCAAACTTGCGGAGCTGCAAGCGCGGTATAAGAAGATCAATCTAAGCGACCGTACCATGTGGTCGAACCAGACGCTGAACTTTGCGCGAGAGCTGGGCAACATGCTGATTCTGGCGCGGGTGATTACGCTTGGAGCGCTGTGCCGCAATGAGTCGCGCGGGGCGCACTACAAGCCGGATTTTCCGGAGCGCGATGACGCCAATTGGCTGAAGACTACGCTGGCGAAATGGGTGAACCAAGACGTGCAACTTGCGTACGACCCGGTGGACATCTCGCAGATTCCACCGCGGCCGCGCCGGTACGACGCGGCGAAGTAACTGTCTGAGGGCGGCAGATGGCAGAAGGTAAGAAAGTCATTCTCAAGATCAAGCGGCAAGCCAGCACGAAAGACGCGGCGCGCTGGGAGGAATTTGCGCTGCATTGGCGGCCGTCCATGAACATCATCATCTGCTTGCGGGACATCGCGGAAAATCCGGTGACCAGCGAAGGCCAGCAGACCACGCCGGTCTCCTACGATTCGAATTGCCTGGAAGAGGTGTGCGGCTCATGCGCGATGCTTATCAATGGGAAGGCGCGCATGGCCTGTTCGGCGTTGGTGGATCAACTGGAGCAGCCCGTACGCATCGAGCCAATGTCTAAATTTCCGGTGGTGCGGGACCTTAGCGTGGACCGGCAATTCATGTTCGAGAGCCTGAAGCGGGTGAAAGCGTGGATTCCGATCGACGGCACCTACAACCTGGGAGAAGGCCCGCGCGTCGCGCCAGAGGTGCAGGAGAAGGCTTATCCGTTATCGCGCTGCATAACTTGCGGGAACTGCCTGGAAGTTTGTCCGCAGGTCAACGACCACAATAATTTCATGGGCGCGGCGATCTTCAGCCAGGTCCGCTTGTTCAATATGCATCCAACCGGCGCGATGCATGCCAAAGACCGCATCCAGGCGGTGATGGGACGCGGGGGCATTGAGGATTGCGCTAATGCCCAGAACTGCGTGAAGGCTTGCCCCAAGGAAATTCCGCTCACCGAATCCTTGGCGGAAATTAATCGGCAGGCGTGGAAACAGGCGCTATTGGGATGGCTGGTAGGGTAAACTCTCTCGAACAATCTGCAGGTGGAGGAGCCATGCGTCGGATTGGTGCCTTGGTTTGCGTAATAGCTTGCACGCTCGCGGCGGGGAAAATGCGCCGTGCGGCGGCGGATGAAATCGCCCAGCGGGCCCACAAATTGCACTTTTCCTCGATTGTGCTGGATACCCACGACGATACCACGCAGCGTTTCTTCACCAAGGATTTCGATCTTGGCAAGCGCAATCCGGACGGGCACGTCGATATTCCGCGTATGCGCGAAGGCGGCATGAACGCCATTTTCTTTTCCGTCTGGATCGACGGGCGAATCGTAGGGCCGGCGGCGGTGCAGAAGGCGCTCGATCAGATCGACGCGATACATCAGAATCTAAAGAAGTTCTCGAACGACATGGCTTTTGCCCGCACGGCCGCGGACGTGCGGCGGGCGCACGCGCAAGGCAAAATTGCCGCGTTGATGGGCGTCGAAGGCGGGCACATGATCGGGAACGACATTCGCATGGTGCGCATCTTTGGCGACCTGGGTGTGCGCTACATGACGCTGACGCATTTTTACAACGATGAGTGGGCGGATTCCTCGACGGATAAGCCGGCGCATAACGGATTAACCGATTTCGGCAAGGACATCGTGCGGGAAATGAACCGGCAGGGAATCATGGTGGACATTTCCCACGTTAGCGACAAGACCTTCTACGATGCGCTGGAGGTGAGCAAGGCGCCGTTGATCGCATCGCACTCGTCGTGTCGGGCGCTGTGCGACCACGCGCGCGATATGTCCGACGACATGATCAAGGCTCTGGCTGCCAAGGGCGGAGTCATCCAGATCAATTATGAAAAGAGCTTTATCGATCAGGCGTACAAGGATGCGTACGACAGGTTGACCGCGGGCGCCGGTGTGGTGGGTGTGCTCAGCGATGCCGTCAAGAAATGCGGCGATGACATCGAGTGTACGGCCAAGGCGCAAAGTGCGGCGGAGCAAAAGATGACGGACGAGGGAAAACTGCCGCACGTGAGCTGGGAGCGAATCGTGGACCACATCGACCACGCCGTTAAGCTGGCAGGAGCCGAGCACGTAGGGCTGGGTTCCGATTTTGACGGCGCGACCATGCCAGATGGAATGGAAGACTGCTCGAAGTTGCCAAAGATCACCGAAGCTCTAATGCGCAAGGGTTATTCGGATCAGGACATACGGAACATCCTGGGAGAAAACACTCTTAGAGTGATGGAGCAGGTCGAGCGTGTGAGCCACGAAATGCAAGGGGAACGCTAAAAACGAGGAAGCCTGCGGGGTGAAATGCTGCGAAGCATTGCGAGCGTTGCGGCGGTGCTGTGCGTTGCGGAGGGCGTGCTGATGGGCGCGACACCAAAACCGGACGACCTGGCGCAGCGCGCGCGCAGGCTGCACTTTTCATCGATCGTGGTGGATACCCATGACGATACGACGCAGCGATTTCTGGATGGTGACTTCGATTTGGGAACACGCAGTGCCAGCGGCAGTATCGACATTCCGCGGATGAAGGAAGGCGGGCTCGGTGCGATCTTCTTTTCCATCTGGATTCCCAGCAAGATTACAGGCGCGGAAGCGGTCAAGCAGGCCCTCGATCAAATCGACGCGGTAAGGGAGCAGGTCCGCAGGTATCCCCAGGACATCGTGCTGGTTACCACGGCGGCGGAAGTTCGCGACGCCCGCAAGCATGGAAAGATCGCTGCATTGATGGGAGTGGAAGGCGGGCACATGATCGCCAGCGACCTGGGAGTGCTGCGAATGTATGCGGCGCTGGGCGTGCGCTACATGACTTTGACCCACAGCGGCAATGATGAGTGGGCGGACGCCTCGACCGACACGGCGGCACACAACGGACTGACCGGCTTTGGCAAGGATGTAGTACGCGAAATGAACCGGCTGGGGATGATGGTGGACATCTCCCATGTCAGCGACAAGACTTTCTACGATGCCCTGGCGGTTAGCAACGCGCCGCTCATTGCGTCGCATTCCTCCTGCCGTGCGCTGTGCGATGCCAAGCGCAACATGAGCGACCAGATGATCAAGGACCTGGCGGCCAAAGGCGGCGTGATTCAGATCAATTACCACGTGGGATTTTTGAGCGAAGAGTTCATGAACGCCGATAAAGATCCCGAGATTACCAAGGCCATTGCCGCCGAAGTGGAAAAGCGCTGCGGGAGCAAGGAAGGCTGCCAGTTGATCGAAGGCGACCGCATTACCCGGGAGTATGTGCGGCAGGGCAAGCTGCCGCGGGTAGACTATACCAAGATCATCGAGCACATCGATCACGCGGTGAAGCTGGTCGGTGCCGACCACGTAGGCCTTGGCTCTGATTTTGATGGCGCGAATATGCCCTTTGGGATGGAAGATGCCACGAAATTGCCGCAGATCACCGAGGCTTTGCTGCGCAAGGGCTATTCCGAGCAGGACGTGCGCAAGATTCTGGGAGAGAATACGCTGCGGGTCATGGGGGAAGTCGAGCGGGTAAGCAAGGAAGGGAACTCCGCGAAGTAAGCGGAAATACATTAATGGCTAAGGAGTGGTGATGAATTCGAGGGACAAGGCGGGAAAAATCGCGGTTTCGCTTAAGGCTTCGGCGATTGTTGCGGCGCTGGCGATAGCAATAGCGCCGTTCGCGCAAACGTCGGCGGCGCAGAAGACCGCTGCGGCTGGGCCGGGCGCCGCCAAGAAGAGAGCGGCGACCACTGCACGAGCCTATGATCGCGCGCTTTTGCGGCCGGCCCTGCTGAAGGACAAGGCCCCGGCGGAGTATAAGGTGAAGTTTGTGACCACGCGGGGGGAGTTCACCCTTGCTGTTACCCGGGCATGGGCGCCGCTGGGCGCGGACCGCTTCTACAACCTGGTGAAGCATCATTTTTACGACAATGCGAGCATCTTTCGGGTGGTTCCGAATTTCGTCGCGCAATTCGGGATCAGCGCGTATCCCGCAGTGACCACGGCCTGGAAGTCCACGGATATTAAGGATGACCCGGTGACCCAGAGCAACAAGAAGGGGTACATCACGTTTGCCACCAGCGGTCCCAATACCCGCACGACCCAGGTGTTCATCAATCTGACCGATAATGCCCGGCTGGACAAAATGGGCTTCGCGCCATTCGGCGTGGTGGAAGGCGACGGAATGAAAGTGGTCAACATGTTCTACGACCAGTATGGCGACACTTCGGGGCCGGAACAGGACAAAATCGAATCGCAGGGGAAACCTTACGTAGATAAAGGTTGGCCCAAGCTGGATACCATCAAGTCCGCCACGTTGCTTACCAGCGTGCCGGCGACCGCGTCTAAACCAGCGCCGGCCGTGAAGAAGCCGCAGTAGCCGGGATTTTGAGAATCGCTTTTTTGCTTTGCATCAATCGATTCTTTGCATGGGCGGCGATTTGACTTTGGCCGGTTGCTAAACGTAGTCTTAAGGCTCGATGAACATTTATTACCAGGCTGGCTGTTGTTTTTGCGCACGCAACGCTGCGTGTCGCAAGGCGCACAGCTCTGGCCATAGGAGTTTTCGGACCTAATCGTTAAGCAGGAGAGTTTCCGAAGCCCACGTTGCCAGAGTTCAGGCAAACGTGGGTTTTTTGTTTTGTCGCACGGTTTTCAGGGCGAACATGGACGCAATCAAGGAAAACAAGGCGCAGCGAGTCGAGCGGCTGAAGCGCGAAAAAAATGCGTGGGAGCATTTCGACGAGATTCAGGCTTTTGCCCGGCAGGGCCACGGCTCGATTCCGCCGGAGTGGCTGGGAACATATTTTCGGTCATGGGGTATCTACACCCAGGGCGACGGCGCCGGAGTGGTCGGCGGAAAGAACGGCGAAGGAAAAGCGACGCCGTTCTTTATGATCCGTATACGGATTCCGAACGGCATCCTCAGCAGTCATCAGGCGCGGACTATCGCAGATCTCGCCGAGCGCCACGCGCGCGGTGTCGCGGATATCACCGTGCGGCAGAATGTGCAATTGCATTGGGTGACCATCGAATCGCTGCCCGAGGTGCTGCAATCGCTCTGGCGCACAGGGTTGAGCTCCACCGGCGCCTGCGGCGATGTGGCCCGCAACATTACGGGGTGCCCGCTGGCCGGATTTGACGCGCATGAATATTGCGACGCATCGCCGCTGGCGCTGGAACTAGATGGGCGTCTTGGCGGCAATGCCGAATTCTACAACCTGCCGCGGAAGTTCAAAGTTTCCATCACCGGTTGCCGCTCGTGGTGCACTTATCCCGAAATTAACGACGTAGGGCTTACCGCCATAACGCGGAAGCGGTTGCACGGCCAGGAAGTGGGATTCTCGCTGCGTGTCGCCGGCGGATTATCTACCGAACCACATCTTGGAGTACGGCTGAACGCTTTCGTTCGCTGGGAACAGGTTGTCCCGGTAGTACGAGGCGTGGCCGAGCTGTTTCGCGAATCAGAAGTACTGCGGCAAAACCGCGAACGCGCGCGCCTGAAGTTCCTCTTTCTGCAGCACGGCTGGACGGCGGATTCCTTCCTGGCGGTGTTGCAGGAGCGGTTGGGATTTGCGCTCGATCCCGCCGAGGATGAGCAACCACCCGCGGATATTCATCGCGATCACGTGGGCGTTCATGCCCAGAAGCAGCCGGGGCTTTCGTACGTCGGAGCGAATGTGCTACGCGGGCGCATCACGCCGGAGCAATTGCGCATCGCGGCGGATCTGGCCGAGCGTTACGCCGGCGGAAACCTGCGAAACACGATCGGCCAGAATCTCGTGCTCGTGAATGTACCCAACGAACACGCTTCGCGAGTGGCGGGTGAACTGGCCGCGGCAGGCTTGCCCGTGCGCGCTTCCGCTTTTGCGCGCGGCACAGTGGCTTGCACCGGATCGGAATTCTGCAAGCTGGCGCTGACCGAAACCAAGGGATTCGCGCGTTGGCTCACCGAGGAGCTGGATCAACGGCTGCCCGGATTTCAGCAGCAGCTCAAGCTGCACATCACCGGATGCCCGAACAGCTGCGGGCAGCATTGGATCGCGGACATCGGCCTGGAAGGGAAGAAGCTGAAGGTGGATGGCCGGATGGTGGACGCCTATTACTTCTGCGTGGGTGGGAGCGTCGGAGAGTTCGCGTCGATCGCGCGCCCGGTGGGGTTCCGTTGCGCGGCATCGGAAGTGCCGGATGCGATTGAGCGGTTGCTGCGTGAGTTCAATGTACTGCGCGAGCCTGGCGAAAATCTGCCGCGCTTTTTCGCGCGGCACTCGAGTGACGAGATTCGCGGCTGGTTAGCTGGGCAGGCGGTTGCTTCGGTCGAACGCGACACGGCGGCTGGCCCGGTTCCGTTGGGAGTGGAGGGTTAACGATGAGCTTGCTGCCTATTTTTGTGAAACTAAGCGGACGACTGGTTGTGGTCGTCGGTGGCGGCGCCATTGCGGAAGGCAAAATCGAAGGGCTCGTTGCGGCAGAGGCGCGCGTACGGGTAGTCTCGCCGGTTGTAACACCGGTCATCGCGCAGTGGATTGCGCAAGCGAAGGTGGAATGGCGTGAGAAGGAGTTCG
>Ga0209166_10003687_pt1 | contig 10958 bp, 6 predicted proteins | sample Coa_R1_3_FD_187151 | JGI IMG/M metagenome (GOLD analysis project Ga0209166, IMG submission 187151) | Surface soil microbial communities from Centralia Pennsylvania, which are recovering from an underground coalmine fire - Coalmine... | ecosystem: Environmental > Terrestrial > Soil > Unclassified... | reverse complement strand
CGCGTAGGAGGTCCCCTGCCAGACACGAGGAACGCCCATACACTTGAGTTAGTGTATATTGTACGATATATCTATCTGTTCAGGCAAGGTCTGCAAGAGGCCAGGGGATTATGCCTACCATGAGAAGGAGAGTCGCGAAATAGCCTGCGTGCGGCTTCTCACGCCCAGCTTGTTACAAATGTTGGAGACGTGCTTCTTCACCGTTCCTTCGCTGATGGTGAGCCGATCGGCAATTTCGCGGTTTGAAGCGCCCTGGAAGAGCCATTGGAGGACGTCGCGCTCGCGATCGGTGAAGAGGCCGTTGTTTTTGTACCAGGAGCTGGCGCGCATAGACAGCTCAGCCAGGGCATATTTCTGTGAAGCATAGGCCCGTAGCGCCGCGGCAAAAACTGGATGATAGTGAAACCACTGTCTCTGCTCGTCCACTGCCACGATGAGCATGGCCTGTCGTTCGAGATAGGCTAAGATAGCCTGGCTATTGGTGCGCTCACAGACAGTATCGCAGAGCGTGGGGGTCAGGCGATCGAGAATAGACGTTTGGAGCAGCACTTGTTGTATCTCTTCTGGTTGAGCCAGCACAATCTCTTCGATCACATAGTCCATAATGTAGCGGTGGGGGCGCGTGATAGCCTCAAGAAGGGCCTGCGCGCTATGCCTCTCGGTCGACGCGAGTTGTAGGGCCGTAATCCAACCTCCGCTCTGTTCCGCAATCGTCGCGCATTCCTGCGAGGAGAGCGTTATGCCCGCCAGTTGCTTGATAACATCAGCGATCTCTTGTTCGGAGAAGCGCAGATCGGCGCTGTGCAGTTCGGTCAGATGGCGTTGCGCCCGTAAGCGGGCCAGCGGCAATGGTGGCTCCAGGCGACCCGCCAGGATGATGCGCACCTGCGAAGGCATCTGGTTGATAAATGCCGACATGCTCTGGTGGATAGATTGCTCTGTAATCACATGGTAGTTGTCCAGCATCACGACGATCGGTGTAGAAAGCCTGGAGAGCGCGGCCAGCAGCCGTTGTAGTGCGTGCTCGATTGCTGATGGCGCTGTAAAGAATATGGGTAAGAGCGCTGCGGTCAGACCGGGCCGTGCCCTGTCGAGTGCGGCCGTCACATAAGACCAGAACGTAACAGGATCATTGTCGCTCGCGCTTAGTGACAGCCAGGCCACGGGCAGGTTGCGCATTATCGGATCGTTACAACACTGGCGCATGAGGGTTGTTTTCCCCCATCCTGCTGGCGCCGAGATCAGGGTCAGTCTTTCTTGTAGACCCTGGATGACTCTTTCTATCAGGCGTGGACGTGGTAACAGATTGTCTGCCAGCGGTGGGAGCACGAGTTTTGCTGTCAGGATACGCTCTTGATACAGAGGGCCGCTCTCAAGGATCACCTCCCGGCGTCCCACAGGGATGACCTGGGGGCCGGAGGTCATCCCTTGCGGATACACAGAGGCGGCGTTGCGCTTTTCTGCGAGGCTGGTCGCGACATTGTTCAGTCGCTCCAGGTTCAGTTCTGCTGCTCTGCCCAGGTAGGCTTTACAGATTTTCCCATTCTGCTTCTGATACGCATACCAGTACCAACTATTGCGCTGGCACTCATGCCGTGCGGTGAACGTCCCCCGCTGATGCTTAAATGAAAAGGATCTATTCTGTGCATCCGCGAGCCAGGTATACCAGTTCTGAGATCCTACCGGTATAGATGTTCTCACACTGGCGCCTTTGGCCAGGAGCAGGCAATCATCGATCACCTGTGGAATACGCATCTGCGTCATGTTCTGATGCTCCTCACCACAAGAAAAATACTTTGTTGGAGAGCCCACTCTAACTATACCCAAATCTAGCAGGTGGATACATTGGCAGAAATGCGTAATTCTACATAGGATTTCCTCTGATGAACGTGGGGAGAGATAAGCATAAATGCCTACTGCTCTGTCAGGCAACTTTTCCTCTTCGGAGGTCCCCATTGGGGTCACGAGAAGGACCAGCATCACCAAAACAGGTCGATTTATCGAAACCTCCCACTGATTTATCAGCTTCCGGCCCTCACCCTCTCTTAGCACCAATGAGGATCATTTCCTCCATCCCATCATTCACATATCATCATAAACAATTTTACATCATTTTTATAATTGATTATGGAAAATACTTTATATCGCACTCTGTTCGATTGCTTTGACTGCACTATCTAAGGAGAAAATCAATGATTATTTACAAACGTGCCCTGCTGACCCTCTGTGCGGCTGTTACCCTTCTGCTCGCAATAACCATTCCTGCCCACACTTTTGCCTCTGCCAATAGTCATCCATCTCACCACCGCCAGGCCCATACCCTGCACAGCCTTTCCACCACACCGGACGGGCAGCACTTCGTTCAAGCTACAGGCATCATCCAACCCATCGGCGTGACTACCTACATGTACGGCACTCACCGTCTTATCAACCAGTCCGGCAATACGCTCTATGCCCTCCGCAGCCGCACCCTCAACCTGGGCCAATACATTGGCAAATACGTCCAGATCACCGCCATGCTCGTCCCAGGCTACCCCATCGACGGTGGCCCATCCTACCTCGATGTGCAAACCATCGCCTACATCCTCGCCTCCTCCTCACCACTTCGACCATAAGAGGATGTACCAAAAATGGTCTCCGAGACCACTCCTGTTCAGCTTATTGAATCAAAAATGGTCTCCGAGACCACCTCTGCTCAGCTTATTGAATCAAAAATGGCTTCCGAAGCCATTTTTGATACGTTTTTGGAATTCGATCGAAAATGGTGTCGACACCAAATGGCTCTTACTAAATTGTTGTGCAGACTTGCAGACTTGCAGACTTTGCCTCCTCAAGCGGCTTCAGAAGGGGGTCTAGCAAAGTCTGCAACGCAACAGCGAGTGCAGACTTCTGCAGACTTGGTGACGGTTTTTGCAACAGTATCATCCAGCATAATCTATGCTGAAGGTCAGGCCAGCTGATGCTCAATCGCATAGCGTGTGGCGGCGCTCCGCGAAGTCACTCCTATTTTACTATATATGGAACTGAGATGAGCCTGGACGGTGCGTGGACTGATTACCAGGTGTTCGGCGATCTGCGCGTTTGTGAGCCCCATGGCAACACTGTGCAACACCTCTGTTTCACGATCGGTCAGCTCGTCAGGAGATGGGGATGAAAGGGGCGCGGTCTGTACCTCTTTCGGCAATTGAGTGGTCTCCTGACGCCCCTCTTGCGCCAGTACCTGCTCAGGAGTCATATGTTGCCCTTCCAACCACACAGCCCTGAAGCGTGCTTCGCCGAGTTGCGCGCGTGCAATAGACTGTGCATGCTCATAGGGAGCGCGTTCGATCGGGGGCATAGGAGCGCTAATGGCGTTCCGGATCGCGTGTGCCGCACCCCACAAACGCACTGCCTGGTTTGGCTGGCTCTGCGCCACGAAAATCTCTCCCAGTCGTTCCAGGCACGAGGCGATGAACCAGCGATTGCGTATCTGCATAGAAATGGAGAGGCTTTCCTCCACCAGCGGGCGCGCTCGGGCCACATCTCCCTGGAGAATAGCGAGCATTCCTAAGTCCGCCAGGTGATAGATGCGGTTATTGTAATCGCTGCTCGCACAGCTTTCTTCAAGCAGTGTCTGGGCGGTGGCGTAGTCCTCTTCATTCAGGTAGAGGAGCGCCATCACGCTGAGCGCGTCCGTGATTTGCCGACGGTCGCCCACTTCCTGGGCCATATGAACGCCTTCGGTGATGAACTCCCGGGCCTGCTCTTTATCTCCATCGTTGAGGTGTACCAGTCCAAGCTGGATCAGGCGCGAGGAGAGCACCCAACGATCACCAATCTGGCGAGATACAATCAGGCTCTCTTCCATATGGGCACGAGCGGCGGCGAAATTGGTTTTGTGGGCTTCTACCTGCCCCAGCATATGTAGCGCGGAGGAGGTTATGACGCGGTTCTCTGAGCGTCGCGCCAGGGTCAAACTTTCATTGAGTAGCTTTTGGGCGAGGAGGAAGTTCCCCTGCGAAAATTCAAGATTGCCCAACTCGTATAATTTTGAGGCGATCCCTTCCTCATTGCCCATTTCGCGGAAAATCGCCAGACTTTGCTCAAGCAGTGTGCGGGCGGTGGCGTTCTCTCCCTTCTGGTGTAGCGCGATTTCGCCCAATGCGCCCAGGTACTGCGCGATTTGATTTTGATTGCCCAGTTCCTTAGAGACGGCAAAGCTCTCCTCCAGCCAGGTATGAGCTGCCGAGTAATCTCCCATATAGAGTGTGACTATGCCCAGGGGAATGAGCACAAAGGCGATGCCTACGCGGTCGCCTATCTCTCGATGGAGGCTCAGGCTCTCGGTGAGCAAGTTGTAGGCCGCTGTATAGTTTCCTATGCTGGCCATGATTTGCCCCAGGTCTCCCAGCCGGTATGCGATACTCCTCTTATCGCCTAGACGCCTGGAAATGGTGAGGCTTTCCTCGCACAGTTCCCGTCCTTTCCCCGGGTCGGAGATGAAGTCCGCTTCTTTCGCCAGCGAGGCCAATGCGTCCGCAATCCCGTAGTCATCTCCCTGCTCGCGGGCGATAGCCAGGCTCTCTTCCTGGAGGGCATGTGCCTCAAGCGGAGCATTACGTGCCCGAGAACGCCCCAATTTATTAAGCGAGGTCGCTACCCCACGCTGATCATGGAGTGCGCGATAGATCTGCAGGCCTTTCTCCCACAGTTCGGCCCCCCTTTGATAGAAGCCTCGACTGTCAGCCAGCATCCCGGCCGCATAGCAGGCGCGAGCGATGATCGCTGGGGCCACCTGGGATTGATCGCTGCTTGCCAGCGCTCGTTCCAGCCACTGATAGCCTTCTCCCTGGTGATCACGGATAAGCCAGAAGCGCCAGAGTGCGCTTCCCAGGCGTAATGCCTCCTCGAATCGGCGGGCAGTGTTCGCGGGCATTGTCGGCGGGCAAGGGGAGCCGAAGGGGAGCGAAAGGGGAGCCGAGATGTTTTTCTGTTCCATGAACCATTGGAGCGCGGCCCGCAGATTGTCATGCTCCTGCTTCAGACGATCGAGCCACAGCACCTGTTGTGCCTTCCTCAATTCGGGCTCAGCTTCTTCCGCCAGAGCCAGATAGTATCTGGCATGTGCGTTGCGCGTCACCTCAGCTTCGCCGCAGGTGGAGAGTCGTTCCTGCCCATACTCGCGGATCGTCTCCAACATGATGAAGCGGGCCTCCTCGTTACCTCGCTCAATCATCTGCAGTAAGTTTTTGTCGACGAGGGAGGCGACATGCGTTAATACATCGCTGGTCGTGTCGTCGGCAACACGACAAAGGTATTCCACCGCTTCCAATGTGCACCCACCAACGAATATTGAGAGGTGGCGAAAGAGCTTTTGTTCCTGCTCATCCAGCAAATCATAGCTCCAGGTCAGGGTTTCTCGCAATGTTTGTTGCCGCCGGGGCAGGTCACGTGCCCCATTGGTGAGCACCTGCAGGCGTTTTTCCAGGCGTGTTAAGAGCTTACTAAGGGGCAGGATCTTGGTGCGTGCTGCCGCCAGCTCGATGGCTAGTGGCAGGCCATCGACCCGTGTGCAGATCTCAGCAATAATGAGAGCATTTCCCTCGGTAATTTGAAAGTCGGGATTAACGGCTCTGGAGCGTTCTACGAAAAGGGCCACCGACGCATTCTGAGAAAGGGTTGCCGGATCGCCTCTTTGCTGCAAATCGGGCAAAGCCAGTGGCGAAAGGACAAACTCGTGCTCGATACGCGTGTGAAGTACCTCTCTGCTGGTGACCAGTACTTTGAGTGCCGGGCAACCAGCCAGTAATTCTGTGAGGAGCGGTGCAGCAGCTATGACCTGTTCAAAGTTATCCAGGAGCAGGAGCAGTTTCTTATCGTGGAGATAACTCTTCACCCGTTCAAAGAGCGGAGTTTCCTCAACTTCCACGAGTCCAAGCGTCTGGGCGATAGTCGGAATGACCATGGTCGGTGTAGTGATAGGTGCCAGGGCGACGCGACGAACACCATCGGGAAAAATATTCTCGAGGTCTGCCGCAACCTGTAATGCCAGCCTCGTTTTTCCGACGCCGCCAGTACCGGTGATGGTCAATTGGCGCACATCTGGACGTTGTAGTAGAGCGTTCGCTGTGGCTGTCTCACGCTCGCGACCAATCAGCGGAGTAAGATGAAAGAGAAAGGAGGCATTCATCTCCGGTTCGGGTAGAGTCATCTTCGTTTTCTTACCCTTTTATCTGCAGATGCGAAATCAGTTTTGCATCGTCAGGTGCTTACCGCGTATTTCTGAGACCTACAGGGTTACCTAACATTCCCTACTATAATCTATATTTATGGTCCTGTCTAGCTGCTTGCCTCTATTATCTTCCCTACATCGGAGATCCTTTCTGCCACCTCTGGCGGAGTGCACTACGTCGAGATCGCGTGAATTGACCTGCCCCAGAGGCCTATCAGGGAGAGCGTTGTCGTATGGGTGAAGCCATACAGATCAAGTTCCCCTACACGCTGTTCGATTGAGCTGAAGGCACAGCAAAAATAAACCCCCTAAATACTACTTTCGTTCTCTGTAAATTGTACGGGCTCCAGTTACACTATCTTTGCGTAACTGATCCCGGCACCGTGAACGGTACCGTTCACGGGATCGGTTTACCCCTGGGAGTGCGGATGCCTGGGGCCTGCTGGATCCAGGGACGTGGCCTGTCTTGATCCTGATCAATGGCAATGTGTTGTATGTAAGCAATGATCTGTTTCTTGTAAATCAATGGTTGATTTATTTTGTGTTAGGAGGTATCAATGGCTTCCAACTCAGTGTTGCTCTCTCCTCAAGGGAAAAGCGGCAAAACCAGGATGGTGGTTCTCTCTCTTATAGCCATGTTGGCTATGTTACTTGTGGCGTGTGGTGGCCCTGGCACGAGCGCCACGACAGCGCCTGGGGCGAAGGCCCCGGTTACTATCAATATTCTTGCCAGTCCCAATGGCGCCTTTACGGCTGCCAACTTTAATCCCCTGGTGGTCCAGTCGGCGTCCAACCTCTCCGGGAACCAGGGCATGATCTATGAGACGCTGATCTTCCAAAATCGGGCGACCGGCGAGATCACCCCCTGGTTGGCATCCGATTATAAGCTGGCCGACGACGCCTCCAGCATCTCCTTCACGATCCGTCAGGGTGTGAAATGGAGCGATGGACAGCCCTTTAGCGCCGATGATGTCATGTTCACTCTCAATCTGCTCAAGCAGTATCCCGCGCTCGATAGCCAGAGCCTGTGGACCAACATCATCAAGAGTATCGCGACTCCCGATGCCAACACTATCGCAATTACCTTCCAGAAGCCTGACTCGACGGCGACCTGGGCCTTCGCGCAGCAATTTATTGTCTCCAAGCATGCCTGGTCGAGCGTCTCTGATCCTACCACGGCTCTCGATAGTCAGCCAGTAGGAACCGGGCCTTATATGGTGAAGTCGTTCACTCCGCAGGTCTATACTCTGGTGAAAAATCCCAACTACTGGCAGGCCGATAAGATCGGGGTGGACCGATTGCGCTATCTGTCGACCAACGATAACACCGCCGCGCAGTTGCTGATTTCACAGGGCCAGATCGACTGGGCCGGTGTTGGCTGGGACCCCAAATATGATGCTGCCTACACCCAGAAGGACCCGACGCATTATCATCACTGGTTCCCCAGTACCAATACGGTCATGCTCTATCTGAATCTGACCAAGCCCATGTTCAGCGATCTTAATGTTCGCAAAGCCATCAGCCTGGCCATCGATCGCGACCAGATCCACCAGACAGCTGCCGTCTACGCCAATCCCGCCAACCCCAGCGCCATCCTGCCTTCCAACAAGGATTGGATTGCTTCTGAATATCAGAGTGCCCAATTCAAACTAGATCAGGCGACTGCCAGGCAGTTGTTGCAACAGGCCGGTTGGACCCCTGGCCCCGATGGCATCTTAACCAAAGGTGGCCAGAAGTTCTCCTTTACGATGATTGTGCCTAATGGCTGGAACGACTGGGTGTCCTCCTTGCAAGTCATTTCCAGCAATCTCAAGGCTGTGGGCATCGACGCTAAGGTTAACGCACTGGCCAGTCCCGAGGTCTATACAGGGAACCGGGATGCCGGTAATTATGATGCTGCCATCTCCTGGACCAATGCTGGCCCGACGCCTATCTTCTTCCTGCAAGCCTTCTTACAAGGTTCCAATACCTGGGACACCGCTACGAAGAAGACAGCCACCGGGACCAACTGGGAGCACTGGAAAGATCCTGCCACAGATACGTTGATTAATCAGTATCTGGCGACCGCTGACCCCACAGCCCAGAAGCAGGCGATTGCCGGGTTGGAGAAGATTATTGTCGATCAATTGCCTTCCATCCCTCTGGACTATAATGTAGGCTGGTTCGAGTACACCACGACTCACGTCACCGGCTGGCCCGATGACAGTAATCCGTATGACTATGGTTCGCCATTTAACGCCCCTGATAACGAGTTCGTCATCCTGCATCTGAAGGCCGCCTAGTCTGTTGTCTACCAGTGAGAGCAGTACGGTAGTGTTTCTGCTCTCACCCTTTCCTCCCTCATCACCAGTGGTCAGGCACTCCACTATCCCCATCTCTATGCAAGAAGAGGAGTATCAGTATCTATGAGCAATATTGATGGTATCCAATCGCTGTCACTGCAGGATGTTGATATGGTGAAGGCCTTTCCTCGTGGCTTTCTCTGGGGAGCAGCTACAGCATCCTATCAAATTGAAGGGGCCGCGTATGAAGATGGACGCGGCCTGTCTATTTGGGACGAGTTCGCGGCTACGCCAGGCAAAGTCCATCAAGGAGAGAATGGAGAGATTGCCTCTGATCATTACCATCTGATGCCAGCGGATGTGGAACTAATGGAGCACCTTGGGTTGGGAGGATATCGTTTTTCGATCGCGTGGCCGCGTATTCTGCCTCAAGGTCGGGGAACAGTCAACGTCAAAGGTCTGGATTTTTATGACCGTCTGGTTGACACTTTGCTCCTCAAGGGTATTCAGCCATTCGTAACACTGTATCACTGGGATTTGCCATTGGCTCTAGAAAAGGAAGGGGGATGGGTCAACCGGGGAACAGCGCATGCTTTCGCGGAGTATGCGGAGATTGTTGCCAGGCGCCTGGGAGATCGCGTTCGTGCCTGGATCACATTGAATGAGCCGTGGTGTAGTGCTTATCTTGGCTATGGCGTTGGTACTCATGCTCCTGGCATGCAGAATCGGCAGGTGGCCGTCCAGGTGGGGCATCATCTGCTGCTCGCACATGGTTTAGCATTGCCCAGGATACGTGCCAACATTACCCCCACTGCCCTGGTAGGGACCACCCTCAATTTTACGCCGGTCTACCCGGCCGATGAGCGTGTGGAGACAGCACGCGATCTGGAGTGTGCTGATAAGTTTATGAATCGTTGGTTTCTTGATCCCCTCATTCGCGGAAGCTATCCCGATGGTTTATTTGACGCAATGAGTGTAATACCACCATCGACTCAGGAGGGTGACTTTTCAATCATTGCTGCACCAATCGACTTTCTTGGTGTCAACAACTATGAGCGGCGCGTTGTCCTTGGGGCCCCGATACCACCTCTGGCGGATGAGTATGAGAGTGTCAGCCCTATTCCTGGCTCGACCTATACAGAGATGGGATGGGAGGTGTACCCACAGGCCATGACAGATCTTCTGTTGCGTCTGCACCGAGAATATGGCATTGCGTCTTTATTTGTGACGGAGAATGGGTCTGCTTTCCATGATAGCTGGGATGGCAATGGTCATGTCAGGGATCCACAACGGGTTGCTTATTTGCGTGAGCATGTCCAGGCTATTGCCAGTGCGCTGCAGCAGGGTGTACCTCTCCGAGGGTATTTTACCTGGTCGTTGATGGATAATTTTGAGTGGGCAGAAGGCTATAGTAAGCGTTTTGGCATTGTCTATATTGATTATCCAACACAACGCCGCATTATCAAGGATAGTGGGCGCTGGTATGAGGCTTTCCTCGCTGCTTTTCGGCGTGCTTCTTCATGATCTTCGCTGCTCTTTTGTTCACACAAATTTCACGCCTGAACGTTTACGTGGCACATCAAGTCAGGTACAATAAGAGTAGAGATAATTAATAGCAGGCTATGACTGTGCAAGACACATCTATAAGCTTGTTAAAGGAGGATATATCCTGCCATAGACTGGCTCACCTATTTGGGACTATGGAGAAGAGAAGCATCCGCACACGTTGCTTTCATGCTTCCTCTGCTCTCTCCTTTTTTGCTTTTCTGTCAAACTAACTACGCTTATGTAGTATGAGTAGCGAAAATCTTGAAAGGAATTACCCCTATGGCAGGGAATCAGCGGTTGGCCCTTCGTCTGGCAACCAGTACAGGTATTCTTGGCCTGACGGTCACCAGTGGGCTGGCAATGGTCGCGAATCATCTGGTCGATGAATTCTCGCGCCCACATAACCACTTGCATGATATGACTTTTACCTGGGGATTACCCCAGGACTCTGAGGAACCACCTCGTACCTGTCAGCGCTCACTGCTCTTTAAAACGGCTGATGGGACACTGCTCTGTGGCGATTTCTGGGCCCAGCCATGTTCCGCGCCTACCATTGTGCTGTGTCATGGCTATCGCACATCCCGCTCCTACTTGCGCGCCGCCGCCGCTCTGCAATATAGTCTTGGTTATAATGTCTTCTTCTTTGATTTTCGTGGACATGGCGATAGCGATAGCGTTATAACGAGCGCGGGGAATGCTGAAGTCCGAGATCTTGAGGCCGCCCTTGTGGTTGCGAGCCGACAGCCAGAAACCCTGCCAGGCAAAATCATCCTCTATGGGTTCTCTATGGGGGCCGCAGTGGCCCTGCTTACTCCGCCTCACTCTGATGTAGTTGCCATTATTGCCGATAGTCCCTATGCTCGCTCTGATGATATTATTCGCCGTATTATCCAGTACCGGTTGATGCAAGTGAGTAA
>Ga0209166_10003686_pt1 | contig 10958 bp, 7 predicted proteins | sample Coa_R1_3_FD_187151 | JGI IMG/M metagenome (GOLD analysis project Ga0209166, IMG submission 187151) | Surface soil microbial communities from Centralia Pennsylvania, which are recovering from an underground coalmine fire - Coalmine... | ecosystem: Environmental > Terrestrial > Soil > Unclassified... | reverse complement strand
GCTCGCCTCACCGCCTCAGGGGCGCCCGTGAGTGTGAGCGCGCCACGATCTTGCAGTTCACGGACGGTCCTGGGGAGAGTGGATCCATCGTAGAGAAGTGCTTGCATTACCATCCGATCGATGGCTGCTTCGCGGAGAGGCTGGGATTCTGGCGCCAGGCGGATCCTCGCACCGGCGAGGACAGCGCGGTGGGTAGCCATATCGGCGCCGCCGACCGACCGGGGGCTTCTATCCATATTGCCTCTCGAATCGCGCCTGTTGGTTCGTGGCCTACCCATACATCAAATGACCTTGCAAACCACTGAGATGAGATCGCGTCGTCTCCGCGATGGAGAACACAGCTTTCGCTTCATCGAGTCGGACACCCTTCAGAGGCGGGCCAGCCATGAAAAGCCGTGCGACCCGTCTGCTGGCCCCTGATGCATCCTTCCATGCTGTGCCGCTGCAATTCACCGGACCTCCGAGCGAACCGCCAAGGAGGTGGTCGCAGTAGATCTATCGGCGCAGGTTCCCGACTATGCCCGACTAGATGACACTACTCGGAGACTGTGCCTAGAATTCGGGAAATGATACAACCTTCTGAGAAGGGGAATGCCGGCGTGGCTGCGATGTCCATCGGTCGCCGACTTCATCAGGCTCGCCTCGCTGCCGGCCTGTCCCAAGCGGTCGTCGCGGCAAGGTTGGCCATTCCTCGCAACTCGGTGTCATTGTTCGAGAGCGGACAGCGGTCGGTCAGTAGTACCGAACTCGTGCAACTGGCGCACCTCTATGGCCAGTCTGTTGGTCATCTTCTTGCCGATCACGATGCGGAACCAACTGACGCAGCCATATTGCTGCGTTTTAGAGCCGCAGGGCCCGTCGAGGACGATACGTATGAGGTGATCCGTTGCGCGCTCGCCAGGTATCGGCAGTACGCCGCAAGTCGAATCAGCCGCATTCGGCGGCCAGCGTTTCGAGGTACCGTCATATCCGGTCCCGCGTGGACGGGCAATTGATCAGGGTGAGTATCTGGCTGAGCAAGAGCGGCGACGCTTGGGATTGGGGTCGGCTCCGATCCAAAGCATGGTGGACCTTCTCGAGCACGAGGGGGTGAAGGTGCAGGTTCAGCCCTTTCCGAAGCAATCGCAGGTTTCAGGCTGCTTTCTGTTCTCGACCAGCCTGGGGCCTTGCGTACTGATTAATCGCGACGATCCGGTCACACGAAGGCGCTTCACCGCGGCTCACGAGTACTGCCATGTCCTGGTCGACCGAAGTGAGCGAAGCAATGCGATGTGCCTAACGGATAATCGCGCCGAGTTCATCGAGATGCGGGCAAACGCACTGGCTGCAGCTTTTCTCTTGCCGTCCAGCGGCGTAGCCGGCTTTCTGAATGATCTTGAAGTCGCGGAAGGTGATGTTGCGGCCGAGCATGTGATTCGGATGACGTATCACTTCGGAGTCAGCTACGAGGCTGTTCTTTGGCGTCTTCGCAATCTAGGCTGGCTTGACGATAGACAGCGCCAGGATCTAGCTCAAGTCAAGCCCGCCCGCCTTGCCCGCTTGATCGGACTGCGAGATCGGCAGCCGGGACACACTGAGTCCGAGCCGGATCGCCTGCGAGCAGTAGCGATTGAAGCATGGAGATCGGGTGAATTGTCGATCGATCGGCTCGCTGATCTCCTGGAGGTTGTTCCTGCGGAACTCAACGACCTGTTGGTTCAGGTGGAGCGAACGCAACCACGGCCAGCTCGCTCGCCAGCCGCAGAACCGGAGTGGCTCTAGGTTGAGTCGCGCGGCGAAAAGAACCGCGGGCGTGGGTTCGCACTTGGCTCAGCGAAGCAGGCCGATCCACTTGATACTGGACATCCGTCGTTTAGCTGCCGGTTGACCTGGTAGCGACTCGTGAAGTTGTCGCAATTCTACGGCAGCAGCTATGAATTCGGCGTGCACAAGTCGCAAGTACTCCACCGTTCCCAGGCGTCATGCGGTCAGTTGTGCCAATGGTTATGGTCACCTCGTGACGGGCGCCTCTAGCGTGGACGGCGCAGCCACACGGATCGCACCAGAATCCAGCACCGAAAGTCGCGAGCACCCACTCGTATCCTACTTCGGACTCTCGGACGACCTGTGGCCGCGGATTCTCGTAATCGGACGCGAAGCGGATGACGCGCGCCCCGTCGGCACCCACACTGGTCCTTATGAACTGGACAAATATCCCCGTACCGCGTTCTGGAACGGAGCCATGCGGCCATCTCGCGCGCATGCAACCTTCCTGGTTGGTTTCTACGCTCGTTCGCGATTCAGGCTGCGAGTTCATGCGTCATCTACGCCGACGCGAGCCCGAGAAGTCACCCCGTCGGCCTCGGGCTGGCGTATCCCCACGTCACGTCGGCCGAACTCGTGACACACGCACACAACCTGGTCAACTGTCCGATGGCCATGATGAGCCACGCCGTAATCATCTCTGGGCGCGTCGACGCCTGGGCGCCGTTTTATGAGGTCACCATCAATGCGTTCAAGGCGCACGGCGCTGCCATCGCGGCTGTTCCGTTCTTCGGCCGAGGGCGAGGCAACGACAACGCCGCCATTGATCGGGCACTCGCGCCGTTGCGCCCTGTCCTCTGGGAGTGCGTGCAAACGTGGTGTCGAGCCAACGGAGTGCCTGTGTCCCAGTGGCAGTGATGTCGTGAGACATGGTGCGGGCCGACCACGGAACGGCAATTCGCGGGTTCAGCGCGCGCTCAAACCACGTTTCCTACTATTCCTGGCTCATGCCTTCGCGTGACGATGCCCGCCTGGAGCTAGTTGAGAGCCTGAAGAACCTTCTCGTCTCGCGTGCTATCGGCGGCATCGTTGAGGACAGCGATTATCAACAGCTTCGTCGCCAAGCCATAAACGATCCGATCATCGAATCACGGCTGCCCAGATTCGTTCGAACAAGTCGGGACATCTTCCAGTACTGGGGTTTCATCCAGGGCAAGTACCCGTCGTACAGGGAGCGGCGACAGTACATCGCAGAGGCGTTCGAACCGCTGATCGCGCTTCTCGAGGGCACCGCCGGCGCGCCGAGCGATCCATCTTCGGACACGCTGGCCGCGTTCGACTCAATTCACGTGCGCACGGCGTGGCAACGAGCGATTGAGCGGCGAGATGCCGACCCTGAGGGAGCGATCACAGCCGCCCGCACTCTTGTAGAAACGGTTTGTAAGCACATTCTCGATGAGGCTGGCATCTCCTATCCCGATGACGCCGATCTTCCGAAGCTGCATCACCTCGTGAGTTCGGCGATGAACCTCGCACCCAGCCAACAGACCGCGGATGCGTTGCGGCGGATGATGGGCGGGATACAGAGTGTCGTCGAAGGTCTGGCCGCCCTACGAAACAGGCTCGGCGACGCTCACGGCAAAGCCACAGACGCCGTGCTCCCCTCGTCAGCCCTTTCCGCGTTTGCGGTAAACCTTGCAGGCGGCACGGCCCTATTCCTTGTGGAGTCCTGGGAGGCTCATCGGCAGCGAACGGCATCGTGAGATTGATGAAGGTGTCGAGACGAGACGCGCACCACTCGGCAAAAGCCAAACTGGCCAGGCGCGCCAGGCACAGCAGGCGAGATGATTGGACTTCATGACAGAACCGATGATCTGCTGGAAGACTGGTGGTAATGGGTGACGTCGCCATCCACTCGCCTGGGAGGCCTACGGGGCGCGACCTGTCGCCGGCTTGCGTGAGGCCCTTGCGCGCGATGCTGCCGGTTGACGGTGACGACGACGCCTTGCTTCGAATCGACACTCGCTGCGGCGAAAAGTGACCTGGCGTCGAGTTGATGTGGTCAAACGGGCCGCCATGGCCCGGCCCCACAGCAGGGTGCCTATGCGAGCCTGCTTGAAAATCAGCGTTTGGGGGCCACCCCCACAGCGGCATGTCCCGCGTAGCAGCGCGCGGAAGTCGGCGATTCAGTTCGGGGCTGCGCTACAAATGGACGATGTCGTCAGAGACTCAGGCGGTCCAGAAGTACAGCACCAAGATCATCAAAGCTGGCGCCCTTCTCGACGACACGCGGACGCTCTTCGCCCATTGGGACACCTCGGCCGGACGGACGCAGAACCTCGAGAGGTTCCGGGACCAGAATCTCTTCGGCAAAACCTCCCGGACGCGGGTTAGGAATATGCTGGCCATCTTCCGCCAGCGCTACCTAGGAAGCGCGGCTTCTGCTAACGCTCTTGCGATACTCGTGCAGGGTGGCGTGTCTTCACAGGTCCTCAAGCCGATCCTGTACTTCCACGCCGCTCAGTCCGACGCCTTACTTCACGACATAGTGACTGAGCTGTTGGCGCCGCTGCAGCAGCATAGCCGCGTACAGGTCACCCTGAGCCAGGTGCTTGGCTTCGTACAAGAGCAAGTACGCGCCGGTGCCACCGTTAGTGGGTGGGGCGATGCGACTTCGCGGCGCGTCGCGCAGGGACTCCTCGCAACGCTCCGCGACTTTGGCGTGATGGCCGGAAGCGTCAAGAAGCACTTGACCCCAATGTACCTGCCCGAGGAGGCATTCGCCTACATCGCGTTCGTCCTGTCGCAACAAGTCGGTTCGGGCGAGCGGCTGCTGGACAGCGACGAGTGGCGGCTGTTTTTTCTGTCGGCCGAGCTCATTGAACGCTGGTTCGTTGAAGCTGAGATGCAGCGGTTGCTGCACTACAGTGCAGCGGGCCGTGTCGTACGGATCGACTTCCCAACCGAATCGATCGAGGAGTATGCGCGTGCTCTCGCTAAGAGAACGCATCGACCTGCTTGAGAGCGACCTGAGCGCGAGTCCGCCACGGATTAGCGTGTATCGCGATCTGCCGTTCGCCATCCTGCGCTATGAGCCGGAGAGGGAGTGGGACCTCCGGCGTGAACTGCGTCTCCTCGAAGCCCGCCTCGCGGCAGTGGACAAGCACGTCCGCTACGTCTCGATGGCCGAACTGCTCTGGAAAGCAATCGACGAAACCGAGGGGATGGAAGCCATCATTCAACTCGAGAGGCAGCGGGGTTTCGAGTCGGCCCAGGATCAGGTCACCACCTATCTGTCCGATCGCGACTGGCGCCCGCTGCCCGACCTGCTGGCCGAACGGCTGAAATCCTTCGATTCGCAACACGACATCGTGTTCCTCGTTCGCGCTGCCGCAATGGCACCGGCCATCTATCACATGTCGAAACTGTTGGACGAGATGCAAGGGCGCACTGAGGTCACCACGATCCTCGCTTACCCCGGAACCATCGAGGGCACCACTGGGTTGCGCTTCATGGATCTAAAGGACCGCGAGGCGCTCGGCAACTATCGCGTAAAGATCTATGGTTAGGTGGGAGGGAGGCTGCCGGTGACCGTTGTTCGCGAGGTACTCGCGCGCCAGCTCGACCGCAAGATCGAGGAGATCGTAAAGCTCGATCAAACGGACGAGGAGTCTGTCCACACTGAGATTACCGAGTACATCGTCACCGATCGCATCAGCGACCAGTACCGGGCTGTGCTGACGGCCATCGCTGAGGCGCCGGCTGAGCCGAGTGAAGGCGTCGGTGTGTGGGTGTCCGGGTTCTTCGGTTCCGGCAAGTCGTCGTTCGCTAAGAACCTCGGCTACGTGCTTTCAAATCCGATGGTTCTGGGCACTCCCGCTGCTGAGCTGTTTAAGCACCAGGTTGCTGATCCGCGCGTCAGCAACCTGGTCGACTCCATCAATACGCGTATCCCCACTGAGACGGTGATGTTCGACGTGTCTGTGGACAGGGCAGTCCGTAAGGCAACCGAGCGCATTGCCGAAATCATGTATACGGTCTTGCTGCGCGAACTGGACTACGCGGAGGACTATGACGTCGCCGAGCTTGAAATCGAGCTCGAGGGCGAGCAGCGCCTGACCGAGTTCGAGTCTCACTGCCAGACGCTCTTCAACGAGGACTGGCGGAGGGTCCGCAAGGGCGCTCAGAAAATCTCGCGCGCGAGCGCCATTTTGCACGCGATCGATCCGAAGACGTACCCCTCCGCCGACTCGTGGGCCCTTTCCATTGGCGCGAAGACGGCCGATATCACGGTCGGGAAATTCGTCGACCGTGCGTTTGAGCTCACAGACCGCCGGCGACACGGGAAAGCGCTGGTCTACATCATTGATGAGGTCGGCCAGTATGTCGCCCGCAGCGCCGACAAGATCGAGGACCTGCGTGCGGTCGTAGAACAGTTCGGTAAGGAAAGCAAGAACCGCCTGAAAGCCCGAAAAGCCGTCGCACCAGTCTGGGTTGTTGTCACCTCGCAAGAGAAGCTCGACGAAGTGGTGGCTGCGATCGATTCGAAACGCGTCGAAATCGCGAAACTCCAGGACCGTTTCAAATATCGCGTCGACCTTGCACCCGCGGACATCCGCGAGGTGGCCACCAGGCGTGTGCTCGCAAAGAAGCCGGAGTCCGTCCCGCTGCTTGAGAAGCTCTTCGAACAGCACCAGGGCCAGCTCAACGCGGCTACTCGACTGGAGCGCACCACGCTGAAAAGTGAGGTGCGCCAGGACGACTTTGTCCAGTTCTACCCGTATCTTCCGCACTTCATCGAGTTGTCGATCGACATCATGTCCGGCATCCGGCTCCAACCAGGTGCGCCCAAGGCCCTCGGCGGTAGCAATCGGACCATCATCAAGCAGGCGTATGAGATGTTGGTAAATGAGCGCACCGCGCTAGCCAACAAGCCACTTGGCACGCTGGTTACGCTCGACGCTGTATTCGAACTGGTGGAGGGCAATCTCTCGTCGGAGAAGCAGAAGGACATAAGCGACATCAGTCACCGCTTCGCCGATAACCTCGCTGACGGTGGCTGGTCTGCCCGGACGGCCAAGGCCATCTGCCTCCTCGAATTCGTGCGCGACCTCCCGCGGACGACCGCCAACATCGCCGCGATGCTCGTCGACCGGGTGGGTGCAAGTAAACCTGAACAGGAAGTCGGCGACGCGCTCGAGCGGCTCAAGCAAGCCCAGTTCGTACGAGAAACCGAAGAGGGTTTCAAGCTCCAGACAGCGCAGGAGAAGAATTGGCAGACGGAGCGTTCCGGCTACCTCGAACCAAAGCCGAAAGAGCGCAACGAGATCAAGCGCGAGGTACTCGCCGAGGTCTTCGGCGAGCCCAAGTTGAAGACATACCGCCATGGCGGCATCCATTCGTTCCGGGTGGGCATCACTGTCGACGGCGCGCGCGTCGGAGACGAGGGTGACATCAGCATTTCGCTGCTGGTGGCCGACGATAAGTCCGAGCTGGCACAGAAGGTCGACCAGGCTCGTGACGAGAGCCGCCACGACACTCACAAGAACGACGTCTATTGGACGTTTGCGCTTACGACGGAAATTGATGGCCTGGTTGCCAACCTGTACGCCTCGCGCCAGATGGTCTCCAAGTACGAGCAGCTGCGCGCGCAAAGCCGCATCACGAACGAGGAGATGTCGGCCCTGTCGTCCGAGAAGCAGGAAGCGCTGCGCATCCTTGGGCGTCTGCGCGACAAGGTCGAGGCTGCGGTGTTAGAGGGCACAGGCCTGTTCCGGGGCGTGGCACGTGACGGCTCTGCGCTCGGCAAGACGATCATCGAGGCGTTTGGCAAGTACCTCGAGTTTGTAATTCCGGACCTGTATTCCAAACTCAGCATGGGCGCTCGCCCGCTAAAGGGAACAGAGGCCGAAGAGGTGCTCAAGGCAGCCAACCTCCAGGGCTTACCGAACGTGTTGTACTCCGGCCAGCAAGGACTCAACCTCGTTCTTCAGGAAGGCGCGAAGTGGGTACCAAATCAGTCAGCCGATGTCGCGAAGGAGGTGCTCGACTATCTGAAGCTTGAGCACTCCTATGGCAACAAGGTCACGGGCAAGAACCTCGATCAGCATTTCGGAGGAATCGGGTACGGCTGGGACCATGACGTGCTGAGCCTCGTGCTGGCAGTTCTGTTGCGGGCCAGCGCGGTGGAGGTGACATATCAGGGGCGCCGCTTTCGCAGCCACCAGGACCCACAGTGCCGTGTCCCATTCGCCAGCAATGCCGCATTTCGAGCCGCGTCCTTTGCCCCACGTGAGACTGTCGACCTGAAGACGCTGACCACTGCGGTTGAGCACTTTGAGGCGCTCACAGGCGGCGAGGTTGACGTGGAGGAGGCTGCAATAGCTACGGCAGTGAAGAAGTTTGCGGATGATGAGTTGAAGTTGCTGCTGCCGCTTGAGGCCACCGTCCAGGCCAACGATCTTCCCGTTCTGGCGGACCTACGCGATTACAAAGGCAACCTCGACACGATCCAGGGCGCCGACTCCGATGACTGCGTACGCATACTCGCCGGCGAGGGAAAGTCGCTCAAGACGTCGCGTGACCAGGTGCGCAAGATTCGTCAGGCGCTGGGGGGTGATGGACTCGCAGCGATTCGAAAGGCGCGAGCGGCGCTAGGCCCGATGTGGGCTGTTCTGCGTACCCACCCTGACAGCACTGCACTCCAAGACTCTGCGAGTCAACTCTCAGCGGCTTTGACCTCGGTAGAGTTCGTCGACGATCTACCGAAACTCGCTCGCGAGACGCAGACGATCGAGCAGGCCTACCGTGCCCTTTACGAATGCCAGCATAGCCAGCGGGCGAAGGTGTTCACCTCTGCGATCGATGAGGTGCGTGGTCAGCCCGAATGGATCGCGCTGACCGAGGAAGTTCAAGAGGTACTTATTGCCCCGCTGAAGACTCGCGCCGACCCCACCGAGCTAGCGAATGATGCTCTGACATGCAGTACGTGTGGGGCCACCCTCGGCCAGATGGAATCTGACATCGCGGCCCTGTCAGGGTTGAAGGCAGCGGCGCTGAGACGCCTCCAGGAGCTCGCCGCTCCTGAACAGAAGGTCGAACGTGTGCGCCTGGTGGACTATTTTGCGGGATCAATAACCTCTGACACCGCTGTGGACGAAGCGCTTGAGCGGCTCAAGGCAGACCTGTATAAGTTCGTTGCCGCCGGCGCGCGTATTGTGCTCGAGTGACAATGTTTTGCAGCTGCTAACCGTCGGATCTCAATTCTGAGCGTGCCGACGTCTTGATTAGAGTTCACCGGCCCCATGACGCCTCGTCCGACCACACCGCTGAGGTGCCAGGGCGCCTTCCCGAAGTTGTGGGTTTGACGCCAACGAAAGGCCAGCCCTGGTGCTGAACGACTTGTTCATTGCATTGGTCCTACGAAAGGCGCCATTGCATCGAAGATATATCCGGGCCGGCAATATTGCGCTGGTCCATCGTGGGGACTCTTTGCAGCGGCGAAAGCGACCCACATTGATCGACATTGGCCCGGAGGAGCACGCATGTTAATGACGTCCGGTCGGTCGCGTACGCATGCGATGTACTTACGTCGGAAAGCATGTAACAGTTCGGGTCCGACGGTCGCTGCCTGATGGATAAAGCGGAGCGCAACAACTTACGCAACGCGGTGACCGAATGCCGCCATCTGCTCGAGGAGGCCGTCGGCGAGCTTCTCGAGGGCCACTTCGGTATCCACCCGAGCGGTGACATCGAAGAAACAAATCGGATGAGTCATCTTTCACCTGAGGACGCGGAGATCCGCGCCGAGATCGTCGCCAACCTCGATCACGTTCAGGCAACGATGCTTAACGGTGGCGCGATCTCAAAGGACGCGGTCCAGCAGCTCGTGCGCGAGGTCGGATTCACCCACCTGAACCGCCTTTGCGCTTACAAGATTCTCGAGCATCGAAAACTCCTGAGAGAGTCGATAGGCCGTGGCCTCAACTCTAACGGCTTCAAGTTCTATCTGGCAGATCATCCTGACGAGGAGCGGCTGTGGTCGCGGGGCCAGCAGGAGACGGCGTATCGCCATTTCCTACTCTGGCTCGCAGGCACACTTTCAGAAGAGGTCGCCACACTCTTTTCGCAACACGATCCTGCTAATCGCTTGTTCCCGCCTTACCACGTTCTCGAGCAGGTGCTTGCCCTGATCAATCAAGCCGAGCTTCGTGACGTTTGGGACGAGGACGAAGCGATTGGCTGGGTCTATCAGTACTTTACTCCGAAGGAGCTCCGAGATAAAGCCCACAATGACAGCCCTGCACCACGGAACTCCTACGAACTCGCTTTTCTCAATCAGTTCTACACACCGCGTTATGTCGTGCAGTTTCTGGTGGACAATACGCTGGGCCGCCTCTGGTATGAGATGCGCTGCGGCGACACAGCCTTAAAGGCTAAGTCCGCATATCTCGTTTATGGCCGCGGTGAAGTATTCCTTAAGAGTGGTGAGAGCGAGTCCCGATCCTCGGATAGGTCTAGCGAATCGAGGTTCGTGCCCTATCGATCGAAGAAGGACCCCCGCGAGATTCGTGTTCTCGACCCGGCTTGCGGCTCTGGCCACTTCCTCCTGTACTGCTTTGATCTCCTCCAGACGATTTATGACGAAGCGTACAGTGATCCCGAACTCGGCCCGTCGCTGAAACGAGACTATCCGGACGGCGAGCACTTCAAACGGGAAGTTCCGGCGCTCATCCTTCAGCACAACCTCTACGGGATCGATATCGATCTCCGTGCGACCCAGATCACATCGCTCGCGCTGTGGCTCCGTGCCCGCCGCGCCTTCAAGGACTTGGGCCTAGACAATGACGAACGCCCAAAGATACGCCGCACAAACATCGTCTGCGCCGAACCCATGCCCGGCGAGATGGACATGCTGGATGAGTTCACCCGCGAGCTACAGCCAGCAGTGCTTGCACAGCTCGCGCGACGGGTATTCGCCAGAACCCGCCTGGCTAATGAGGCCGGCTCACTGCTTAAGGTAGAGCAGGCAATCCAATTCGATATCCAGGACGCCCGCAGGCAGTGGAAGGCCGCTAGCAAAGAGGAGCAACTCCTTCTGTGGCAGCTCTCGAAATTGGCTGGGCAGCTTGCCGCGTCGCTCGTATCGACGCAACGTGCGCACGCTCATTCCGGCGCGCGCAGCAGCCTGTTCTTGAGATCGACCTTTGGCGCGC
>Ga0209166_10003684_pt1 | contig 10960 bp, 7 predicted proteins | sample Coa_R1_3_FD_187151 | JGI IMG/M metagenome (GOLD analysis project Ga0209166, IMG submission 187151) | Surface soil microbial communities from Centralia Pennsylvania, which are recovering from an underground coalmine fire - Coalmine... | ecosystem: Environmental > Terrestrial > Soil > Unclassified... | reverse complement strand
TCTCATCGAGCCCGGCTACATCATGACGAATTTCCAGCAGACCGCGAAGGAACAAGCGCAAACTTACATAGATAGCTCCAACACCAGTCCGTACGCAAAAATTTACGCCGGCGCGATCGCCGGCGCGACGAACAGCCGCCGCGAATCCAAAACCACGCCCGAGGATTGCGCTCGCGTCATTCTTGAAGCCATCGAAGCCAGCCATCCGAAAGCGCGCTATACCGTCACTCCCCTGGCGAAATGGGCAGCCTTCGGCAAGCGTATGCTTCCCGATACCCTGATGGATTCCTTCCTTCGCCGCAAATTCGGCATCGTCCGGGAAGAAGAAGACTAGGCCTGCGCAGACGATCCCAGCCAAAGAGTTCTCCGCGCCTCAAGCGGTGTTTCGCGAGGTCCCGGCCAAATTGGGAGTTGTGAACTGAACCGGACGATTTCCCCGATGCCGTAGGGATACTAAACTGTTTGTATCACTCTGTGTTGACGAGGTTATTTCTCATGAAAATGGAAACTCTGGCTGTTCATGCCGGCGCGGCAGCGGATCCGGTTACGGGAAGCGTGGCGCTGCCGATCCATCTCTCCACAAATTTTATTCACGGGCCGGCGAGCGAAGAAATTCACGGATACACGTACGTACGGGACAAAAATCCCACGCAGGATCACCTGGAAGCCGCGATGAGCGCGCTCGAGGGTGGCGAAGATGCTCTGGTCTTTTCTTCGGGCATGGGCGCTACGGCGGCTTTTTTCCAAAGCCTGCAGCCGCATTCCCACGTCATCATCCCGGAAGATGTTTATGTTCACGTTCGGGTTATCGCCACCGCCTATTTCGCGAATTGGCAGCTGAAATTCACAAGCGTGGACACGCAATCGCCCGCCGCGGTTTCCGCCGCTATTTGCCCGAACACCAAAGTCATTTGGACGGAAACGCCATCCAATCCGCAAATGAAAATCATGGATATCGCCGCGGTTGCGAATATCGCGCGGGAAGCCGGGGCTTGGCTCGTGGTGGACAACACGTTTGCGACGCCTGTTCTTCAGCGGCCACTGGAGCTTGGCGCAGATGTGGTGATGCATTCCACGACAAAATATTGCGGCGGCCACAGCGACGTGCAGGGCGGCTGCCTGGTTTTCAAACAACGCGCGCCGCTTTACGACAAGCTGTTTCACATTCGCATGGTGTTGGGGGCGGTCTGTTCTCCTTTCAACTCCTGGTTGATTTTGCGCGGGCTTCGCACGCTGCCCTGCCGCATGGAGCGCCACTCCGCGAATGCCATGGCAGTGGCCAAGGCCCTTGAGCGGGTAAAAGAAGTGGAGCGGGTGCTTTATCCCGGACTGCCTACGCATCCGGAACATAAAATTGCAGCCAAGCAGATGAAACAGTTTGGCGGAATGATGTCGATTCTGGTTAGAGGCGGGTGGGAAGAAGCGGTCCGCGTAGTGTCGCGCGTGAAGGTGTTTCAAGCGGCCACGAGCCTTGGCGGGGTAGAGAGCCTGGTCGAACACCGTGCCTCCGCCGAAGGAAAAGACTCGAGGTCACCACGGAATTTGCTGCGGCTGTCCATCGGGCTGGAGCATCCGGATGACCTAATTGCGGATCTTTTGCAGGCGCTGACGTAAGACCCGGCGCTGGATGCGAGCTCGCTAAGGGCAGCCAATTTCCAGAGGACTGGCAGAACCAAAGTCCCGGCGCTTCAAGCGTGAAGCCAGCTGAAGATGGCCGCTAGGATGGCAGGAACATTCGCGTCAGTTGGAAATCTGAAACGAAACGCTCGTTTCGCGCAGCGCTTCCCACTTCTTGCGCCACGTTTCGTGAAGGGGGCTTTCCGCGTAATCGGCCGCCGCTTCGGCGCTCGTGAATTCGATTACGTACACCCCGCTCCAATCCCGCATCTGGTTGCGCTCGGTCTTCAGCCAGATGTTCTTGATCCCTGGAATTTTCCCCGCCATCTCCCGGATGCCGTTGATGGCCTGTTCCTGATCGTTCTGGGAGGTGGCGTCGCGGAATTTGTAAGCGACCACGTGAACCACGGTCTTCGGCTGGCCAAAGCGGTTCACAGCCGAAACCTTCTGTGTCAGCGCACTTCCGGCGACGCTTCCCGCCAGAAACAGCCCGATACCCATCCCCATCTGCATCCAGCGGCGCTTGCGTGAATCCATAAAATCCCTCCCCATGCGGGCAACTCTGCCAGTCTATGCGACCCAGCGTTGTATCGGCAACTTGCCTCCCATTTGACGGAGCACGGGATTTGCCGTTAGGCTGAATCCTTCATTTACAGGGCATTTACAAGGAGAAGCGAATGACCCGAGCTTTCGGCGTGGCGGCGGTTTTGTGTGGTATGGCGCTCTTTCCTGTAATGCTAAGCCCCCAGAACGACCCGGCGATCAACACCGAAGCCCGCGCGATCTTTCAGCAACTGATCGAAACCAACACCAGCGATTCCGTCGGCAGTGTCACCAAAGCCTCCGAAGCCATGGCCCAGCGGATGCTCGCCGCCGGCTTTCCCGAGAAAGACGTCATTGTCGCCGGCCCGAACGACCGCAAAAAGAATCTCGTCGTTCGCTACCACGGCTCCGGCCAGAAAAAACCCATCCTTCTCATCGGCCACCTGGACGTGGTGGAAGCCCGCCGCGAAGACTGGTCCGTGGATCCCTTCCAGTTCATCGAGAAAGACGGATTTTTCTACGGCCGCGGCACGCAGGACATGAAGGAAGGCGACGCCATCCTGGTCGAAAGCTTTCTTCGGCTGAAACGTGAAGGCTTCGTCCCGGACCGCGATTTGATCCTTGCTCTCACCGCCGACGAAGAAGGTGGCGAGTTCAACGGTATCGACTGGCTGCTGAAGCAGCGCCGCGACTGGATTGACGCGGAATTCTGCATCAATCTCGATGGCGGCGAATTTGAAAAATTGAAAGGGAAGCGCGTGCTCGCCGGCATGCAGGCCAGCGAAAAGGTTTACGCAGACTTCCAATTCGAGGCCAGGAATCCCGGCGGCCACAGCTCGGTTCCCGGCGCGGAAAATGCCATCTACGAACTTGCCGCGGCGCTGCTGAAGGTGCAGTCCTATTCGTTCCCCGTCGAGATCAACGAGATTACGCGCAATTATTTTGCCCACGCCGCCACGCTCACCACCGGCCAGTTGGCCGCGGATCTTCGCGGCGCCGCGAAGGAGCCTGCCGATCCGGACTCGATCAGGCGGCTATCGAACAATCCTTATTACAATTCGCTCCTTCACACCACGTGCGTCGCGACCATGCTCTCCGGCGGCCACGCGCCCAACGCGCTTCCGCAAATGGCGCGCGCCAACGTCAATTGCCGCATCTTCCCCGGCGAAGACCCGGAGCACGTCCGCAAAGCCCTCGAACGCGTCGCCGAGGATCCAAAGCTTCGAATTACCGCCGTTGCGCAAAAAACGGCGGACGGACAAATCATCCCCATCGTGACGGTGCCGCCTTCGCCGTTGCTTCCGGAAGTAACCGGCGCGCTCGATCGCACGCTCGCAACAATGTGGCCCGGCGTTCCAATCGTCCCCACAATGTCCACGGGCGCGACCGATGGAAAATATCTCCGCATCGCCGGCATCCCCACGTACGGCATCGCCTGCATGTTTTTCGATATGGAAGACCACCGCTCCCACGGCAAAGACGAGCGCGTAGGAGTCCAGGATTTCTACGACGGAGTCGAGTTCGGCTACCGTTTTATGAAAAGATTGTCGTCGGCCAAGTGAAGTTTGTGGCCTTCCTAGCCATACTTTGCGACTGCCTGTTGGATGCGGTTTAGCATTGCCTCCGAATTACGACGGGGGAATGTGTGGATCGTGATCCTTTGCGCAAAATCAAATCGCATGAAGCATCTGTTGCCGCTCATGCCGGCGTGTGCACAAGTTCCTGTCTCTATTCAGCCGGGCCACGTTGTCGAGGTTGGTCCACTGTAGACACACCCTGCCGAAATGGCGCTTCAACGCCGCCCAGCGCCTACCCGTTTCTAAGTTAGTTCTTATTAACATCAATGCTACGTATGCACTTGGTGTTCGAAAAGAAACAGAAAAGGTTCATCCCCGGGGATATCCTCCCCGGCATGGTCCAGTAGCTCAGAAGCTAATAAGCACAGAAGGAAGAAACCATGATGAATCTGGAAGCGTTTCAAATTGCCGCCAGGGAAGGCGGATTTGTCGCGGACGTTGGAATGGGGGAGGGAACCGTGCAATGGCTCAGGAAAATACCGCCACCCATGTCTAGGGACACGCATCAACGCATGTGCATCGACACGATGACAAGCAGCGTGACCGTATATTGGGTTGGGGTCCCCGGAAAGCTTAATTCGAAAACGTTTCGTGATATCCCTGCGTTGCAAGAATGGTTTCAACTTGAACCGCTGCCCATCGAGCAACGGTGAAGAATGGCCAGACACTTCTGGCGCCATCCTCAAAGTTAAAATACCCTGAAAGTTGGGGTTATGTGCGATTAGGTACAGTAAAGAATCAGCTAAATATGCTGAAATGCTGTACTGAGGCTTGCCGAGGCATACTATGGCCATACGTATCTTGTCCCCCAAAATACTTCTCATTCAGGATAATCCTGACGCCGCAAAAAGCATTTGTGGCGCGCTCTCCTCTGCCAGCGGCGGTTCGTTCGAAGTCGGGTGGGTGCGCAATCTTTCCGATGGCCTTGAGCGGCTGATCAAAAATGGGATTGATGCTATCCTGCTGGAGTTGTCCCTGCCCGATAGCAGCGGTCTCGAAACCTTCGACAAGCTGCATGCCGCCGCCGCCGACGTCCCGATTCTTATTCTCGGCAGTAACGATAACGAAGCCCAGGCAAAAGAAGCCGTAGCACGTGGTGCGCAGGATTATCTCCTGCCGAATCACCTTGATGGTTATTCACTGACGCGCGCCGTGCGCAACGCGATCGAACGCAAGGCCGTGGAAGACGACTTGTACCTGGAAAGAGAACGCGCGGTGGTCACTCTTAACTCAATCGGTGATGCCGTTCTCTGCACAGACATTTCCGGCAAGGTCACCTACCTGAATCTCGTCGCGGAGACCATGACCGGTTGGCGCCGCGAGGAAGCCATTGGCAAACCTATCGCCGAAGTCTTCCGAATCATTGACGGCGCTACGCGGAAGACTGTTCGAGACCCCATGGAGATGGCCGTCGAGCAAAACAGGACGGTGGGACTGACGGTGAACTGCGTCCTCGTGCGCCGCGACGGATTCGAATCCGCCATTGAAGATTCCGCCGCGCCGATCCACGACCGGGCAGGCGGAGTGATCGGCGCGGTCATTGTTTTCCATGACGTGAGCGCGGCGCGGGCCATGTCCGTTCAGATGACGCACTCCGCGCAGCACGATGTTCTCACCAGTCTGCCCAATCGCCTGTTGCTCAACGACCGGATTACACAATCGATTGCCGTGGCTCGCCGGCAAAAAAAGCACCTTGCCGTAATTTTCCTGGATCTGGACCGCTTTAAGTACATCAACGATTCGCTGGGACATGCCGTTGGCGACGAGCTGTTGCAGTCCGTTTCAAAACGATTGCTCGCAAGCGTCCGGAGATCGGACACGGTCAGCCGCCAGGGCGGTGATGAATTCGTGATTCTGCTTTCGGATCTTGGGCGTCCCGAAGACGCGGCGACCAGCGCGCAAAAACTGCTTCTTTCGCTCAGCGCACCCCACCTTCTTGGGGGGCAAGAATTGCATATCGGCGGCAGCATCGGTATCAGTGTTTACCCGGCGGACGGAACCGATGCCGAAATGCTCATCAAGAGTGCGGATACGGCCATGTACCACGCCAAGGAAAGCGGACGCAACAATTTCCAGTTTTTCACGGCGGACATGAACCGGAAGTCCGTCGAGCGGCAATCACTTGAGGGCAGCCTGCGGTGCGCTCTCGAGCGGGGAGAGTTCCTGTTGGACTATCAGCCGAAAGTAAATCTCGAGACGGGCGAGATCACCGGTGTGGAGGCATTAATCCGCTGGCAGCAGCCGAATCGCGGGCTCGTCCCTCCCGCGCAATTCGTGCCCATCGCCGAAGATTGCGGTCTCATAATCCCGATTGGCCGTTGGGTGCTGCGTGAAGCATGCCGGCAAGCGCGCGCCTGGCAGGATGCGGGACTTCCGCCATTGCCGATGGCTGTCAACGTTTCCGCCGTTGAGTTCCGCGACAAGGGTTTTGTCGAAGGCGTGCGTACGATACTCTCGGAAACCGGCCTGCCGGCCCAGTATCTCGAACTGGAGCTCACAGAGGGCGTCCTGATGGAGGATGCCGAATCCGCGACCTCCGTGCTGCTGGCGCTCAAGGCTATGGGCGTGCACCTTGCCGTCGATGATTTCGGCACTGGCTATTCCAGCCTGAGTTACCTTAGGAAATTTCCGATTGATGCCCTCAAGATCGACCAGTCATTTATCCATCAGAACACCACCCCCCACGACGAATCCACCATTGTGAGCGCGGTAATCGCCATGGGCCGAAGCCTTAAGTTGCGGGTCGTTGCGGAGGGTGTGGAAACGCTGGACGAGCTGATGGTGCTTCAGGGCCTTCAGTGCGACGAAGCGCAGGGTTTCTACATCAGCCGGCCCGTGGCCGCCGAACAGTTTGCCGATTTACTTCAGAAGGGCACGGCAGGAGTATTCGTCCACTGAGAGGGCCGACGGTTGCCGGACCGATAGACGGTTAGATCGGTCTGCCGCGTCGTTCCCAGCGTGCGGCTGAACCGTAGCAGGAAAAGAAAAAGCCCCCGAAACTCGGGGGCTTTTTCTTTTCAGGAATTGGAGAGAATTCTTACGGCTTAGTCGGGTCTGGCGCTTCGCCCGGCTTCACGTCCTGTTGAGGCGTCGTGCTTGCCGCCACCGGCTTGGATGCGTCGGCGCCGTAGCGCATCAGGTAGGGCATGAACGGCGTCACTTCAAACGGCATTTTCTCGCGTTCCGCCACTGTGCCCACGGGCTTGCTCTTGATGAGTTCCAGTTTGTCGTTCCACGGATCGATCTTCACGCGGCCGCCGATGGGCAGCGCCGCAATCTTCTGCGGATTCTGCTTCGGGTCCGCAGCCACGGTGGATTTCAGGTCGTTGATCTGCGGCACGCGGTTTCCCAGGTGCCCGCTGATCAGATTCGGAATTTCCTTCTGGCGGCTGTCGAGAGCCTGCAGGAAGAGACCCGCGTTGGCCAATTGGTTCTTGTAGGGCGAATTATTCAGAATCTGGATGGCCTTCGCATTGGCCTGGTTTTCCTCGTCCGGCGTGCGCGAAAAGCCGAAGTGGCGGAACGTGTCCTTGTCTTCCACCAGCAACTGGTCGAAGAAGGCATATTGCGAATCCAGGCGGTGGCCCAGGACCACGTGGCTTAGTTCATGCGCCAGCATCGTTGCCAGGCTGGCTTCGTCGGGCAGCACGTCAATCAGGCCGCGGCTCAGCACAATCGTGTGGCCCAGCGTGAACGATTCCAGCGTGGAGGTCATCAGCACGCGGCAGCGCACTTCGGGATCCACGTCAATGTTGTTGGTCACTTCCAGGTTGTTGACGACGGTCTCCAACACCTTGTCCACTTCACCCTTCGGCGCCATCAGTCCGATGCGCTCCAGGCGATCCGAGATGTTGTCTTCCGCCTGGCGATCCCAGGAACGCTGCGCCTGGATCGGGGTCAGGTCGTTGGCGGTCTTGGTATCGTCTTGCATCGGCGTCTCGACGAGGATCTTGCTCAACTCCTGATCCTGCGAAGCGCCGCCGAGGTTGTAGCCCCACAAGCGGGTCTGCGCCCTGAAGTCGAGCTTCTTCGAAATGGCGTAGTGCAAATCCTTTTCTTCGCTGTATACAAAGGTCGGCATCCACAGCCCGGGCTGCACGTTGGTGCGCCAGCTGTCGAAGTGGAAATACCAGCTGGAGTGGCCGTTCCCGCCGTATGCGCCGTTGAATCGCACGATGTGATAGTCCTGGTCTTCCACCCAAATGCGTCCCAGGAACCTGCCGTTGCTCTTCTTTTCGAGCGGCGTCACGTCAAACACCAGGCAACGCACTTCGCCCAGGAATTCGCGGCGCACGTAGTCGAACTTGTAGTGCTGCCGGTCAAATCCGTTGGTGTCGATGAAAATCATCTGCAGGAAGCCGTCGGGGAGGAACTGCATCGCGAAGCTGAAGAAGTTGCCGATGGACGCGAACGCCCGCTTGCCCTTGTTCGAGGTTTCGGTCAGGGGCACCAGGCTCACACCCTTCGCAAAATTCGCGCGCCCCAGGAAATACTTGTCCCCGGCGGGCACCTGGCCCAGGTCTTTGTCCGGTTTCAAATTTTGGATATACGTCTCCACCAGCGGAGAGTAGTTGCGGATCTGGCCGTAGAGCTTCTGCTCGTTGCCAGTGATTCGATCCACCACCTGATCCATCGTGCGTGGTTGATCCGCATCGGGAGCCGGCGCGGCGGAGGCAGTCGTGCCGGCACATGCGCCGAGAGCAAGCACGAGGATGTAATTCGACAACTTTCGCATGTTGATCTCCCCTTCAGTAGGCCAAACGAAATTCGATACGTACCCGGGCCGGAAAATCCACCGACTCGCCCGCGCGCTTCGCCGGTTTGAACTTAATCTGTTGCGCAGAACGCACGGCCGCTTCATCCAGGCCGTGGCCCAGGCCGCTGACCACGCGATTGATCTGCACGGTCCCATTCGCCAGGAACACCATGTCCACGACCACGTCGCCTTCAATCTTCAAGGAACGCCCTTCGGCCGTGTATTCCGGCCGCGGTTTTTCGAGAATCGTCGGAGCGTTATCCGCGGGGCCGCTCGCCTGCTGCTTTTTCTTCGGCGCTTCCGCCGTCGCATCCGCCGCGTTGGCAAAGCCGGTGGAGACGACCGAGCCCTTCTTGCCGCTGCCGGTCGGAGGAACTGCGGTGCCGTTGCCAAAGCCGGTGCTGGCGACCGTGCCGCGGATTCCTTCTTTGCCGCCCGTGCCATTGCCATAGCCTTCGCCGCCAGGCAGTGCCGGAGAACCCAGCCGCGCCACGTTCGTCGCGTGTTTCGGATCGCCTTTGCCGGCCACTCCATTTGGATCGCCGAACCCGCCGGTCTGTACTTTTTCCACGGGAGCGACAACCGTTGCAGGCGCCGCGCTCCCCGAGCCCAGGTTGTTCACCTTTACGTCCTCTTTCGGACGCTTCGGCCCGTTCTCTTTCACGTTTATCTTGACCTCATCAAACTTCGGCGACATATCCGGCGCTTTGAGCTCCGCCTTTTCCAACTTGTGCTCGACCATCTTGGGTTTTGTGAGGTCGGCAAAAATGTGCGGTTGCTGAGGATTCAGCTTCGGCGGCTCAACGGGCGCGGGCTTCGGCGCAACCTTCGGCGCCACGGCTTTCACCTTGGGAGGCGGGGGTGGCGGAGGGGCAACCGGAATCATGGTGACCGGCTGGGCGATGGCGGTGTACGAAAACTGAATCGCGGTTTTCATCTGTTCCGGATAGAGCATGGGAACGATGATAAAGAATCCCAAAATGGAAAGTTGCACGGCGGCGCTGAATCCCACGCGGCGCCAGTTGGGTTTCGCTTCGGGTAACAGGGCCAGGCGGGCGGGCACCTGCCTGGTTCCTATGTTTTGCTTCCAGGCTTCGGAGTTTGCCGTGCGGCCGCGGTTGGGGGTTAACCCCACGCCCAGCGACCTGTTCATTGGAAGATCTGGAAACATCGTAGCCATCCGCGTGCCGCCTCTAGCTAATGTTCGTCCTGAGACCCCGATCCAAAAGCATCGAAGTTTTGATTTCTCGAGTACAGACCGTGTGATTTACCAGTACGAGCGTACTGAGGGGGCGCGGGCCCTCGAATAGGACTTTCGTACTAACGACGCGAAGTCGCTAATGCTAAAGCGAGTGCATCTCCACACGTGGTTTGTATATCTCGGACAAACCCGCCGAGGCGAAATTCGTTGCGGGGCAGGCAGCGCAACACTCCCTAGAATAACCCATGCAGGGAGGACTGAGCCGGGGATTTGCTGGGGGCACCCACGGGTCACTCCATTAGGGTACCCTTTAGGATGCATCTTCGCCAGAGGGCGTTGGTTATTTCTTCGGCATCCTAGGATGCTGAAAGAAAGAGCCTTAGACTCCCGGCAGGAGGATTGTGCCGCAGCCCCCCCAAGAAAAGAAACCGTCGCCCGGGCCGGCGTCGCTCCTCGCGGGTTGCGAGCTACTGGTCGCATCACTTTACTCCCAGTCCAGCGCGGCTCGTTGGGGACTCTCCCAATCCCAATTTGCCTGTGGCCTCGATCGCAGCCTGCGCAAGCGCTTCCCGGAGGGGCCCCCCTCCCCGGACTGCCTGGAAGAGTATCTCCTTACGCTGCACCTGGAGGATCTGGCTTTGACTACGGCCTGCATCGAAGGCTCGGAAGCCGCGTGGGAATATTTTGTGCAGGAATACCGCGGCTACCTGCGCGCCGCCGCTGGAGCGATCAGCAAGGCCAGCCGCTATCTCGCCAATCCGCAGGAGCTTGCCGACTCGCTATTCTCCGATCTTTTCGGTTTGATGGACGGGAAGCGCGGCGAACGCTCCCTGTTCCGCTATTTCCATGGGCGAAGTTCGTTGAAGACGTGGCTGCGAACTGTGCTTGCGCAGCGCAACGTGGATATCATTCGTTCGCAACGACGAATGGAATCCCTCGACGCGGAAGACGGCGAAAAACGGGAACTGCCTGCGGAGCGCGTTCAGCAGCAACCGCTATTGGATCCCCATCGTGCGCACTACCTTTCCTGCTTCGCCGCTGCCCTGCAACACTGCCTGAAACGCTTGCATCCCGGCGACCGCGAGCGGTTGGAGCTTTATTACGTCCGGCAGATGAAGCTGGCGGAAATCGGCCGCCAGCTCGGCGAGCATGAATCGAGCGTCTCCCGCAACCTGGAACGCATCCGCCGCGAATTGCGCGCGCTGGCGGAGCAGCACCTGCGCGATGTCTTCTCCCTCAGCGACGCGGAAATTCAGCAGTGTTTTG